>FLSC01483060.1_pt1 | contig 69439 bp, 77 predicted proteins | sample 1550561 | NCBI WGS metagenome assembly FLSC01 (sample SAMEA4031775, study PRJEB14383) | metagenome | biome: human; feature: oral; material: saliva | place: Philippines | collected 2014 | reverse complement strand
TTGTTTCATCAGTATTAAATACATTAGCTAATAGATAAGTAACTCCTATTTTAAAACCATGTCTGGCAGGATGTACAGTAAAATCCTTATCATACTTACTATCGTCTGCTGTATATCTATTTAAGCTGTTAATCACATACCATTTACTATTTAATTTCATACTATCTCCTTATTATATCATTATTTTGTTTTCAATTAATTTTATCTTATCTCGAGGAACTCCAATATCTTTATCTAATTCATTATAGTATATAGTAATAGGATATTCAAATTTATATTTACCTATACCTTCTACTATTCTCTTATAGTAATCAAAAGATACATCTTGGTCAGAGAATATATGGAATTCTGTATTGATAAATCCATTCTTTATTAATTGCTTTATTGTATATTCATATGAAGCACCACAAACAGCAACGAATATACTATTAGATTTATCTGTATCTAAATTCATATATGCTGATAGTATATCGAATGTACCTTCTGCAAGATATACTTTTGATTTATGAATTATATCAATCTTACTGGGTATACTATAGAACTTCATCCCATCATCAGTACCAGATATATTATATGAAATATACTTCTTATTATGTATATCTCTAAATACTATATGTGTACTGTCTTTAGATAAAAATCCTATAGCATTATTCTCAAGATAATAAGCCATTTTGTCAGTCATTAAATTTGTATCTAGTTTTATATTATTTTGCATAAGGAACTCTTCAAAAGATAGTATTATTTTGTATTTATATACTTCTTCTATCTTTATATTAGTCCCTAATCTATTATTAATATACTCTAGCTTTTCTAAAGATAACTTATTATTTCTTCTGGGTATATTTACTAATTTCTTATACTTCATAAATGAATCATCAGTATATTTTTTATTTCTACTATTTAATTTCTTTACAAAGTTAATAATATCAACATCATAAATCCCCCATAATCTTAAATCATCTTCTTTTACTATCTTAGTGCTATTAATAGGACACTCAGGTTGAAAGCATCTCATTACTACTCTATCATTTATAGATTGTGGGATAGATACATTGAAATGAGTTGTATCCTTATGCTTCTTACTATCAAAACAATATGGACACCTGAACATTACCCATTTACCACCACTATGTAATTTAGCATATGGCATAGCTCTAATTAGAGTATTGACAAATTTTTCTTTTAATTTATCAAAGTCTTCCATTATAATACCTCCTATATTTCATTTATAAATCTTAAAACTTCTTCAATTATTAAGTCCTCTGATACTCTATTCACATCTATTCTAACTCCTCTCATTTTCTCATTATCATATGAGATTAATTCCATATCTGCAAATAAAGCAAAGTTAAGTATATCTAATATTATTCCAGATTTTTCAACAGTTTGAGAAGTTCTAGTATACTTTGTTTCTATTATTCTGTCTATTCTAGGTTGTATCTTATTTAACATCTTAGCTGTTACATTTTTCTTAGGATTTAGTCTTATTACTTTACCACACATTAAGTATTGTAATATTATAAATCCTTTTCTTTTCATCATTCTCATCATAATAGCTATTAATGTTGCATATTGGTCTATCTTAACATACTTAAGCATATTAGTAGAACTAAAGTATTTAGCAAACCATAAAGATACCATATTTACTTGTATCTTTTCTCCAATATTTATATTATTAATATAATACTGAATTTCTTCTTTACTTACTGCTCCATATTCTTTAATTAAGTATTCTATAGTCTTAGCTATATTTACTTTAACAAGTATCAATTTAGATTCATTTTCTTTCATTGTATCTATTTCCAACTTGTCTAACTTACTAAGTCCATCACTATCTCTTTCTGTTTCATTAATTTCTTGAGATGGGTACTTAGATTTAAAATTCTTCTCATTATCCTTTATATTATTAACAAATGCTATATTCAAATGTATTATATTTGAATCAAAGATATATTTCGGAAATGCTGATGCTGTTAAACTATCTAACATTTTCTCAATCAATCCTATTGGTGTTTTACCAAATATTAATAGCTTATTAAATAATAAATGGTTACTTGTAAATGTACTTTCAGCATTATTTATAATACTTTCATTTAATTTTTGTAGTATATTTATTGGAGTATTATATTTTTCACTGAAATAATTATTTACTAGATATATTGTATATTTAGATATATCTAAAAGCATTTTATTTACTATTTTACCTTCAGTATTAGTATTTATACTAGAGTCATACTTTTTAGCAATTGTTAAATATAATAATATAGCATGATTTGCTAATGGTATTAATAATCTTGATATTATACTTAATACATATAATAAATCACAATGTACTTTAGTGAATTTACTATACTCTGCACCAGTATAAGGTGTTGCTTCATAATCTATAATTACATTGTTATAAATAACCATATCATAGATTTTATCAAGATTTTGTTTTGTCAGTAATATCTTTTCTAGTATTACTTTAGTAAAGTATTCATATGTAAATACTTCATGGTGTTCTAAATCTTCATTAACTGATTCTATGAATGCATTATCAATACATCTTTTAGCATACATTAACCCGACAAAGAAAGTTTTATCTTTATCAAAGTATTCATAGAAGTAATTACAGTATTGAAGATACTTCAAACTTGGATTTTTAAGTATATTCTTATGAGCTACTCTTACTAATCTAAATAGACATAGATTACTCATTAAGAATTCTCTCTCTTCTTCACTTATTTTATTCTTTTCATCTCCCCTTTCTAACTTTAAAAAATCTACTACTACAACATTTGAGTTATTTGGAATAGCTCCATAGTATTGTGGTAGCATCTCATTACTAATTTCATCTACCAATGGAATTGTTGCCATTTTAGTACCTCCGATAAGTAATACTGGAATACGAATTCAAATATCCATATTCCAGTATTATAATATATTAATGTATCATCTTTTCCTTTTAGGCTTAACAACCTTACTTTTGTTAGCACCTATAGGTGTTACTTTACCCTTATTGTGATTTGAAGATCTAGTTACTGTACTACCTTGAGTAGTAGGACTAGTTTTCTTCAAGTCTTCCTTTTGTTTTTCTTTCTCTTTCCTTTTAGCTTCTGCTTGTTTTCTTTTTAGAAGCTCATATTCTTTTAATACTTCATCTGGTTTTCTTAAATTCTTATACATATCAACCATGAAGTTCTTATCATCTTTATATTTATCTTTATTTAGCATTCCTTTTCTTATAGCTGTCAATAAAGTAAATACTAATATCTTTTCATAACCCACAACACCATAAGGGTTTCTTGTCTTAGGTGCTGTGTGTTTTACTTCTCTACTATATTTAGCTTTAAAAGATTCTATTATCAGTTTCTCTCTTAGGAATACATGAGCAAATGTAAAGTTAAATGAAGGTGAGTTCACATAAACTTTCATATCTGCTGTTTTCTCTAAGTTAGCCGAAGTATCTTTATCATTCGGTGTTAATTCTATTACACATTGATAATAACACTTGTCTACTGATTGAGATTCTAGTTTAGCATAGATATAGTATTTCTTTTTATATTTAAATGCCTTTATTATGACATCTCTTTTCATTTCCTCATATTTCTTAAATTTCTCTAGAAATACTTCATATATAACTTTACTATTTACTGCTGCACCCTTACCAGAAGGGTTATCTAAATATTCTCTTATAGTCATATACTAACTCCTATTTTGACATATAGATATTATCTTCCAATGTACTTAATACAAATTGGTTAGCTACTACTAAGTCTGCTACTACTCCTATAGCTGTTTCTACTACTACTATATCTGTAAGAGTAGGATTTATTACTGTATCATTAAATGACCCAGTTATTAAATCGAATGGTTTTCTATCTTCTACAGATTTAGTAATTAATTTATTAACTGTAGCATCATCATAGAATTTGCTAATTAATAATTTATATAAATCAATAAATGCATCTCTAGTAGCTGTTAGTAATAGTATGCTCTTTTGATATAAATCTATTTGTGCTTGTTTTGTTTCTTTTTCTATTATACCTTGTAATTCTAAGATAGAATCATTTAATGCTAATATAATGTCTAAGTTACATCCTTTACTATATCCAAATTTAGATGTAGCTTTGATAGCTCTAATAGCATCATCAAATAAATCTATTCTAGCTTTCTTAATTGTATCTGTTTCTCCACCTACATATAATCTTAAAGTCTTATTAGTTAAGAATGATAAATGTTCTCTTAATTGTGCTATTTCTAATTCACCTGTTGAAGGCAATTTTAATTTTCTATTTAATTCTACAGTAGTCTCATTTATTCTAGCTACATGTAAATCAGACCCTGCTCCTTGTGGATTTTCAAAAATTGTATAATCTGAATATGACATTACATCACTCTTACCAAAATACTTATTATCTTTCATGAACTGAAGTGCTTCACTAGCTTTATCTTTAATTGGCTTATTGAAATATTCTTCTGTAGGTAATTCTTCAAATCCAGGTAATATATTTGTAGCAACATTTATAGGTTTAGCATTCAATACTATTCCTAAATCAGCTACTCTTTCTTTTTGGTTCTTAGTTCCTATTGGTATTTCTACTATATTTATTGTATTAGCATTTAATCTATTAGAATGATGTAATACTACTGATAAATATGTAGCTAATCTTACTGACATCCCACCTAATATAATTGTAAGTGGTTTACCTTGTTCTCTATATTCATTTATTAATAACTTAATCATTTCTTCATGCTCTAAATTATTAGGTGTTCCTTCAAATATTAATATATCTGAATTTTGTAATTTAACTGCATTATCTTCACCATCATTAATCATAGATGCACTATAGTACCCATAGTCTAATCTGTATCCTACAGAAGGTACTATCTTAAATTCTTCATCTGGAGATGATTGTACTATTATATTTCCATCTACCCCTACTGTTCTATATGCTTCTATTAATACATCTGCTAATGGTTTATCATTATTTAATGATATTGTAGCTATTCTACCTAATGTATCCAATAATTCATTGTTATCTACAGGTAATTTATTAGCACTTTCCATTAACTTATCTTGTACTAATTTAGTTACTCCTCTAAGTGCTATAGATATATCATGAGGTCTAGCATTTAATTTACCATTAGATATTAAATCATATATTCTATTAAATATCTTAGATGTAGCTATAAATGCTGTAGTAGTACCATCTCCTACTATTTGATTTACTTTTCTACTTGTTTGTAAGAAGTATTGAAATAAAGAGTTTTCCATAGCTCCTCTAAAAGATATTCTTTCTAATACTGATATACCATCTTTTGTAAATTCTGCTTTTCCTCTAGGTATATCTGTATATAATGAGTGAGAACCATTTGGTCCATATGTATTAGCAACTGCTTCACTTGCTATATTTAATACTTCTCTTGCTGATTCTAGAGTTTTTTCTCTATCTACTATATTTGTAGTAGTAGCATAGTCTAAAATTGATTGTCTTTGTTGTTCCATTATATTTCCTCCTAGTTATATTATCCATATATATCAAAGTCTGTATTGTCTGCAAATAAATTAAATACTCCTATAGCATGACAAGGTATGTCTACACCTTCATCATATACGAATTTTATATGTCTTTTGTTTGTTATTGAACTATATTTTGTATTATATCCAGTTAAAGCTATGCCTATCTCATGTTCATGCTTTAATTTATTGGCTTTATAGTCTTCTTCTAATTGTTTTATTGAACCGTATATAATACAAGTATAATCATCATAAGTTTCTGGCTTATTAGTTATTATTCTCAGATTAGGATTATTCTCAGATTGTAATAATTCTAATATCATAACTGCTTCTACTTCATTATCTATGTATATATCCACTCTTTTAGTACCTTTTATAGCAAATGCCATACAAATACCAGTGACTAAGTCTGTTGTTTGTGGATATTCTAGTATAGCTGCATCAATATACTTCAATAAATCATCAATATTATCATAAATGTCTTTTCTTGTTACCTCTCCTTTAGATAACATAGCAAACCAATCTTCATCTTCTCTTGTCATATACTGATAAATACAAGATTCATAGGTACTAAATTGTATAGGTACGAATGACATACCTAAATCTATGAATTTTTTCCTTAAAATATCAGAATGATAGATTGCTATGTAGATAGAAAGGTCAAAAAAATATAATAAATCTCTACCATAGCAGAGAATATACTCATTTCTCTTGACAAAATCATTTGCGTTCATAAAAAATCACCTATTTAAGAATATCTAGGTATAGTATACTCATCATATACTATACCTACATTCATTTTAATTTATTTTTCTAATTCAGCTGCTATTTCATCTGCATTTATGTCAGCTTGTTCAGCAACTGGTGTATTTATTGTTCTTTTTGGTCTCTTAGAAGTAGAAGTTCCTGTAGAAATTCCTTGAGTTTCTAAGAATTTTCCTAAAGCTTCTTTAATATAGTTCATATTGTAATTCATAGCTTCTTTAACTGAGTGAGCCATACCGAAACTCAATGCCATTTCAGCTTGTCTTAATGTATCTATGAACTCATATATCTTATTTTCAAATACCACTTCTTCACCAGAGTCAATTTTACCTTCTTCTCTGTTTAAAACAACAGCATTATCAGTAAATTCATGAAGAATACTATATTCTAATTGCCAAGTATCAGTATTAAGTAACTCTAACTTCACATAAGGGTTACAATTATATTTTTTACCAGTACCTATAGTTAATATTGCTCCTTTTGTTGTATTTACAGATACTTCAGTATTTTCTGATTTAGAGGTACCTTTTAATATAGGGTCAATAAACTTATCAAACCCAAATATTAATGCTCTTATTAAGTGTCTAGGTAAGAACATTCTACTTTCAGAATCTAAATCATAACTAGATTCTCCTTCTTTTCTTTTATTGATAGGTAAAGCAGGATTAAATTTAATTTCTACTAATTGACCGAAGAAATTCACAGTCAACATAGAAGGGTCTACCTTACTATCAATATTATAAAATTTTTGTCCAAATGTGTTTGCTGAAGAAGATGTTGTCTTCTTTCCATAATTGTTTTTGTCTCCAAATGCCATTACTATATCCTCCCTTTTATTTATACTAAACATAGTATTTCTATTATTTCTTTCATTGTATAATATTTTCCATCATATTCTACTATAGGAGCACTCATAATTCTTGTAGCACTTCCTATTTTCATTAATTCTTTTTGGTCATCACTATATTCATATTCAATCTTATTATTATCTAAGATATTCTTTAATGATATACAGTTACCACAATTTTGTTTTCCATAAACTTTTAATTTTACATCAGTCATTATCTATTCAACCCTTTCTACAATTTATTTCTTTGTATCATTTTGTTGCTTAGATAATGGTTTTCTACCATACCTTGCTAATTCTTGTTCAGACATCAATTCAAAATGAGGACCATCATAGAACTTTTCATCTGTTGTAATTCCATTCATATTCCAGTCTGCTCCTCTTCTTGCATCTATTCCTAATTCCTTAGCACATTGTATTAAAACTTCTCCTACTTTATTGAAAGCTGCTAAATCATTCCAACCATTAAAAGGATAAGGAAGAAAGTCAAAAGCTCTTGCTGGATATTCACAATGCTTACTATTCATAGTTTGCGAAGCTCCTTTCTTTACAAGTTCTTTTTGTCTTTCTTTTGTCCTATGTCCTTCTATTATAGAGAAATCTATTCTTTGGATAGCTAATTTAGCTATCTTAACTAAATCAGGATGTACATCCATTAATAAGGCTAAACTTTTAGCACTAAATTTTGGCATAAAAACCACGCTCCTTTAATATGTATTGTTTGTATTAAAGGATTGTTTTAACCATAAATTTATCTAGCTTTTGTCTTGCTCCAAGATAGATTCTCTACACCTCTATTAGTTAGATTAGCAAACACCATATGGTCATGTTTATTATACCTGAAATTTATTCTTATATCTATCTTTACATCTGAGCTATCTTCTAGAGAATCTATCAATTCTCCAAATATACTGAAGAAAGCATTATTGTATTTATAGATAGGTATCATTTTTACATTATTAAAGTATTTAGCATATAGTGAGCTAAAGAATACTGTATTAAATAAATTATCTATGCTTTTTGTAGATATTTCTTTATTTTTACTTAAAATATCATAAGCATTATCTATATATGTATTCTTATAAATAAATTCTTTTGGCTCATTTAGAAATGTGCTGAATGTGTACATAAATCCTTTTTCATTTAACACATTACCCATATCAGTTAATATTTCATTAGCTCTATCTGTTATTAGCTTACTAGGAAATTTTACTTGCAGTTTCATTTTCTCTATTGTGAAAGTTACTTTGTCTTTCTTTATTTTATTTCTTATCCAATTTACTAAGGTTTGGTTATCTTCATCACCTTTATAAGAAAAAATATTTGCACTAGCAATACTATCTAGATTATAGATATTACTAAATAAATCCTTATAGTCATTACACAATTTTACATGGTGCTCAAACTTAGTACTATCGAATTTATTATTCTGTCTATCATTATTGAATATTCTACTGAATGATGTTAAATGTGGTATATCCATATAGATATAATTAACTTCATAATTACATATCTTTCTTTCTAACATTACATCTCTATCAATATTAAGTAATAAATCTTTTCTATCATTTCTTAATGCTTGATATATAAATGCACTAGCATCCCATCTATCAGTTATTAGAATATCATCTACCTTAGCTAGTATGTCTAGTCTTGATTCTTTTACTACAGCTATCTGTTCAAGAATAGATAAATCTGTATCTATTAATTTCTTTCTATATTCTCCTGATGGTTGAGCTGTATAATTCAACCATAGACAATATCTACTAAATTCATTTTTAAGGTGTTTGATAAGGGTAGTTTTACCTACCCCATCAGGACCTTCTATTGCAAATACTTGTATCATATTATAATTTACCTCCTATGAAATTCATTAAATAGTAGAATTCTTTTAATCCAAACTCTATTCTATTTCTTGTAATATAAGATAAATCATTCTCATCTCTTATTTGGATTATTTTTGACATATTCTTATCTCCTATTACTGTAAAATCACCTCTAGATTTGAATGTGAAACCAGCTGCTGCTTTATGTCCACCACCATTTCCACCAAATAATGTACCTAAATAATTTGCTATACTATACGCTGGTATGTCATAATTATCATTTGTATATACTGAAGCACCATACAAATTATAACAAATTACAACATCAGTATCTGGATTATGTTTTATATATAATTCTTTTACTCCAGTAGCAAATTTCCAAGGAATAGGGGCTAATAATACTTTATGAGATTTACCACTAGAACTATATACAATTATCCCTAAATCTTTTATTTTATTGAATTCATTAATTAATAATTCTTTAAATTGTAAATAGCATTCATCTATTGTAGGCATCATAGCTTTTAATAAATCATAATCCTCATTACCTACTTCAGTAGTTTCTTTTAAAGCATCCCACATTTTAAAATATGCTAATTTCTCATTTTCAATTATCTTATCCACTGTTCCAATTTTTTGACCTAATAAACTTTCATAAGAGTCTGGTTCATATCTCTTTTTCCATAAGAATGTATCCCATAGATTAACAGCATTAGACATAGTAAACATTTTTCTTCTGAATATTTCATATAATAAACTATCATCAACAAATCTATCTAAAACTGCTTCATATGTTAATGTAGCACCACACCAATCATCAGTAGTTCTGTTACAATACCCTTTTAATCTATTTCCAACTATTTCTCTAATTCCTTCTTCTGATACAGCATTTCCTTCATGATGGTCATACCATGAGAATTTCACTCTATCATCAAAATTCTTTTTAATATCATTTATTATATAATCATGATTAGGAATAAACATTCTATCACATATAACAAACTCAATTTCATAATAACTTCCAGCTTTATATCTAGCATATGCTTCACTTACTAAATCCCAAGTTATATCTGCTTGTGGGTTTCTTTCTAAATACACTACAAAGTTGTCTCCTCTTAGTTGTGCTTGAAAAGCAAAATTGATAGCTGAAGTAACCCCATCCATATCAGAATGTGATATTATAATCCAAAGCTTTTCTCCTCTTCTTCCACTACATTCATGAGTATAACATTTTTCTTCTAATAAAGCGTCCTCAAAACATTCATCAAATACACTTGTCACACATTTAAATTCATTTGGATAATTAACCATTTTACTTCCATCCTTTCTTACTCTCATACGAGTCTATTTTGATTTTTTTTAATTGTATATAATATTTAATAATTTACTATCATATTCATCATCTGACGAATAGACTGTTTTTACGATATTACCATCCTTATCTGTCACAATGATAATATTTTTATTGTTATTATAGAAGATTTTACCATCTCTGTTCTGATATAAAAAGATAGCTGAATTTGCTAATGACAATATTTTATTTTTAGCAATATTTATATCCAACATTGGACAAAATCTTTCTAAATATCTTTCTACTGCATGATTACTTACTGTTTTCATACTTCTAATCTCCTCCTTTCTTTTGGAGTAAATAAGCAATACAAATCTCTTTTTCTAATCTCTTCTCTGAGTTCTTCTAGATATTCAGCACTATCACTATAATCTTGAACACCTAGTTCATTATTAATCTTTATCGCTTCTATTGTTCCATAGTACTCATTAACGATTTCGTCATCGTTCATCTCATTAAATTTTGACATATTAGCTACCTCCTTTTCTTATTATATCACTTATATAATATATAAAAAATAATAGAGTTAGATTTTACTCTAACTCTATTAAGGACTTTAAAGTCCTCTCTTTTTAGCTACTAAACTTATAAATCCTTCATTACTTGCTTTACTCATAATTTCAGGCATTAAATCTAGGTTTACGATAGGGTCTATATCTTCAACCTTTTCTATTGTATTGTGTTTAGTTTCTTTTATTAGAGATGACTTAGTTTCTTGTATCATGTGTTTCAACATCTTCTCTGCAATGAAATCTCTTTCTTTACATAAGTCAGTTAATACACATTTAAGATTGTCTTTATTCAGATAACAGCTTTCTAAGTCAAATCTGAAATCTGATTTAAATATTACTTTTGCTCCTTCACCATAAATTTCTTTGTCTAAATTATCTTTGTATACTTCAGGTTCTATCATGTTATCATCAAAGAAATTGTTAGACATGTTATTTATTGGACATAAGTTACCAGATAGTCCTGGGTCACCATTACTACTTGTACTTATATCTAATCTACCCATATGTGATGGATATATTCTTCTATAACTATCAGGAACTTTATTTGTTTTATTCCCTAAAGTGCTAATTCCTTTTGTAGTGTATTTAAGAGTATCAAATACACTCATATCATTTACTGAGTTATCATATTTAAGTAAAGGAGATTCTTGCATTTTATATATTAAGTGTGTAGGCTTAATACTTAATGCATTCTCTAATTTATTCATATCTACTTTACTTTCCTTTAATAATTTATAAAGTTTTATTGATACCTCATTAACTATTTCTGCTGCTAAGTATTCTGCTATTCTGACTCTCTTGTTAGACAAATTATAATTATCCTTTTCTAATAGAGAATCAAAATTTTGTAATATCCATCTTAGTACAGCATACATATCCTGTTTGTTTTCAGGTTTTAATCTTAGATTTTCCTGTGTTATAAAATCTAAGGATATATCGAGACTATATAAAGAAGATTCCCCTTTCTTTTGTAAGGTGTTTGCTAGTGTTGATGTAGTAAACTTCTTACCTAACTTCTTTATCCAATGGTCTCTATTTAAAATATCCACTCCATCTTTAGTTCCTATTATTTCTTTATTTATAAGCATAGCTATTATTGATTGTAAATATTTATCTGTTTCTAATCTATTCTTATCTACATGACAATATAAACTATTACCTAGCTTGAATACTACAATATCCTCACTATCTGGAATTTCATATTTTAATATTCTGATAAACTCAGTTACATCTAAATAAGTCAATCCATCTATTAATCCATCTTTAGCTAAAAAATATAGTATAGGTGGTAAAGATGTTCCTTGTTTACCATATTTTATTTCATATGTGAAATTATTCAATTTCCATACATTGCCTTTAGTATCCTCTACCTCAACTTCTGACTTTATAACTCTTATTGGTGTACGGAGTGTTTTTAGCACTACCGTATCACCATTCATAACATATGTAGAGTTTTCCACTACTTGGTAGATTGGATATAGTTTATTACTATTAATTAGATAATAGTATACATTGTATGGTTTAGGTATTAGAAGATTGATTGTTTTCTCTTTTGTCTTACCTTCAAGATTTATTTCAAATACGACTTCTAGTAGATTATATCTACTGTCAGCTATACTTCTTGTATTATCTAGCATTTCTTTTAACTGTTTCTTATACATAAACTTCTCCATCTCGAATTTGTTTATGTCTATTTTTCTTTCATCAGTTATAAGTATTGCTGACTTCATCTTATAAGGACCTAATCTTTCATAATCTTTTAATACCATTATTATATATCTTACTAATTCCTCATTTCTATTTGAGTAAATTAAATTCTCATTAAATCTCCTATCAGGAAATTTTTCTGAGTGTAATTTTGATATATTGATGTCCATACTAATGTCTCCTTATTAATCTTTAATATGTTTTATTAATATTTCTAATGCTCCTTTAAGATTATTATTGTTTAATTCATTCTTTAATCTATGTAATGCTAAACCACTCATTCTTAATAGTGTATCTTTAAATACTCCATAAAATGATGTGTGTATTACATTCATTTCTTGAATTATAGCTAATTTTTCTTGCTTATCTAAGTAATCTGGTTTGTAACTTTCAACAAGATGTGGAAATTGTTCATTATCTAATTCTTTCTCAATATCATTTGCACAAGTATTTTTATTTCCATCAATAAGTGTAGTATTGTTTACTCCTATTAATGATCTGAACCCTAATCTCTTACATAGTTTATTTATATCTGATAATGGTGTATCAGAAGCACCTCTAATCACTTCACATACAATATTACCATCTTTATTAGATAATTCAAAGTTACAATGGCTATATGCTACATTAGCATTGTCATTAAATGCTCCTATAATAAATAACCCTACTTCACTAGCTGTTATTGCTGTTCCTAAATGGTCAATGTGTTCTAATGACTTCTTAATACTAGAAGTTAATCTAGTTCTATAGTTAGTAGCATGTTTTATGTTGTCAAATACTATAACTATAGTATCATTATCCATACTAACTCCCATTTCTAGAACATTACTATCTGTTGCAGTCTTTTCTATTAAATTATAAACACCAGTAGATAGTTCTACAATTTCTTTACATCTATTAAGTATTAAATATGCCTTATCGGGTTCTATTACTACTTCTCTAGATGGTGCTTCCATTTCATCTAAAGGTTTTTCTTGTTCTTTTGTAAATCCTGTTATTGCTTCTAATATTTTATCAAGTGTAACTTCATCTAAACCAACCATTTTACCATTTTCATCAACTTCTAATTTATAACCTTTAATCATTATTCATCCTCTCCTTCATTTTCATTATTATTATTTTCTAATCCTCTAAACTTATTTACCATATCAATGGCATCACTTGTAAATATACTATCTTTTTCAAAATCAAATCCAGCAGAAAAAGCTACAACAGGTTTACCCATTGGATTTCTAGCTCCTTCTTTATCCTGTAATATTAGACAGTATTCTAAGTCTAATATATCAGTAAGAGTTTCAAATCTCTTATTAGTTATATTACCAGTAACTAGAGATTTATTCATATTATTCAAATCATGAATTTTATCAACCCTATCAGTGAATGCTGTTAAAGGCATTCTTTTCTCATTTAATACTCTTTTAATTCCAGTTGTTAGAAAGTTATCTATTAATGGGTCTTCAGATATTACTACACTTCCACTACTACCATCATAAATATCTTTCATATCACTAATACCACTATCATGATATTCTTTAGTAATGTCATTGAAGTTATCTCCAATTTCCATTTCTACATTCTCTACTTTAAATGCTTCTGCTAATTCTTCATTTGTTATCTGATAACCATTCTCATTAGTATATGAGATACCAAACTCATCTGTATATACATTAGGATAATAATATCCGTTATGTAAGACTACTTGGTTTAATTCAATATTCTCAGGAGTATTAACATAGAATATCCCTTTTGAATTTTTAATGTACATTTGAATATCCTCCTTATTATTAGTATAAAAAATATATCCCTTTTAACAAGGGATATATTTAATTCTTGCTTTTTCGACTTCATGTAATATCTCACTATTTTCTTTAGGTCTTATTAGAAAGATATTATTAGAAACCGATTTAGCAGAATTAGTATTGCAATCATACTGGTCTATGAATACCCTAGCAACATAGAAATCAGTATTATTGTTTTTAAACTTTACTACATCAGTAGTAGAGTTATATAAAATTCCATCATTGTTGATGATTGATGTCGTATATAGATTATTATTGTAACTTATACCTTTCATTAAAAGGTATATTAAATTGGAATTATAATTTAAACTCTTTAGATATGTATAATTACTACTTTCATAAAGAGTTTCTTCACAAATAGGTAATGTCTTTACATAACCTGTCTTTATTGATACATATATTCCAAATTTTAAATCTTCTCTCAATATCACCAATGATTGAGTATTGATAATATTGATGAAGTATTTTTTATCTTCTATTAATAGGGTATGCTGTTGAATAGCATTCTTTTCTCCTGAAATGATATTCAACATTACCCCATCAATATAATTCTTTAATTTATCATAGACTTCTTCACTCATTTCTAATCCTTCAACTAAGGTAGTGTAGAAGTTTCTATTGTAACTATCAAATTCTTCAATAGTCTTAAATAATCTTTTAGTTTCCATATAATTTCATCTTCTCCTTTTCATCTTTATATTTTCTATTATTTTAATTTGGAAGTATTATAATGACAAAGACGCAGACTACTAAGAGAGAAGATGAAACTAATTAACTAAGATTATTTTTCTTCTTTCTCTTTCTTTTCTGCTTTCTTATCTTCAGATTTTTCTTCCACCATAGCATCTGACTTCAATCTTTTCTTGATTTCTTGGTCAGCTGTAATACTTAATACTTTTTCTGGAGTGATACTATATTCTGCTACTCCAGGTATAACTACTTTTAATTCCTCATCTGTTACATTTTCTTCTAAGAATTTCTTAGTAGCTAATAGATATCTAACTATTAAAGTTTTAATCCATTCTACTCCAAGTTTCTTAGATAGGTTTCTAATCATGTATTGATATATTCTATCAACATAATCAGATTCATGAATGTTTTCATGAACTACTACTTCTTTTTTATCTGTAGGTACATATTCACCAAATCCTACAGAGATAACAAAGTTACCATCTTCTTTATCTTTTCCTGGTAAAGCTTTAACTGCATAGTGTCCTACTACTTTACCATATTCTTCTGGTGATAAGTCAGTAATATCTAATACAAAAGTATTGTTATTATTCTTCTTAGCACCTAACACATATCCAGCAACTATAAATGGAACTGGGAATGTATCCTCAATTTCATCTACCTTTATAGACAATTTGTCTACAGTCAATTCCTTTTTAACGAATTCCAAAAATTCGCCGTCTTTAAATAATTTTTCAACCATTTCTAAATCCTCCTTAAATTAAATTTTTATCATTATTTTCTAATGGTTCACTACTATAATATATTATCAAAAATAAGATAGATAATAGAGTAAGTCAAATTATGAACTTACTCTATTACTACTTATTGACTGATATTTAAAGCTGTATTAATTAGTTAGATATTGTATTATTTTTAATAATCTTATTGATTACCTACAATATCTTCAACTGCTTCTTCTACAGTCTTACCTTTTTGTATTTCTTCATTTAATTGGTCTACTCTATCTTGTGCTAAGATATTTGTAACAACTGTAGGATTTTCAAAGTCTAAATCTGCAAATAAGTCAGGACAATAATACATAGCTTTTTCTATTGTAAATAAATCTGGTTGTCCATTAGTTTGTACATTATCCTTTTCTTCTCTTAACCATTTTGCATTTGTTTCTAAAGGACCATATTCTACTTTCTTTAGATTTCTGTCTATTTCATCAGTATCTTCAGAATAGTCGAAGTCTTCTAGAGTTCTTCTGTCTTCTCCTACTGTAGGTCTTTTGCAGATATCCTCGAACTTATCTTTTGCTTGTTTAAGTAATTGGTTATTGATATAGAAATTTCTAGCTTCTATTATTTCTATATCATTATTTCTACACATATTGTACATTAATCTAACAGCAGTATCTGACATCATTTCTGATGAGAATACTGCTAATCTGATATTTATTTCAAAGTCTAATGGCATTAATTCACCATAGCTTATTTCACAAGTACATTCTCTTTCTTTAGCAATGTTTTCCATAAATACTGCTGATACAGCAGCTCCTAATACTGGTGTTAATCTAGTATTAGGTTGGTTAGGGTCATAATTATAATATCCAGTAGAATTTCTTAAGCCCTCCATACCTAAGAACATTCCTATTTCCATATTATCTGTAGTATTAATAATATCTAGGATTAGTTCATCACTATATCCAAAATCTCTTAATTCTTTTATTACACCTCCCATATCTAAGCTTTCTAGTGTTAGACCCATTATTGCTAATAATTCAGGTTCTTTGAAGAATAATCTCATAATCTTATTTCTTAATCCAAGATGATTCTTCTTTAATTGTACCATAGAAGTTTGGTTAAAAATCATATTTAGTACATTCATTGTAGCTTCATCATTTCCATACTTTTCAACAAATTTTGCTTTTAGATTTTTAGAAGATATAATTCTTGATGCTGCTGCAAAGAATCTCATATATAGATGATACATTTGCAGAACGAATTTTCTTTCTTCTGCTTCTTCTCCTTTCTTTGCTATATAGTCTCTCATAGCTGGGTGTATAGCTATAAATTTATCACTTTTAAGTAATTTCATTATACCTTCTTCAGATACAGATAATCCTCTTCCTAAGTAATCTATATCTTCATATTGGATACCTAAGTAATCTGCTAAGTCATCTTTATAGAAATTTACAAATAATAAATCTCTAGGGTCTTTAACTCTTACAGATAAATCACTTAAAAGTTTCTTGAATTCAGGTTCTTGTCTACCTGATACCACTTGAAAGATTTCAGTAAATCTTTCTTTTAATGTAGGTTTTTCTGGAATGTTTAATAGTTTAGGGTCTACTACAACATCAGGAATATCTAATTTTTCATTGTTTACTTTTTCAGATACTTCTTCTACTCTATTAGGAGCTCCATCAACTCTAGATACTATTACAGTATCTCCTACATTTATTTTCTTATCATTTAAATCTTTTAAATCCCCAACTTCAGCATTTATTATAGTATTATTATCAATAACATCAGCATCTATTGTTATAACATGTTTCCCATCAATCATATCATAGTTAAAATCTCTTATAGTTGCAGATACGAAATCATGGTCTACTATAAAAGCAGCTTTATCTGAATTTTTCATTTGTTTACCCATATCCATACAGAATACACCTATAGCAGTTGGTCTACCAGAAGTTCTTTGATTTTTATAATGACTATTATAGAAATCTATATTTAATTGATGTAATAATTTATCTTGTGTATCTGTTGTTATATCTATAGTAGCATTCTTCCATGCAAATGGAGTGTCATATAATCCATCAGGAGAATACATCTTATTTAATTCTTCATATACATCATTGCTTTCGCTTTCCATATATACAGGAACGAATTCAATGTATCTGAAATCATTATCCATAATTGCTTTCATAGTTAAGTCTCTTATTGTGAATCTAGGCATATTGTATTTTATTATGTATTCTTTTAAATACATAGTATTTATATACGCTTGAACATATACAACTTTATCTAAATTAACTTTAAAAGGTAATCTATAATAATCTTTACTATCAGGACGAGAGTAATTAACTACTGTAAGTATACTATCATTTATTCTACCCCATACAGCATCATACAAAGGTGTAGTTAATATAGTCTTAGTTTTCTTACCTATGTCATTTTTATAAAAAGGCATATTTGATAGGTCAGTTGTGTATACTCTCAAATTACTATTACAATATTTACCAATACCTTTTTCTTCATCCACATCTCTACCAACTTTATTAGCTTGGTTAGGTATACCAGAAACTTTTTCTAATACTTTAGCTTGTTCTTTAATCTCTTCCATTTTTTCAGCATAAGCTTTAGAAACAGAGTCTTGTTCTGGTTTTTGTTGTTCTTCTTTATCTGTTTCTTTAATACTTAATTCGTCAACAGGTGCTCCTGCTGATATTGCTAATAATTCTGATACTGCTCCTCCTCTTCTCATTGCTTCTATAGCTTTTCTTATGTCTGTCATTGGTTTACCATCATCAATCATTTTATCAATAATAGCATCTTTTTCTAGGTCTTCTGGTGTTTGGTCAGAATCAAATATACTTCTACCTTCTTGAGCTCTTCTTGAATGTTTGTCAACCATCATAAGATTAACTTCTTCCAATGCTGCATTTACCATATCACTATCTAATGGTGCTGTGAATTCTGCATTTTCTACTTCTTTAAGCTTCATATCTTCAACTTCAATATCTTTGATTCTTTCATGTCCTTCAGTTACTTCATTATTTCTTGCTTTTATATTTTTCTTTCCATTTTTATTCTTTTGTAATTTTGCCATTTTAATTCCTCCTATTATCTTTTAAATTTTAACAAAATAAGCCTGTAAGAGTATTCTCTTACAGGCAGTCTATTATCTATATTATCCCATAACTACAGTTGCTTCATTTACTTTTTTATTAAGTACTGAATCTGTATAGTTTACCAATCTTAATGTGCTATTTAATTCTATAATTATAGCAGATATGTTGTTATAGTAAGCTCTATATTCTTCTCTTACTTCAGCATCCACTCTCTTATAGTTATAAATGATATCATTAAGTATTAACAAAAATTCATCTACTAGTCTAGCATAGTTTATTCTATACTTTCTAGTGATGTCCACCATAAATAAACCTTCTTCTATTGTCTCATTAGTTTCTGATACTTTATCCTCTACTATTAATTGTCTTGCTTTTTGTATATAAGCAATATCAGGATAATTTGAAATATCATCTGAATTGAATGGTTTATCTACTATATTTCTACAGTCGAATGTATCAAACAATTCTTCATCTACCTCTTCTAATGCCTCTCTAGAGGTATCTTCGTCTTCTCCAATAACAGCCATTGAAGGTTTATATTGATTATTAACCTTCTCCTCCAAATCTTTCATTGGTCTATTTACATACTTCTCAACTATTCCATTACATAATAATAGTATAGCATCTGAATTTATTACTGGATGGAACATTTCTGAGTTCATAACCAACTTGATACTTTCTAATTCATTATCTGGTCTTTGTTCCATATCTTTAATGAATTGGTATACATTTTGTTTTATCATACTCATTTTGTTTATAGTACTATCATCAAACTCAATACCAATCTCTGTTATTTTCTTTTCTATTGTAATCAAACAAAATGCTGCTAGGACATCCTCTATTGTTAAATCATCTTTTTTGATTTTATAAATATTGTCTATCACAGTATCCATCTTTTTATCAATTTCTAAAAATAACTCTTTCTCATTACTATTTGTGAACACTCTACTATTTTTATAAATATCTAATACTAATTTTAAATTTTCCATTTCAATTCCTCCTTAATAAATTTCACATCATCTCTCATAATAACTGTTACTACATCAGAGCATATATAAATCCCGTAACATAGAAACACCATACCAAACAAAGCCTTTGCCATTTTCTTAATATCTGTTGTATCTATTATTCTTATTAAGTATATTACTATAATAGTCATAATAGCTATTGCAAATATTAATACTAAGCATAATATTTTATCCATTAGATAATCCTAGCTCCTTTCTAATACTTTCCTTAAGAGTAGCATCATCTATAGTTTCTATATCTGCATCATCATATAGAGATTTCATATCTTTAATATCATAGTCTTTTACTATTTCTCTCATACGATATGCTTCTATTTCATTAATATCTAACTTCTCTAATACTTTACTATTTGCTACTTCTAAAGTATTTCTTATATAAGCGATACCTAATGGTGATAAATCTGAAGGACTTAAATGAGTAGCCTTCATTAATCTTTTAATTCTATCCTTTCTCATTCACCCACCCCCAAACTTACTTTACCATAAACAACATCTTTATCTGGTAATTCTAAATCACTAGAATTATCATTTAAAGCTTCTTCCATACTACTATCTTCACCTAATAATGAGTCAGCTAAGAATTTAAATGCAACATCATCTTCTTCATAATCATCTTCTTGCAAGATGTTGCTTCTCTTAACTTTCTGATTTTCAAGATAAGTTTCACTATTAGAATATAATGAGATTGTAGTTCTAATCTCATTCATATAGTCTACGAATACTCCAGTATATTTATCTTTATACTTTTCTTCATATTCATCAATCATAGCTTGTAATTCATCTACTTCATCTTCACGAAGTATCTTTTGCCAATCTAGCATATGATTATTTATTTCTATTAGATTACTTATCTTCTTGAAAAGCATAGGTGAGAATAATTCTATTGGTAGTCCTTTTATTTCTCTAACTAAGTCATGTGCAGATACTAATGAAGGGTCTTCATGTATATCCATACCTAGCATAGATAGTTCTAAAAGTCTACCAGATTTGTGTACCGTAAACGGTACCCTCTCAGTATAGCCTTTCATTTTTATTTACCCCCTTTGTTTATTTCTTGCATTTATTGTTACAATCATATCATAGTTGATATTTTGTAGTGTTTGAAGCTTTTGATATTTGTTATATACATCAGAAAACTTCATATTCTTTGAAGTTAGCATATAAGGCATAACTTGGTCAATATTAACGATAGTGTCATTAATATTTTCACTAATAATTAAAATTTCTCTATTAGATATAACTTCCTTAGTATTATCTTCTATGAAGTATTCATTCAACTCTAAATCATACTTTTCTTTTAATACTACAGGTCCTAATACATCATAAGCTTTTGCAAGTATTGTACCCCAATGTTTATCTAGAGTATCATTTAATCTATTGTAACTCTTCATTACTTGCTTTTCAAATCCTTCATCACTACCATCCAATACTGGTACTCCTAGTGGTCTGTTTTTTGGTCTTAATACCTTTCCTAATAATTTCTTTAACATTTTCTTTTCCTCCTTAATATATTAAAAATCTTGTATAGTAGCATAGAAATATTCCGTAGCAATTACCTGTAAAGGAACTGCTACGGAATTTTATTTATGCTTTTATCTACTACTATAATATGTATCTAAAATCGTTATTGGATTTTATTCTACTATATATTCTATAGGAGAATAATCATCTGGTATTGATTCTATAAATGAAAAGTTACTATTCATAGTTTTCAATTCCACTGTTTCTATAGGATTTATTAAGAAATCTTCATTATAGTATGTATCAATCTCATCTACTGATTGTTCAGTAAATTCAAACTGAATTCCTATAGGTTTCATATATCCTAATAGTATTTCAACATTACGATTTTCAGAATTAGATACATCTATATTTATATCATCAAATATATTTGATGTATATAGAGCATAATTCAATTTCTCCCTAGCATCTATTGAAGCAGAATGCTCCAAATTCAATTTTGTTACTAAATCATAACCAATACCTATAGAAAGTATTGATTGTTCCATTTCACCTAATCTTACTGGTGAAGTAGAGAATAAGCTTTTGTTGAATTTATAACTTCTAGACTTTGTAGGTATACCTTTAGCGTTTACAAAGGATACACTACGAGCAGAGAATTTACTACTTGGAGTATGTTTTAATTTTATCACATACTTAAATCCAACTACAGCTTTTCTAGACATCTCCCTATAAACCCCATCTAGCTTTTCATACATAACCATTTTCTTTACAAATGGAAATTCTTCTTTTAGTTTAGTGAAGCTATCTATATTGAAATCACTATAATATGGTTCTTGAGTAATATTCATAGTCTTCATAGCTATATACTCATCTATAATGTTATATAATTCTTGTTTATCCTTCATACCTAGGTTTATTAATTGCTCTCTTAATCTTTGGTCAACCATTCCTAGATATCTAAATATTAATTTTATCTTGTCATCATAGTTATCATATGTCTCAGCTTCTTCTAAAATCTTCATTGTGTAGAATGATAGATTTTGTTCTATTAGTTGTCCTGGATTTAATCTTCCTACAACACCACACTGATTACATATAATATCTACTCTTAATCCATTTTCTGTTAAAGGCATATTCTCATCTTTCTCTACTAATGATATTACACCTTTATCCCCGTATCTTCCAGTAAGCTTACTTCCTTTAGTAATCTTACTTTCATATACTACTTTAAATTCTAATATCAAATTACTGAATTTCTTATCTCTATCTCTCCAAGCTTTATGTTCTATTATATCTTTAGCTTTTTGCCACATAAAGTATAAGTCATCACTACAATTATTATCTAAATACTTAGATAATTCATTATATATTTCTTGATAGTATTGTATATTGATATCATAGTACTTCTTTATCTGAGAATTACATTCTTCTTCTAAATATTCTGGTTTATTACTATATACCATTACATCTATAATTCTACCATAAGAATAGAATATATTGTCAGATAATTTATTGATACTATTCATTCTACTATTATCTAAATCAAATAATATACTTTCATTATTCCGTCTTCTAGCTACACATAGTATATTGTCTCTTATTTCTTCTCCTATATCTGGGAAAGATTTTATTTCTTTTCCTACTCCATAATAATTTATTAGAATATCATTATCATTTACTTGTACTCTAATAGTATCACTTTCAGGAGAAGCTAATCTTTTTGCAAATGATTCTGATACTATCAGAGCATCTTCTGTTGTTCTTGTATCTGTCCAGTATAATGTCAATGCATTTATACCATATCTATAGTTACCTAGACTTTGGTCACCTATATTATCAAATGACCTACTTTTATATAATACAGTACCAGCTAGTATCTCATCATTATCATTTAATGAATCTATAACTGAGTTATTATACTCATAACAATATTTTTCTGTTAAATTCTCAACAGCTTTTCTTTCTATTATATCATACATATCCTTTTCTTTGTTATATGTTAATAGAATATAAGGACTTTCTTCAAATCCTTCAAATTTTGTTATTTTCTTTATTACTATTCTATCTTCTTCAATTTGTCTATATGAATCTGAATATCCACCAACTACATTTTCCCATCCAGTAGAATAGTAAGGTATTTCAGGTTCTTTTATCTGTACAAATTGGTCTATATGGTTAGTAAACATTAATGACCGAGAACCACTAATAGCATCTCCTCTAGTCAATAATGTTTTCCCATATATTTCATATGAATTCTTAAACCTATTATCTAAAGCATCAAGCTCTTTTTTGTAATCAAATGTATTCATATTGAAATATCTCCTTTTATTTAATTTTAACAGTCAAAGTCCACTAATGTGACATACAATTCTGGATCTAATGAATCCATTGTTTTTACAAAATCATTATAGTTTTCTTCAGCTGTTCTTTTGTTAGCTTTATCAGCATAAAAATCTGTCTCTAGTATATCACCACTAGATATTAATGCTAATGGATAATAATTTTCAAATATACCACAATATTCATCAAATGTGATTTTAATATTACTATTTTCATAATTCTCTTTAAGCATACTAACATAGCTTTCATTAGACATATCATGTTTATAGTAAATATCTTTAATCTTAGCAGTATATTTCCTTGTACCATCTAAACATTCTAACGGTTGGCTTCTAAGCATATCCATACTAATTTCAGATATTATATATCTGGAATAAATATTGTACACTTGATGATGTTTTCCTAATTGTGGTTTGTCTACTTTTATTCCATACAAGTATTCTAGATTTTTTGGTAGTTCATACATATATCCATCTGCTAATAATCTTTTCAATGTTTCATATCCAGATAGTCCGAATTTGTATTCCCAGTCAGATAAAGATGTTCCCAACTCATACCATACTATCTTTGAAGGGTAACCATTATAAGTTCTTTCTATATTAGAAATATATTTAGAATACATCTTCATTATACTTTTAACTTCCTCGACTGTCCCTGTTTTACTTATAACAAAGGCATTATAATTCATACCTATAACTCCTTTTAATTTAACAATGAAAATCAACCATAGTAACATACAATTCTGGGTCTAATTCTTTTATTGCTTTAATAAAATCATTATAATTTTCTTCATTTGTTCTATTGTTAGTGTAATCTGCATAGACATCAGTCTTCTTCCAATCTAATCCATTTATTAGTACTCCTGGATTATTGTTTTTAAAATTTTCTAGATATTGCTCAAAAGTAACTATAACTGGATATCCCTCTGGAAATTCTTCACACTCTTTTACATATCTATCGTATATAACTTTTACACCCTTTTTGAAATTTTCATCTTCAGAGTATTCAAAGTAAATATCTTTTATTTTCCCAGAAAATATTTCTTCACCATTTCTCCCAATCATACCAGTATATCTACCATCACCAATATTTATCTCAATAAAATAACCATCATATATACCAAATACTTCATGATGATGACCTATTTGAGGTTTATCTGTTTTAATACCATATAAATATTCTAGAGTTTCTGGTGTTTCATATTTAAAACCATAATCTAAAAATTTCATAATTGCTTCTTTTTCTGTTTTACTTTTCTTTTCCATATCCTCCTTAAAATATTCATCAACCTCATGCCATACAACCTTAGTTGGGTATCCTTTATCTAATCTTTCACTTGTGCTTATACATTCATGATAAGGTTCTAATATTTCATGAATCTCATTATCTTCTCCTGTTCTACTTATTATTAATCCTACAAAATGCATACTAATCAACTCCTTATTATTTAATAAAATTAGATAGGTGAATTAATTTAAAATTCGCCTACCATTAATAACATTATTCTTTTTCTGTTCCTAAAACTCCTCTAGCTTCTCTTTCATTAGCTCTTGCTTCTAGTGCAGCTATTGCTTTATTGATACCTTCTAATGCTTCTTTATTGTATTCAGCACTATTTGGGAAACTTTCTATGAATGTTTCCATTCTATCTTTTAAGATATATAATAAATCAATATCTAAAACACCTTGTCTATAATCTGGATTTTGTCTAGGTCCTTTTTGGAATTCTACTTTGATTCTCAAATCTCCAGGCAAATCCACAAAATAATCATGATGTCCACCATAAGCTAATTCATTATCAACTAATACTTTTGTTCCTCTGTTTTCTAATAATACTTTTTCTTCTACCATTGTCTTTTCCTCCTATTTTTAATATATTACTTTTTAGATTTCTTTTCTTCATCAAGTTTAGTGAAGTGCATTAAAAGCCAATTACAAATACCTTTATATTCTTTTAAAAACTCATCTCCATCAATATGAACATTCTTATCATCTACACCATTATAATTCATATGCATTTGATTTTGCACCATTAATCTTAATGTACTATTACTAATTTTGCCTCTATATGTGGCATAGTATCTGTCATATGTATCTTTACTATTAATAAAAGCTCTTGCAATAGTGATTAATACTGTTTCATATTTATTCTTTGATTCAGCTTTTATTTTTTCTAAATCACTATCTACTGCTTTCTTATATTTTAAAGATAATTCATCATAGTCAGTATGCTCCTTTAACTCATTGAAATGAATATCTTCTTCTTCTTCAGGTTTATTTATAGACTTATTTTTCATATAGAATATACTACATATATAGACCTTACCATAAGATAACTCAATTATATTTATTTTTATATCTGTAAATTTATATTGAGTCTGCTCAATAAATTCAGTTATCTTACCATTTAACACATCTAAACTATCAGCCTCTAATAATTTGATTCCATTTTTCTCCATAGTATTTACCTCCAAAATATATTTTTAATATAGTGTAGAAGACAATATTTTGTACTTCTACACTACTATAATATATTTATAAATTACTTTTTAGATTTCTTTTCTTCTGGCAAGTCTTTATTGATTATATCATTAATCTCGTCATCAGTTATAGCAAATTTAACTTGGTCTCCAGAACCAACACCACTTAGATAAGATTCTAATAAAGGTTTACAAGCATTATCAAATGCTAATTTAAATTCTTTATTATCTTTATATAACTCAATGAACTCACTATTTCTGAATTTCTTATCATATCCAGGAATAGTTAGATATGTAGTACCTTCTACAACACCTACGTTCTTAGCCATATTGAATTTACTCATAGGTGTATTAAAACCATACTCTTGAGTATATAATAATTCAAATGACTGACCTGCTCTGTTTCCTCTAGATTTTATAATAGTGCACTCTATAGGGAAACCTTTTAATTTATATTTATCATCATCTTTAAATGCTGCTTTGGCATTTAATTTGATTAAGTTATTTGCTAAGTAAATTGCAGTATTACCACCAGGTACACTTTCATCTTGTTTCATATAGTTTACTTGTTTTTGATTTGGTTGATACATAGATGTCTGTATAGCCTTATTGACATGGTTTACCACTATTAGATTTATATTACACTCACCTAATATTGGTATTAATTTCTTAAATATAGATGAGTTAGCTTTTGCTGCTTGTGCTGCTGACATATTAGAACCTGTTCCTTCTTCATCTAAATTCTTCTCAGGCATTAATAATGCTAATGAGTCTAATATAATAAATGAAGGCACATATTTCATAACAGGTTTGCCATTATCTAATAAATCTGACTCATATAATAAGTCTTCTTTATTGTCTTTCTTTAATTTAGCATGTGCTACTATATCATTATAAAAGTTTTCTGCATATACTCCATTATCTTTCTTTATATAATGCTCTGTTAGCCAGTCTTCTGTAACTCCTGTTGTTGTCATAATTCTGGCAGGACTTGTTGCTCCTTCTAAGTCATAATGCATTATGATAGTTCTTCCTTTAAAAGGCTTTGCCATATTAACTACTGTTTGTAATACAAATGTAGTTTTACCTGAACCAGATGGTCCTATTACCATAGTATATGAACCTTCTCTCAATCCAGTAAATTGTTGCTTAGTTTCTGGGTTAATAAATCCATTTCTATAATCAAATTCATCAAACCCTGTCTTATAAGTTGTGTAAACTTCAAAGTCTCTTTCAATTTTTAATTCCTTCATCAATGCTTGTTTTAAAAATGACATTCCTTTAAATCCTCCTTAAATTAATTTATATTATTCTTCTACTTCTACATATAAGAAGTATAGACTATTATCCATATATTTATCTCCAAATATAGACTTTATATCTTTTTGATATTCTTCAAAGCTATATTTATTTTTCTTAGCTATTCTACATATAGCCATATATTCAGTATTATCTTTTCCTTCTGTCCCCATCCAATTGTAAGTTTCTGTAATTAATTCTGTAGGCTGGTTTATACTATCACCAAACACTATTAAATCTTTATTCATCGGTAATATAACACCAGCTTCTTTACCATATATACCGTCTATTATTACTGATGATACTTGTTCTTTATTTAATCCTAATAAATCTCTAAATATTGATGGTATGAATGAATACTTCATACTCATTGCTGAATTGTCTTCTGACTTAATATTTAAATTTATAATCCTATCAGTATATCCATATTGGAACTCATACTCAGGTAATTGTACTTTCTTATCTTCCATTAGCATCTCCTTTATAAATTATAATACACTACTATTACTGCACATATAATAAGTGCTATTATTAATCCTTTTAATATTCTATAATCAGTATAATCACTATATAATTCTAATCATATTGTAACTATCAATGCTACTCCAAATATTAAAGCAAGATAGTATACTAAAAATCCATGTATAAAATATGCTTCCATTGTATCATCTCTCCTTAAAATAGTATATTGAATTCTTCTCTCAATTGAGAACAAACTTTAGCTAGACTAGGATAGTCTTCTAAAGCTACATTATTACATATTTCTATTCTTCTTTGATAATTATTACATCCATCATCTTCTATATGTAATATATATCTTTTAAGAATATTATATATTCTTTTTTCTGATAAATTATTCAATTCTTCTAATATCATATTAGTTATCATATTCCATATTATTATCTGTCTACTATCAAAATCATCTGTTCTATCTTTCAATTCTAATAGTAGATAATATAATACATCATCAAAATATTTACCCTTACCAAAGACATAGTATAATAACTTTAACACATTAGTCTTAGTTATTAATCTATCTGAATCTTTTGAAGAGTTATCTATTTTAAACATATTGTATATTTTAGATGTAAATCTATATACTCTTTTCTCTATATTGTGTGTATATTCTTTTTTCCATATTTGTGGCATGAATATACTCACATCTATTGCAAAATTCCTTGAACCTTCTAGAATTTCTTCTAATTTGTCTATATATCCTTTATTCAATTCTATATATTTATTCAATAATAATACTTTATATTCTCTTTCTTTTCTTTTAATCTTTTCAGATATTAGATAAGTTGTAGTTAAGAAATTGAATGCTCTTAACCTATCATCTATATCTTCTTCTATATGATTTATATACTCTAACATAAAATCTTTATTTTTAGCTAGAATAAGTATTTCATTAATATCTTCATTTAATGCTTCAAGATATATAATATAATCAGTTATTTCTTTTATATTATCTTTTGTATATTGTACTATGTCTTCTATTTGATTACCATCTTCATCTCTGAATAATGTTGTTATTTGCATATTCAATCCTCTTTTCATTCTAGTTTTCTAGTATTGTGTTGTTTTATTGATAATTCATTATAATAATTCAATGATTTTCCAGTATTTGTTTTGAGATATGTATCTATCTGCTTCATTATTCGTTTAGTATCACCACTATATCCTACATATATAGCTAATGCTTTTTCTAAATCACCATCTAATGCTTTTGTTAGACTAGATATATAATGTACTGATAATTCTATATTAACATCTGGTCTATATAAGTACTTTGGATTATAGATATCATTAGGATATATAGTATACCAAATATCTTTAGCTACAAATAATGGCATAGCAGTTACACCATAGCTAACTCCATCCCTATGCTTAGCATTACCTTTACTCATTGTATCTATTAATGCTACAAATACATTTTTGTCTATTGGACTATTATTTCTATTCAATGCTGTTACTATCATTTTATTATAACTAGTTGCTTTAGCTATTTGCTTAGTTTTCTTATCTGTATTATTTACAGTAGCTTTCTTTTGTTCTTGTTTCTTTGTATTAATATTTTTAGATACTTTCTTTTCTTGTAATTTTACTCCTTTACCTAATGCAATACCTACTGATTTTGTATTGTATTTAGTTATATTTCCACTATCTGGTTCTGAGTTAATTATTTCATATTCCATTACTAAATTTTCTGCTTCCATATGTTGAATTTTATCTTTTAAATCTAATACCTGTTCTTCTAGTTCTCTATTCTTATCTTCTAATACTTTAGTACTAATAAAACTATCATGGTATTTATTAAATCCACTATTAGCCATCTTATCTAGTATTCCTATATTGTCTATAAATAATAAAAATATTGCTAATGAAATAAAGAAAGAAACTATATACACTATTCCTTTCTTATACATTGGGTCTAAAAGCTGTCTGTTTATCTTCAATTTTGTAAAATACTCCTCCATCTTTAATGCTCTTTCATAATCTGCTGTATTAAAATATTTAGAGCAATATTCTCTATATATTTGCTCTTTATAGTAGTTTTCACCTACGAATAAGTACATTCTTTTAATGAATCCACTTACGCCACCTTCTTCTTTTGCACTTTCTATCAATTCATTATATTTATCATCTATCTTTATATTTATCTCATTAGAATCGACTACAAGACTCTCGTCACCATGGTAACGAGAGTAAGTTGTATATTCTGGAAAAAATATCATAATTATCTTCCTCCTATTTGTCCTTTTTATCTTCTTTCTTATTATCTTTATCTTCTACATCATATGTAGTATCTGCTCCGAATATTCCTATACCTATTTCATGTATAACTTTAACACCTTCATCTTTTTTATCCTTTTTTATTTCTACCATTGTTTATTCCTCCTCTTATTTAACTCCTGTTTCTTTATCTAATGCACTTAATAACATAAGGTTGTCTGTAATTAAATTAGACTTTATACCAGCACCTAAGAAATATACATCTACTAGATTTAAAGTAGTTTTATTTCTAGGGTCATTTGGTATATCTTCTTGTGATACATAACCTTTTTCCAATATTTGTTTAGTCATTTCATTATATCCTACTATATCGTCTGCTCTTGGTCCTAAGAATTCTTTTAATACATCTTTCATTCCAGTAACCATCATTGCTGCTGTTTCTACATCGGATATTCTTGCATTCTTATCTTCATTTATAACTTGTCCTGTTTTACTATCTCTATTAGTAGCTGTAAATGAAGTACTATTCTTTTTATTTATCATTTGTTGCAATCTCTTAATACCTAATGGTAATATCATACACTCAAAGTCAGACATATATCCTTCTTTGAAGTGATTCAAATATACTCTTTCATTAAAGCTAAAATTTAATATTTTAGCTGCTTTCATTGCATCTTCCATTGTAGGTTCATTATCAAATGGAATGAATTGTAATATTAAATTGTCTTTTCCTTTGAAAAAATTATTAAAGAATGTTTCAAATTGCTTATCAGACATAGTACTGAACTTATTTTCATAAAGTTCTTTGTTCTTGCCTGATTTATCTATAGGAGCTAATGTTTTGAATAATAACTCCATCATTTTTTGTCTTTTTTGTTTCAATTCTTCTGGTTTCATTATATTCTTAAGCCTCCTACACTATTATAATATAATATCATAAGTCTTTTCAAATATATCTGGCTTACAAGGATAACATTCTCCTTTTATACCTTTTATAATATAATCTCCTTCAGTTAAATACATATTACCTTCTAAAGTTATTATATAATAATCTCCTCTCATATGTGAATAATGCATTCCACCTTTACAGAATGCTTTACATTCTTCTACTGTTTCTTTAGTAAATCTTATTGCTTCCTTTTCTACTGGTTTACATTTTACTTTTAATATTGACATTTTTTATTTCCTCCTAACTTTATTATCTTCCACTATATACCATTATTATAAATAAGAAATACATATACAATGCTCTTTTAAAATTATTTAATGTAGCTTCTCTATTACATTTTAAATAAAAATCTGAGCACTCTTTTAACCATGTATCTAGTATTTCTTTTATCTTAATTATTTTAGTATCGTTAGTATTATTTTTCTTATATACTCTTATACTTTCATATAAAAATTTCTTTGAATTTATTTCTCTCTCAGTCATATTAGGCGACACTAAACTATATACAGAAAGTATTAATTCTACCATATTTGGTATCTCGTCTACTTTCTTTCTATATAATTGGTCTACTGCTACTAATAATGATGCTGATGATATTTGATTATATGAAGCAGCACTATTAACTAATTTATGTTCTACTCCATTTGCATTAATTTGAGTTGTTACTTTTAATTGTATTCTATTTATGATAAATTGTACATTATCTGCTTTTACCATAGTATCTTCATCTTCTTGGTCTTGTTGTGTATTTAAATATTTACCACTCTTATGTACTTCATAGTATACTTCAGCTATTTTTTTAACAAATGAATTCATTCTATTATGAGCATCATTTACAAAGTCTACTAGATTTTTATCATCTAATTTCTTTAATCTTTCTCTGAAGTTTTCTATTAGAGGTAAAGCCATTGCTTTAACTGCTCCTAATAATGTACCTGCTTCTTTTAAAGCAAATTTATAAGACATATGGTTTACAGTATATTCCATTACTTGTCTTATAACTCCATTAGGAAATGAGTTAGAAAATCTAGATGGATATAGTTTTAATAATAGATATGTAGTAAGATTCTCTATTGTTTTCTGATATTTCTTTTCATCTATAATTAATAAAGCTCTTACTATAGCACCTATTAATAGATTGTATGGATTAGCTCCTATATTCCATTTAGGGTCTATATAACTACTCTTTTTAACCTCTGCTTTTATTTCTTGTGAGCTTGTTTTGAATAATCTAAATAATTTATTTTGCTCTAATTCTGAAAATACTAGTTTATATAAACCAGCTTCAGATAATATCTCATTATTCATGTCTATATATGAATGTATCAATCTATTTATAACTGTTATATTTGATGTATTAAGTAATTTCATTATATGGTCTTCCATATATGTAGAGAATTCTTTCATCTACAAACACCTCCTATTTTATAAGTGTGTTTGAGCTATAGAAATTTCTTGTGTTAAACAATCTGGTAATAAAAATATTAATGAAAAGGAGAATAAATATATGAATAAAACAAGAGATCAAATATTGAATGAAGCATTTATCGGTAAGAAACCTACTGATAAATTATTTGGTCACTGGAAAGATTTGACTGATTTTATTAAATCTCATCCACATGACCCACATTTAAAAGAAAAATGTTATTTAGACTTTAAGAAAGAATTATCTAGTTTATTTGGTTTTGATAGAACTGAGTTAGTTGCAATACCTACAGCTGATGTAAATGCTATGACATTGCCAATAAGATTTGATGATGAGGATTTAGAAAAACTAAATGATTTATTTATAGTGAATAATAAAATAATAAAAATAAATCCTAAATATAAAAATAGCACATTTTTCTTCTTCTATTCAGAATTAATAATGAGACTAACTGCTGAAGAATCATTTGCTATATTCTTACATGAAGTAGGACATAGTTTCAACAATGTACTATTACAAGCACATTATCTATCTACTAGAAGTAGATTACAAAAAATGATAGACTATACATTAGGTGCATTTAATAGTGTTATAAATAAAGTATCTAATACTATTAAAAGTGCTTTAGGTACATCTAATATATATGGAGATGGTTCAAGTGCATATAATCCATATATACAAGATTATTTTGATGAAGTTGATAGATTAATAAAAGATGATAAAGAATACCAAAAATATAGACAATGGTATGGAAAAATGAGAGATATTGCAGATAAGCAAGAAAAAGATACATATAATTTTGGTATCTTCAATAGTATAGTACATATATTAATGTCACCTATATTATTACCAATAGGGTTAATAACTTATATGGTTGGAGGAAATCTTAAAGGACAGACTGAAGATAATAGTGGTGAGATAAAATCTCAATGGGCTCAATATTATAAGAATTTAGAAAATGAATATAATGCTGATAACTTTGTTAGTATCTATGGATACAGTAAAGAGTTATCTGATGCTTTTTTAAAATTTAATGATATTTATAGAAATATGAAATCAACAAATGGGTTAGAAACTAAAATACTGAGATGCGTTGTTTTATTAAATAGAATGACAGTAACTTCTCACCCAAATGAATACGCTAGAGTAACTACTCTTATGAAACATGCTGAATACGAATTAAAGAATAATAAGACTATTACAAAAGAACAAAGAGCAGAATTAACAAAAATGCTTAATGGTTGTAAAGAAGTATTAGATAATTTATATAAAATAAATTCTGATATAAATAAATCACCATTAAGTATTAGAATATATAATAGAATGAATAATAAATTAAGAGATAAATATGAATCAGACGCTTCTAAGAGAGACTATGACAGAGGATATAGAGAAATTCAAAATGCTCAACAAGGCAAAAAAATAAATGAAGGTGCTAATTTAGCTACACTAAATGAGAAATTCATAGGACCTAAACCAATAGAGAAATTACATGAATATTGGACAGTGCTGTATAATAAATTAAAAAATGATGAAATATCAGTATTAGCAAATGATGACCAAGACTATATTAATTTCAAACAAGAAATATGTAATATGTTTGGATTTGGAAGCTTCACACTAGAAATAGAGAATCTTTCTAAAATAAATGCATTTACTATGCCTATAGGATTCTCTGTTGCTGATATGTATAAAAAAGATTTATTTCTAATAGGCAAAGACTATATTAAGATTAATCCTAAATATAATGTTAGTGGATATATAGTAATGTCACACAGCATGTTCAGATTACTAGATTGCGATGAAGCATTCTCAGTTTTTCTACATGAAATAGGACATAATTTTAATGATGTGCAATTACAAGTAAAATGTATTTTAATGAAAAAACAAATACCTGGTATTATAGCTTCTCTTTCACAATACAGAGCATCAGTACTATCATTAATAAATAGAGTTATCAATCAAACAACTAGTACACAAGCTGGTGATACTATAAATCAAGCAATGAATTCAATATGGAATACTATAGGTTCTTGGGATATAACTAAGAAAATAGGAGAATCATTGAACTGGGTAGCTAAAATATATTGGGGAGATGTTGGTATGGATAAAAGAACAGGATTCTTTACATACTTATCTATGGGATTTAAAGTGCCTGGATTATTATTAAGTATAGCAAATACAGTTACTAATAAATTATGGAAAGCTATGTCATTACAATTCCCATTAATATTCTCAGCAGATCAAACTAGAACTATAAAAGCATTCGATTTAGAAAATCAATCAGATAATTTTCCTAGTATGTTTGGTTATGGTGCAGCTGCTGCATCTGCTCTAGCTAAAATAGAGAAGATAATGTTAAAAGCTAATGTTGGATGGGGTATATTAGAAGGTATTGAAAGATTACAATATACTATAGCACAAGCTGGTATGTGGTGTCACCCTACAATGGTTAATAGATTGATAAATATTCAAAAACATCTTGAATATGAATTAAAAAATAACAAAAGTATAGATAAAATACAAAGAAAATCTCTAGAAGATAATTTAGCAGGTACAAAGAAAGCATTAGATGACTTATTAGATATATCGTCTGATGTAGGTAAAATGAGACCATTAACATATAAAATGTGGATGTTAATTCAAAAGAGATACCTAAAAGTATACAACTATGCTGCTGATAATAGAGATTTTGAATTTGGCTATGACTACTTACAAAAAGAACAAGAAGAATTAGAGAGTGTTAAAGAATGTATGCTTAAAGAAGGTACTACTTCACTAAGAGACATTTATCTTATATATAAAGATTAAAAAAATAAAATGAGTAGATAGGATTTCCTATCTACTCATTTTTGTCTGTTAATTTATCGAATATAAGTCTTTCTAATTCTGCTGGATTATAATTTTCTCTTTCAGCTAATTTTAAATCTACATTATAATATTTAATCATTTCTAAAGCCTCATCTTTAGTTAAATTATCTACTTTTATTTTATAATCTATTCTTCCTGTACGCATCATTGGTTTAGGTAATAAATGTGGATTATTTGTAGTAATCAAAAGTATCATATTATTAGGACTTATATTACTATCTAATAATTGCATTAGCCTATTGATATTATAGCCTTCAAATTTTAATCTCTCATCTGGTTCTAAAGGGTTATTTGGATTATCTTTTGATTTCTCAATCTCTTCTCTTATTCTTATCCTAGCATCCATTAAACTCTCTCCAGTTTCCAGTACTTCTTCCTCAACTTCATCTGGCATTAAAAGATATTGATTATAGTTATAGTCAGGATCTGAATAAAATCTCTCATCAACATCGCCCTTATTCATTATGTCACCTAAATTTAATATTGATTTATCAATATCTTCAATTACACATAATTGAGGTTTATCTTTTCTAATTGTTTCATCATTTATCATCCCAGCTATAGTATTGGCTGACCTATTACCTCTACTAAATAATCCGTCTATATAATATACAGTATCATTACCTAATTTATTTAAAATATGTTTTATTATAGAGGTCTTACCAGTTCCAGGTGGTCCATATAATAATAGAATTAATTTATACTTTTTACCAAATTCTTCATAAATTGGTTTATTTTTAATAAATTTATCTATTGCAGCATCTACATCTTTCACAAATTTACCAAATACCATTTTCTTTGTTTTTGGTTCATGTATAGTATTATTTAAACCATTACTTCCTGATATTATTTTATATAGATTAGAAGTATCATTAGGTAACATACTTCTTTTTATCTTTTCAAATAATTCTTTTCTTCCTAAACCATAAAAACTTATTGTGGTTATTGTAGTCAAATTGTTTAAATTATCTTTTGTCGATGAATTTATAGTTATCCATAACATTTTATCCATTCTAATAATATATGAACCCCAACCAATACTCATACTTGATAGATATTGCATAAATAGTATATTATTATCTAATATCTTAGTAGATTTAGGATATTTGCTTAATTTTATAATGTATTCTAATAAATGTCCACTCATTGAACTATTTTCTACTATAATACTCATAGAAAATCTTCTCATTATTAATTGATATAATTTTATAAATGAACCTCTTATACTTCTTAGTACATATGTTATAGCAGTTAATAATACTGCATTTTGTACATTAAATAATTCTTTCCAATTCATTATTATCTCCTTATTTAAAAATTATTGTGAGTGACTGAACCCAGTCACTCACAAAGTTTAATACATTTCTACTACATACTCAGTACTACCTATATTAAATACTTTCTCACATTTACTCTTACGAGTCAATTCTGGAATATCTTTATATGGTATAGTATAAGTATTCTTATTTGTAGTAACTGTCAATTCTCTATCCTCACTACTATCTATTGGTAATACATTATTTATTTTATCACCTTTTAATAATGTAGCTAATGAAGATGTTTTACCATTTCTATCATTAAATGGTAGTGTCTCAACTGATACTTTCTTAATATGACCTTTCTCTGTTATTATAACTAAATGAGAATCATATTTAGTTAGCTCTACAATATCCTTTAATTTGTCTTTACCTTCTAACGCTAACCCTATAACCCCTTTAGCCATTCTTCCTACAGTGTTGATTGTATTCACATTTATTATTAAACAATCCCCATTTTCAGAATATAATAGATATTTAGGTTCATTATCTCTACAAGCTATTACTTGCACTACAGTATCTTTATCATTCAATACTATAGACATTAATGCTGTATTTTTAATCGCACCATACAAATTAATCTCTGATTTCTTGATTAATCCATCTTTAGTAATAAATACTAAATATTTAAAATCATTCTCTATAAGCCTATTTATATTACAAGCAAATACTATAGAATCATTACTATGTAATCCTAATTGGTCTTTAAGATTTGTATTATCACTTATCTTCTCTACTGGTACTCTAAGCATATTACCAGATGAAGTAAATAAATGAATATCATCTTTTCTAGATACACTATCTATTACACCTACTAGTTTATCTGCTTTATAATGTTTAATTCTATCAACATCTTCAGAGGTTCTTACTGTACCATCTTTATATACTGCTATTGACATTTCTATTTCTGGTACAATATTGTCTGCTTCTTCTGTAGTTAGAACTCTACTTTGTCTAGGTCTACCATATTTTTCTTGTGCTACTTTTAATTCAGATATAATCATTAAATCAATATCTTTAGGATTTTTTCTTAAAGCTATCAAATCTTTTATATCTTTTTCTAATAAGTCTTTCTCATCTTGGTATTTTATTATATGTGTCTTATTAAGATTATATAATTGCATACTAGATATTCTTTCTGCTTGTAAGTCAGATATTTTGAAGTATTCCATTAAGAATTGTATAGTACTTTGCTTATCTTTACATTCATCATGTATTCTTCCTATTATTTCTTTAAACTTAGGATGACTAAGCATCTTTATTAATCCATCTAGAATTAATACTCTTGTACTTAAATCCATAATTTTATTATTTATTAATCTAACTTTCATTTCTCTTCTATCTTTTATCCAAGATAGTAATAACGATTTATAGCTATGACTATGCTCATTGAAGTTTCTTATAGTATTTAGTATTACTTTATAAGAAGATTCAAATTCTGTATGTTTATATAATTTCTCCATAGCCACATAAGGATTTACACCTTTCTTTAACACTATTAATATTTTAACTACACCATCTTTAGTTTCATTCAATACATCTTTTATGAAATTAAATTCACCAGATTGCATTAATTCTAATAGTTTAGGTTTTATACTTGTGTCATAGTTCACACTATATGGTATATTGTGTACTACTAAACAAGTTTCTTTTTTATTCTTAACTAATAATTCTTCTTCTATTGAGATAGTACTTCTGAATTTAAATGAACCTCTACCAGTATCTACTATATCTTCAAATTTCTCTTTACCTATTACATCACAACCAGTAGGAGAATCTGGATATAATACTATCTCTTTATTAGGGTCTAACATTAATGCTATTGTAACATTTATTACTTCATTTAAATTATGTGGTGGTATAGAAGATGCTTTAGTATATCCTATGCCAAAACTACCATTTATTAATACTGCTGGATACTTAGATGGTAAATATTCTGGTATCATATAATTCTTATTAGAAGCTTCTATGAAATCAACTACTCTAGGATTAAATTCTGAGAAATAACAATCCCAACAGAATTCACTTAGTTTAGCTTCTATATATCTTCCAGCACCAGCTCTAAAACCATCAGGAGTACCAAAACTTCCTTGTGGTTGTATTAATGGGTAATTATTTGTCCAAGGTTGACCCATAGCAACTAATGGACCATATGCATCAGCATGTGGGTGATACTTTTCTGAAACTACTCCTAATATAGCTTGAACTTTTACTGAATTGCTTTTTGGTGTTAATTTCTTATCATTATAACAAGCATAAAGTATTCTTAGTTGTACTGGTTTTAAACCATCTAGTTCATGAGATGCCATTCTTGCTATATTTATATTAGCACCATAGATTAGCATACCATTAGTACAATCTTCAGTTATCTCTCTATCTATTATTTTATTCATAATTAAGCCCAGTCCTTTTCAATTCTTTCTATATTTTGATTATATTTATCTATATATCCATCTACTACTTGTTCTAATGTATATCCTAATTTATTACCTATTTCTCCTAATAGTTCAAATATCTTAGTTAGACGAGTTTCTATAGATATGCTTCTCATTAATTTATATTCTGGTATTAATATGTCTTCTGCTTTAGCTTTTTCTTTATTACTTTGTACTTGTGCTATTATAGATATTTCAGATACATGACATCTTACTAAGTCTATAAGAGTTCTTACATCTAAATCATCACTAATAGCTTTTTCTTTACCTGATATAGTATCTCTAAATTTATTAGCACAGAATAATTCTTTTATTCTAAACTCTGTATCTAAGTAATCTGCTTCACCTATATAATTAACTAATGTGAAGGTAAAGAATAATATATCAATAAATTCTAAGAATTCTTTATTTTGGTCATATTGATGTCTCTTCCATACTTTGAAATTCATAAAACTAGGAAGCTCTCTAGTTAATTCACAGATCTCATCCTGTAATGCATAGCAAACATCAGTTATTGTTTTTTGTCTTGGTGACCAACCATCTTTTCTAGTCGATTGTGCTAAATCATCCATTATCTCTTGATATTTAAATAATTGATGGAATTTAGTAACTCTTCTTTCCTCTTCTGTAATTTTCTTAAAAATTGGTTTTTCCATAATACTCTCCTTTCAAGTATAAAAAATAATAGGAATATGTGTAATTAGGTTATCTATATTATATGAAGGATTTAAAACGACAGTTTTATTTCATTACACATATTCCAATAATATAATATATAACTAAATACAATTCTAATTGTCTAAATCATCTTTAGTTATTTTAAAGTCATCCATTAATTTCTTTCTTTCATATATATCTCTAGCAGTCTTTCCATGAAGTGCTTTAAATCTCTTTAATGATGCACTTATATCATTAGCTGTTAGTCTTACTAAAATTCTATTTTCTGGATTCATAGTAGTTCTATGTAAATCTGTAGGATTCATTTCTGCTAACCCTTTGTATCTCTTAATATCATTTGGTTTAAACTCTTCAAACAATTTAAGCATATTATATAAAGTATAGTCTTTACCATTTACTTTAAAATCTAATGAATAATTATTTAAAGATATTAACTCAATAGCTTTATGGAAATATGTAAAGAAATTTTCACCAAACTCCACATATTGGTATTGGTTATCTGAAATACCTTCTATAAATTCAACACCATCATTATTCTTATCTAATTTTAAATATGGGTGTTTTCTCTTTAAGAAATCTTCCTTTTCTTTTGTAGTCATATCTGATAACAATACAGCATCTTCAACCATATCTGGAGTTAATGATAGTCTTATAGCTATTTTATCTATCTCATCCTTATAATCTTTATTCATTATTAATAATTCTTTTACTCCATCTGAAGTATAATCCTTACCATTTTTAGAAATGGTATAGTATTCTGATATTGCTTGTTCTATATAACTTACATATTCATAATATGTAGTTAGATAAACTTCCTTTTTACTATTCTTAGGTATAAATGAATATAATGGTGGTACTGCTCTATATAGATATCCACCAGTAACTATTTCTGGCATATGGATAGTGAAGAATGTGCATATTAATGAAGATATTGCCATACCATCAACATCAGCATCAGTCATTATTATTATCTTATCGTAATTTAATTTCTTAATATCAAACTTAGGTCCTATATTAGTACCTAATACTTTTACTAATGTTCTCAATTCCTCATTCTCTAGTACTTTAGCTAAAGTATCTTCTATAGTATTCTTTATCTTACCTCTTACAGGGAATATTGCTTGAGATTTAGTATCTCTACAATAACTTGCTGAACCCATAGCTGAATCTCCTTCAACTAAGAATAACTCTTTTGGAATAGAACTATCACCATTAGCTGCTACTAATTTACCATTAGTACCTAAGAATGTAGATTCATCATCTTTCTCTTTTAGATAAGACGATTTCATTTCCTTTGCTCTATTCTTTACTAATACAGTATTTCTGATAAAATCAAATAATGATTTCATATAAGATTTATCTGAATGTATTAGATTTTCCCATTCTTTTTCTATTAAGTCTTTAGATATTTGAATAAATTCTTTTTGTAATACTTTATCTTTTATTTGTCCTTCTAATAATGGTCTAGGGTGAGTACAAACTATAATAGCAACTAATCCTTCTCTAGCATCATTTAAAGTAACATTTAGATTTTTCTTTTCTTTCTCAGATAAGTTATTTGTTACATATTCTTTTGCTAACTTACAGAAAGTATCAACAAATCCATCTACATGATATCCTCCAGATACTGTACTACAGTTGTTACAGAAAGATAAAATATCATATCCAGATATATCTTTACTATAACCAAACAATACTCTATATGAAGTATCTTTATCTCCTTCATAATCAAATTGTTTGAATGGTATAGATGTCTTAACTCCTATTTCTTTAGCGAATTTCTTCATTAATTTTGCTAATCCATTTTCAGATGAGAATGATTTCTTACTCTTTACCTGTCCTTTATGTAAGACTGTATAATTTATAACTACAGTCTTTTTAGTTATGTATGCTAATTCTTCTAACATACTTTCTAGCATATCTTCAACATCACCAAATTCTCCTAATATAGTTTTATCTGGTGTAAATGCTATTCTAGTTCCTGTTTTCTTTTTATCCATAGTATCTGGAAATTTAGTAATAATTAAATCTGTTACAGGTTCCCCTTCTTTAAATTGCATTGAATATATTTGTCCATCCCTATAGACTGATACAGCTAATTCTTTAGATACTCCATTAGTAAATTTAATACCAACCCCATGAGCACCTGCTGTAGAACCTTCATATGAAGTATCATCATTGAATGATGATTTCCCTGAAGTATGTAATTCTGTTAATACATTAAGTATTCTTTCTGGTGGGATACCTCTACCATTATCTTCAATCACTACTAAATTTATATCTGGTTCAAATGAAACATCTACAGTTATTATTCTTTTAGATTTCAGTATCTCTGCTGCTGATGCTTCATCTAATGAGTTTTGTACTACTTCTTTAATAGCATGTACAAATCCTTTATCTGACAGAGGACCATACATTTGTGGCACTCTTCTAAGTTTATACATGTCGGTTAATCCGACTTTTATACTGTCCTTATCATAACTCATTTTTCCAACTCCTATAAAAAAATAATAAAAGGTAGAGATTTATTACATCTCTACCTTCTAAATTTATTTGCAAATAAATTTAACTATAAGTATACTTCTTATTTAGGTACTTTTGCATACTTATTTAAGAATCTACTTACACCATTGTCTCCATTTGCATTTCCTTTGAATTTACCATTCTTGAAGTCAGTAAATCCTTTGTTTGATTTTCCAGCTGTTAATGCTCCTCTATATACTGGTTCTAATTGTACTATCAAGTGAGTAGCATGTGCAAATGTTACAGCTGAACCTTCACTTAAGTTTGCAAGTGATTTGATTTGTTGAATAGCATTCATTATTGTATCTTTAGCTTTAGCTAAATCAACAGTTGATACAGGAGACATGTCCATTGTTTGTCTACAGATTGGACAATACATTCTTGTACCCATATTTTTACCATCTACACCTTTAGCTGGAACTAATGCTAGTCTTCCATCTTGGTTCATGTGGTCACATAGATATACAGCCATTTGCTCATCGCTGATTGATAAGATATTAGCTGTTACTCCTTTTTTACTTAATAAGTATTCCTTTGCTTTTGCTCTAGTATCAATACTAGAAGTGATAACTTTTTCTGACATTTCTTGTCCTCCTTAAATTTTAAATGTAATTGAGCTTTTCATATTCTCAATTCACTGATATAATATATATATTAAAACATAGTTAAATTATTAATTAATTTTAATTTTCTTACCTGTATCATAAGGTCCACATATCATAGGTAATTTTTCTTTGTTTCCAAACTGAATTCCTATTTTTAACTCATGTCCAATATACTTATCCTTCTCTTTAACAAATAAATCTAAATCAGCTGTTTCATATACATTAGTATCACTAGTAACAGTTAATTTAGCTTTAGCTATTTCTACTCCACCAAATATACTAAATACATATATAGTAGTTTCTTTCATTACTTCATCTCTATCTATATATCCAGCATTTGGTGTAGTTAATTTAATTTTATTTCCATCTAATTCAGCAATACATTCAGATGCGAATTTCATAAGATTAGGAATATTATATTGCTTTGCATTAGGTTGTGGTATTGGTTTATCTAAATATCTATTTCTTATAATCACATTACCTAAAGCTAAATCAACATCTTCATCAGGTATACCTAAATCTTGTATTAATGTTTGTAAATCATCTTTCTTCTCTATTGGGAATATTGCTGTTATTGTAGATAATGAATCTAGACTTACTACATCTACTCTTATACCATGATTATACTGATAACCACTGATATGATTTTCAGCATTAGAAATAAAATATATTTCTTCTCCTTTAATAGCAAAACAAGCAGTATCTTTTTTATTTACAACAATATTTCCAAATGGTTGCCATGCAAAAGAAACAATGTTCTTTTTACCAATTTTATTTATTAGTGTATTTAAAGTTGCTCCTGTCAATTGAACTTCACTCCTTTTCTTTTAGTATTTTTAATTTATCCTTATGTTTAATAGTATTTATTTCTATATTTTACTAGAATTAGAAATTCTTGTGCTCTAGTAATACCAGTATATAGCCAGTTTTTATGAGTTCTACTATCTAATACTTCTTCTAATAACAATACTGACTCATACTGAGAACCTTGTGACAAATGACAAGTAATAGCATAAGCATACTCCATAAGGTTACCATTATTAAATTTACTTGATATGTTTTTATTTACTGCTTTACCATTATAAGTATCATATAGATACTTTAAATCTACTTTTATATCCGAAAAGAATTTATCTATAAAGTATGGTTTAAAATCCATTTGAAAGCTACTTGAATTCATTCTAGATTTATCTATTGGTTGTTTTACTATGCCTTGTAATCCATTTACCATAAAATAATCATCTATTGATAAATTCCAATTATTCTTTCTACATATCATTTTTTCATTCATTTGTGGTGTTATATCATTGTATTGTAACAACTCTTCTCTCACATATCTATTTAAATCGTTCCTAGTCCTATTCTTACCACATATAACACCTTCAGCTAATAATATAATCTTATCAGTCAATTCTTCTTTAGAAATAACATAACATCTAGGTCCATATTTACCTAATGGTATATTTTCATTATTTCTAGCTAGTTCTGATAGATATATTATAGGGTTACCCTCATTCTGTCTCATTATTTCTGTTAATCTTATATCTGGATTTATTAAGAAACCTGGATTACCAATTACTGGTGGTAATTGGTCTAAATCACCTAAAGCTATTATTGGTATATTGAAAGATAATAAATCTTGTTTTATTTCTTCAGATACCATTGATGCTTCATCTAATATCATTAGTTTTATATTAGTATTCTCTAATTCTTGTTTCAATTCAAATCTAGGTACTTTTATTACTTTACCTACATTATCTAATTGAAATATTCCATTATCGTCTACTAATGGTTTCATAACTAAATCATATATTGTACTATGTATAGTAAATGCTGGTAAACCTTTTTGTCTTAATACTAAAGATGCTTGTCCAGTAAAAGCTATAAATATAACTTCTTGACCCATTTCTAATCCTAATTGTTTTACAATTTCTGATATAATAGTAGTCTTACCAGAACCTGCTGGTCCTGTTATTTCAAACACTTGTGATATCCTATCTTTATACCACTTACAAGCTTTTGAAATTGCTTGTTGTTGACCATTATTAAGTATCATTTATTTCACCTCACATATTTAGTATTGAATAGTTCCTATAAATATCGTATTCTACAACTTATAAATAATCAAATCAATTAGTAAAATATGGTGTTTAGCCATATTTTGAAAGGAGAAAAGAATATATGAATAATGTTTTAATAGAATCATGTAATGAGTATCTATACGAATCTATATCATTCACAAATATAGATGAAGCTATACTTAGTACTATTTTCGATTTTAAATACATAATACAACAAATAAAACATTTCTTTGCTAAAGTAAAGAGTTGGATAATAAAACTATGGAATTACTTAAAAAGACTATTTATGAAAAATAAAAGCAAAGAAGAACAAATAAAAGAATTAGTTAAGCAGCTGAAAGTAGAATATAATATAGCTGATACAACACCAGACTTAGAAGTATTAAAAAAGGTTTATACTAGGCTTTCTAACAATAATGATATTAAGCTATATAATATTGATGAGTACAATCTAAGTGAATGGAGATTATTCAGTAATGCTGCATATTATTTTATAAACATCTTAGGAATTGAAACAGATGAAAGTAAATTAGTGGATGCTATTGACAAAGGCGAAACTGAATATATAGAAAGATTAGAAATTGCAAAGGAAACATTGAGTAGATTGAAAGATAATAAGCTCGTTATAATAAGTGAACATATTTTCGATTCAATAAATGAATTAGTCAATAGTAAGGATGAAATCATAAAAAAGATGGAAGTAAATAATAAATTAGCTGAAAATAATTTAAATCGCTTTATGGAAAAAGATTATTCAGATGAATTAAAAAATAGAGTATTTAAATCAGCAACTGCTAAAATGACAGAATATAATAATCTCGTTACAGAACTATTTAAGTATATGAATCCTACTAAGATATATAATGACACTGCTCAATTTTTATCAGATACAATACTTAAAATGAAAAGACGGGAAGATTTTAAATTATAATATAGAAAGGAGATTTAGGATATGAATAGATTATTAGTAGAATCATGTAAGACACTTATAAATGAAGCATATGATTCTAGAGAAAATTCTAAATGGTGGGCAAAGATAATAGAATTTATCAGAAGAGCTATAGTTTGGGTTAAAACTAAAATACTATCATTATTTGGTAAATTTACTAAAAATATAAAAGCCTTAAAAGATAGACTAAAAAATAGTACACTGAAATCAGATAAAGGTTTAGAACTAGCATTAATGGAGATTTCTTTTACTTTATCTTCAATTATTACTGATTCTGATTTATTGCTTACAAGCATAAATAATAATGATGAAGGTTTTATAGAAGCTAAGATAGAAGAAACAAAAAGTAAAAATGAAGCATATGCTAAAATAGATAAAAGTATAGCTGAGAATGTAAAGGGTATAACATTGAATAACTATCCAGATTGCTTAAAGTTGGAGGAAATATTATCTAAAGCTGAAAATAGTATAAAGGATATGAATGAAAAATTCAACAATATAACTTCTAAATATAAAAATGTAACTGATGAACAAGCAGTCCTTGTAAATGAGATAGTTAATATAAATATATCTAGAGTTAAGAGTTGTATTATTCATTTAAATACTATAATAAATAATACCCCTCTAGAATATTGGGATAAAAGAACAGATGTTAAAGGGGCTGATAAATAATGGGTAATGTTTTAATAGAATCATGTAATGGATACTTATATGAATCTGGATATTTCAATATACCACTTCTGGAAGCAGATGCTGATGAAAAGAAAGAAGGAATAATAACAAGATTTAAAAATTGGATAAAGAAGATATATGAATATATAAAAGAAAAAGTTGTTCTATTGTGGAAAAAGATTAAAAGAAAATTGACTGGTGACATAGGTGCTATGAAAAGACTTTTCTTAATAAGACAAAGTACGTCAGATAAAAGAACATTTACTGCTGAAATATATGCTGGTATAAATGAATACCTTAATAAAATAGAAAAGACATTTAATGAATATGAATCAATGTCTAAGAAGTTATTCGCTAATAACACTGTAATTGCTGATTCTGATGAAGATAAGTACTTAGATTCGTTTAAAGAAATGAATAATCAGTATGAAGAATTAAAAGAATTATTAAATGGAAAAATGGATAAATTTCTTATACTTACTAAAAAAGACTTAGCTGACTATGAGAAATTTTTAAACCAGACAGATAAATTAATCTATAGAAGTGAAAAGATAGTGAAAGACTTATCTAACCATGCTAATGAAGTAAATGATAACTCTAATGTTAGAGTTTTGACTGATGGTATTAGTGGGTTAGTTAAATCTGTAAATAGAATAGTCTCTGTATTAAACAGAGATGTTATAGCTAGAAGTCTAGCAGCATTAAGAAAAGGTGATGGATTAGTATTTACTAGAGATGGTGAAACTAAAGGATTCGATGATGATGAGGAATAATACACAATAAAAAGGAGAGTGGATTCAGCTATATGGTAGGAATGAATAAAGGTGCAGAAAAACCTAAGTTGGAGTGTGTTGATTCTTTTTATTTAGCTGAAGACACACTCATTACAGCTAGAGAATATTTAGTATATATACCAAAACTAATGTCTGGTATATCATTTGGAAATACAGATTCAACAGATGAAGAAATTTCCAATCAACCTAAAAATGAAAATTCAGGAGTATCTTCTAATATATCTATACAAGGTGCAGTTAGAGTTAAAAATATGACTGACTATAGATTATATCATGAAGGTACTGTAGAAATAGAGAAAGTTAAATTTAAAGTAGATGAAGTTAGTGGACCTATAGCAAATGTTGGTAAATGGCCTATGCCACCAAAACCAGAATACACTATAGAGAAACTAACTGGAGAAGTTATTAAAATAGATATGCTGAACCAAGTAATAATGCCTAAAGGCACTAGAGTTATCGGTGTTGTAGTAGGTGGCAATGCTGATGATTTAGGTGTCATACATATACCTGGTGCAGTAAAATTATCAGATTAACAATAATAGAGTTAATGGAGGAATATATATGAGTATACTAATAGAATCATGTAATGAGTATTTGTATGAAAATATAAGTAATACTACACCATTATATGAAGCTAGTGATAATAATAAGTCAATATGGCAAAAGATTAAAGATTTCTTCAAAAGAATTTAGGACTGGATAAAAAATAAAGTAATGTCTTTATTTGGGAAAGTTAAAAAGTCTTCTGAAGATAAGCTTAAAATATTAAAAGACTTATTAAAAGACAATAAAAGAAAAACTGATGACAGTTTTAAATCATTTATTGCAGGTATTAAAGATGGACTAGATTCAGCTGATAGTGTTCTATCATATTATGATGGTTTAAAGAAAGATGATGATAATACTAGAGCTAAAATACAAGAAGCTATAGATGAATTTACTGAATCATATGAAAAAGAAGTAGAAGATGCTATAGATTTTACAATAAATAATGAAAGTAACATAGAAGATTATGAATGGGCTTTAAAAGAAATAGATGATGAAATAAAAAGAGTAGAAAAAGCTGTTAAAAAATTAACAGATGAAATAGGTAAAAGTATACCTGATGCTAATGCAACATTAGTTGTAAAATTAGGTGATGTGTCTATAAAACATTTAACTTATATGATTAAATGTATGAATACTACTTTATTAGATAATTCTATAAAAGCAGCTCAAGAAGAAGCAGAGAGATTTAATTTAAAGAAATAAAAGGAGGAATATAAATGAGTATATTAATAGAATCATGTAATGAATATCTGTATGAAGGTGTAATGAATTCAATGCCTTTATGTGAAGCAGATGAAAGTGGAGATAAGAAATCTTTATGGCAAAAAATAAAAGATTTCTTTAAAAGAATATGGAACTGGATTAAGGATAAAGTGTTAGCTTTATTTGGTAAAAAGAAAAAATCAGCTGAAGAAAAATTAAAAGAATTAAAAGAATTATTAAAAGACAGTAAAGTTAAATCTAGTTCTGAATATTTAGATTTTGTAAATAATTCAGTAGATACAAAGAATTTAGATTTAGTCAAAGCTACAGCTAAACTTTTAGATGGAGCAACTGAAGATGCTGCTACTATGGTTAAAGATAAAATAGAACAATTAAAAGAAGGTATAAAAAATCAAGAAGATTATGATTTTGAAAATATAACTATAAATAATATAAAAGATATAGAACTATTTGAAAATCTTATAAAAGTAAAAGAAAAAGAATTAGAGTCAATTAAAAAAGAAATAGAATCAGTATTAAAATCTAATACTATACCAGAAATTAATATTGCCGTATTCAAAGAATTCGGTGAAGCAATAACTAACTTAACTGCTTCTAATATCAGATTATTGAGTATTAATTTAATAGATAACTCAATAAAAGCAGCTAAATCTGAATAATAGAAGAAGTGTGATATATTATGAATAGTACTAGAATAGAACAAGCATATGATATTAATCAAATGATTAAAGAAGGTAAAGACACTGAATTAACCTATGCTACTAGTAGTATTATAGCAGGTAATGAAAATATTTCATTTACTTATAGAAATATCTATGATGAATTTATTCCAGTATTAAAAGATAAATCAATAGAAACTGAATTAGATGAGGATAATTTAATTAAGTTTAAATATAATCCTCATCTATTAGCATATGTATTATATGGAACTACTGATTTATGGTTCTTATTATTGAGAATAAATAATATGACTAGAGTAACACAATTTGACAAGAAAAAAATAAAAATCATACATCCAGATGATATGAAATTAATAAATGATATATTTATAATTCGTGAAGAGAGAACAAAAAAATTTCAATGTTTTGAAAAAGAATGTGAGTAACCTTAATTGGTTACTCACATTTCTAATTCTTATTTTTTTATCCAGCACAGCAGAATTTATCTTCTACTGTTTTTCTATCCAATTCATAATCACTATGATGGAAGTTGTATTTTTTCATTATGGCTTTTATTTTATCTATATCGCCATCATATATAAGGTCGTCGTAACGACCATTGCAATAATTACAATCACAAGCATGGTGTAGATAGAATGAGTCAACCCAAGGATTTTCTTTTTTATCATTATTATATCCTTCTATAGCTCTCATCAATCTTTTGTATGCTTTATCAGAAATATTTTCTTTTAGATATAAATCATCTTCTTCAGACAACTTAATTTCTAAAACATCATTTTTGAAAAGCTTGTCATAGTCTTCATTAATAGTTTTCTTTAGAAAGTCGTAAGCTAATTTACTTTCTTTAGGACCATAGTTTCTAAGTTCATAAGATAAGTCAGTCATTATCCACCCACTCATACCTTCATATCTATAGTCATGGAATTCTTGAAACTCTTTCTTATATTGCGATTTGATATAATTAGAAATTCTGTCAACTTTCTTTTCATATTCTAGATTTTCAGAAAAGAATTTATTTAGATACATTTCTGCTGTCATACCATAAACTATTACCTCTTTACCTTCTCTATAATGTCTTTCAGCTTCTGATTTAGGTGATTCATGGAATTCTTCAAAAAGAACCTTTCCATTTACTATAAATTTATCAACTTTCCAACAGCTATCGTGTGATAATTCAAAAGCTACACTATTTATGATTGAAAGATATTCTGTTAAACCTAATTCCCATTCATTATTCATTTTGAATAAGTTTCTCTTTTCACAAGTTTTTTCTTCATCATAAAAATCTTTAGTGCTGTATGTGGAAACTGATTTATATTTATCTGCTCTACATTCAAGAGTTATAATGCACTCATCAGCATTTTTGAATTCTCCACAATCTTCAATTATTATTAGATTCATTAGTTTTTCTAATACGAAGAAATAACTATCTGTGATAAGACCTGCTCTTACAAATCTATAGTCATACAATGTTGCCCAAACTAGTTCTCTTTTAAATTCCTTTGATAATTTTTGATATACTTTCATTTTAATACCTCCATATAATTTTAATTTATTTTTATTCTTTACTCCTATTATAATATATAAGAAAAAAAAACAAAATTACATTAGTTTGAGAGTTAGTAGATATTCTACTAACTCTCTTTAACCCAATCTTCATCTGGATTAAAATTATTTTTATTCTCCCATAGTATTTGAGCCTCTCTAGCATTTCTTACAGCATCATTACCATTGTTCCTAGTTATACTAGCACCTTCAGTGACAAAGAAGAATGATAATCCATATTCCTTAGCTAATTCTGATACTTTTAAACATAGTTCTCTTGCTTTTTCTAAATCATTAGTATTCATTATACCACCCCTAGATCTAAAATTTTATTACTTATTCCATATCAATAATATATAAGAAAAAAAAAACAAAATTACATTAGTTTGAGAGTTAGTAGCTATCTACTAACTCTCTTTTTATTATTTAGTGTATTCATTTCTTTTATTTATTTTGACTATATTATCTATATACCCACAGAAACTACGCACATCTAAACACATCTTAGCTAATTCATCTGTACTATAATTAAAAGCATCATCCACAGCTATTCTATGAGTATCTATCAGTATTTGTTGTAAATGCCTTCTAGGTATTTTTATTTTCATACCTGATACTTTATCTTCCACAATAAATCTAGCATACTTATTTCTTTTCATATGTATATGAATCACATCCTTATTTTGTATTTTATTAATATATTGGAATATGTGTGGTTATATTATCTTTAGAACCAATCAATGGTTTGAAATATATTATATGAATATATGTCTCATTTTCAATTCCGTCAACATACACTTTATATTTATCATCATCATACTTAGCCATTTCTCTATAAAAAGCATAATAATATTCACTTGTTTCTCTTCCAACTAATTTAACCACAGCATGTATAAAATCAGTTATCTGTTTAGGTTCTTCTATATGTATACCTTTCTCTTTAATATATTCGGAATAAGCATAATGTGGAACAAAAGTAATGTCATTTTTAAATATAGCTAAACTATGATTATTTATAGCTTCATTTATTTTACTAGTTATATAGTCTGGTGTATTCTCATATTCATCAGATTTCACTTTATTTATAAACTCCTCATTTAATCTTTTTTCTACTTCTCTAAACTTTTTTATTCCTTCTCTTATATAATTTTCCATTTCTTCATACATACAATTGTTTTCATATATTTTATTTTCTGATTGAACACTATCTCTTTCAAATACTAATACAAATATTATATTATCTCTATTAAATAAATGACTATTACATTGTACTAATTCCCATTTATTAACTCTTTCATTATCTATTAGACATTTTAAAGTGAGATCTAAATTTCCTACATATGGGATAAGATAAGTTCTGGTTAATATTTTACTTTCTTTCATTCTTTACACCTTCTTTTTTATATGGTTTAAAATAAACCACTTTAATTATATTAGTATTTTCCTTTAATGATGTTCTTACTATATATTTAACATTGTTAAATTTTAATAATTCACTATAAGTAATGAACCCTCTTACATTATCATCAGTACAAGTTATAGTTATTGTACCTACAATAGTATCTGTTTGTGGTATTGGTTTAGGTATGTCGTCGTACTCATTTTTATTTTTCTCAATCCAATCATATATAGTACTCATATCTATACACTCATAATCTCTAGTTATATTAAAATTATATTTAATTTTATATTTATCTATCATATTTTTAATATATCCAGGAATACCTAGATATTCTGCTTGTATAAGTTGCTTGAACTCATCATCCCCACTAGTATCTATTATTGTTCTTTTATTTTCACATCCATAAATATGTGGTATAAGGTCAGCTATTACATTATTATCATCTTCTTTTCTTTCATATTTCTCAAATATTAAATTATAAACTATATTAGCTTCATACTCTCCTACTTTAGTAGTATATTCCACTAAATCCCACCCATTTAAATATTCTTCTTCTATTAATCTATTCAATGCTTTATCATAATCTGCTACCATATCACCAAAAGTAATATTTACACATCTTGGCACATATCTAGTTAATACCTTTTTGATAGTTTTTCTTTCTTTCATTTTTCAAATACCTCCATTTTTCATTAATATTTATCTTATTATTATATATTTTACTATATAGAAATGACCAACCTTAATAGGATTCTTTCTTAATGATACATATGGACACTTTAAATGAATATCTTCAGCTGTCATATAACCTAATAAGAATAAATCATCTGAGATCATATAATTCTCAGAATAAATGTATTTAGAGTTACCAATATCATGTATATTATCTTTATTGACATTAGGTTCCTTTGCTAATAATTCTAGTGCTTCATCTGATGATAAATTTTGTTTCACAATCCCTGTAGAACTTACTACTTTATATTTAGGTGTAATCTTCAAAAATTCAGATACTACTATAGTTGAGAATAGTGAAATGTCATCATCATATTTTAAATTTTCCATATATTCATTATAGTATAGATATATATTAGCTTTTTCATTATTTGATAAATCATTTAATTTTTCCATAATTTTACTATTGCATTTAGCTATACTAAAATCACTATTACCTAAGTTTGTAGCTGCTTCTTGCATTGATTTCAATAACGGTTCAACACACAAACATGCTTCTTTTAAAATACTCAATACTTTCCCATCAATGTTTTCCATAATCTAATACCTCCATTTATTTATTAATTTTAAAATAAATATTTTCACCATTATTATAAACCACGCTCACCATAAGTTTAGCTATATTCTTCACATCTATGTATTCACATAGGACTAAATTTACAAATACTGTGAACTCTCCTTCAAATATTCTATCTTCAATATTATTTAAAAATAGCTCCCTACTGTCTTTTATAAATTCTACACTATATATAGTGTCTGGTCTATTGAATTCTATTACTATCCTACATGATTTTATATTTATATCTGAAAAATCAACCATCTCATATAAATTAAAAAACTTAGTCTTATTAATCAAATAGTCTATGAAAAATATTTTCTTATTCAAATAATGAATTAAATCTTTTGATAAATTGACTTTATCAATTTTATTTAAATCATCCTCACAGTTCTTTTTCAATTGCATAGCCACCATAATTCTTTTTTCTTTAGTCATTTCAATACCTCCATTTAGTTTATATTATAATTCAACAAATTTACTGAATGAACTATCAGCATCTTTGTCATATTGCTTTTGTATTTCTAATTCTTTTCTTTCTACTACATTATTTCTTTTACCACCAGATATTTGTTTATTATCTAAATCATTTATAGAAGTCTTCATAGTTAATAATCCTAAAGGCTTCTCGTCATTTATGTCTTCCATTAGATAGAATTCTCTTTCTGGGTCAAATGGTTGAGCGAAATATGTGACTGTAGGATTTAAGTATCTTGCTTTTATATTTTTAAATACTAGAAACCCTTTATCTAATACATCATGATACTCTTTATTTATTACTGTAGCCCAGTCAAATTCTTCTATCATTCCCCAAGATTCCCCTACATTTGCTTTACCTAACATTCTAGTTACATCTGCTTTTGTAGCTGAACCTGAACTATCAATAGTTTTAGCAGCTTCTCTATTTAATTGAGCAACTGTTATTATTGGTATTCTTAATTCGTTTGCTATTGTTTTCATTTCAGTAACAATATCACTCATTTGATATCTTACTTCTCCTCTATTGTCTACTGGTTTCATAGTTTTAATATAGTCATGTATAATAGCAATTATCTCATAACCTTGGTTTAAATATTTAAAATATAAAGTTCTAAATATATTAGTATTAACACTCTTAGGTGCTATATACTTTATCTTTATATTTATATTACTACCTTTATCATTCAAACCATATTCATCTAATCTATTTAATACTTCTTCTGTTTTATAGTTAGCCATATCTTCAGCTGTTATACATGAGAATACTCTCTCAATAGTTTCAGCAGCACTGTTTTCTTGTGTGATATATAATATAGTAGGAATCAATCCATTTTTAGAAGTATAGTTGTTATTCATCTTCATACTGACTAATAGATTTATCAATAATCCAGATTTAAATCCACCTGTTAATCCTAATATACCATATACTCTAGATTTATTAAATCCCCCACCAAGCATATCATTTAAGTATTGATATCCTGTCTTTAATTTGAATTCTTTTTTCGATTTTTCTTTAATGATATTATCTATATTTTCTTCTTTATCTAATTTATTAAATAAATCAAATTCTCTTTCTGTATTATTAGTTAATTGTACAGTTAATATGTCTTTACTAGCTGCTGTTGTCAAATTTTCAAATTTCTCATTTATATCATCTATATTATTATATGTATCATCTGATAATAATGTATTTAATTCTAATACATCATCTCTATATTTATATACATAAGAATATTTTAAATTTTTAATTATCAATTTCTTAATATACAATATCTCACTTTCATCTAATTGTGAGTCCTCATCATCTATCATTGGTATTATCTGGTCTTCTAATACATCTAATGATAATTCATTCATATTTTCTTTACAATAATCTAATAATAGAAATTTCTTATGTATTCTATCATCTATCTTTGCTTTTAGTACTGATATTATAAATATCATTCTAGCATACAAATTAACATCGTTCTTATATATATCTATCTTTATATTATTTATTAATGATTGTAAATCTATTAAATCTGCTTTTGTTACATTTATATTATTTTCTAACATCACATACATGATAAACATGTCTAATGTATTTAAATCAAATTTAATACTAATCTTATTGTTATCTTTCATAAAGAAACTCCTTAATTTTAATTTATTTTTGAGTTCATTAATATTTAACTTTATATAAATTAAGAGTATTTAACCAGATATAGTTTACTACTATATCTGGTTTTATTTTAATACCATTTACTTCTATCAATAAATTGATAATAACAATTCTCTGAAATATATTTAGGGTAACCTATTTTGTGTATATCAAGCTTTCTTTTTAATTCTTTTAATTTTATTTTCTTCCTTTTTCTCATAATTCTACTCCTCATTATTTATATATTTATCTACATCTTCTTTTGTAATACTCCTATCGAAAGATAATTTAGCAAATTGTACCATTTGTTCATTTAATGGAGTCCCATCTAATAAGAATTTGTATTCTTCACTTATCTTATCTATATCATCTTCCTCATCTTTTAATTCTTGTATTCTTTTCTTTTGTACATTTAATCTAATAGATATACTTTTATTATTTTGATAGTATTCTCTTAATAATAGTAGATTTGCTTGGAATGTATCATCTTTTATATCTTGGTCTATATCTATTCTTAAGTAATCACAATTGAATTTTTCTTTTATCATCTCAATATTCTTAATCATAGTCTTTACATCCATATCTTTAAAAGAATCATTTATCTTAAATACTTTATACACTTTAGCATATTTATTATTCTTAAAATGTAATATTGAATTACTGCTAGTAGTATCATAACCCAATACACAATAACCTTTATCTGTTTCTTCTCCATGAGCAGACCTGCTTAAAGAACCTACATAATAGATATAGTCATCTATCTTCATATGCTTATGTATGTGTCCTCCGATACATAATCCTTTACAGCAATTCTTAAAATCATTTATTAAGAACACTGGTGCTTTAGGTAGATGTATTTCACTAGTACTTTCTTTTATTATTGGTATAGCTGTTTCAAATAATCCATGGAATACTACTAAATCGTATTCTTTTTCTTTATTCATATATTCTTTATAATACTCATATTTATCTGTAATATATTCCTCAGGAACATATAAAACTTTACAATTAGGATATAATAACTCCTCTGTTACTGATTCTATATATCTATAATCTATTAATTCAGAAATAAAATTAAAAGATTCTAATTGATTATTATCATGTGATTTAGTTCCTTTTATTATTCTTAATTTAGCATTATGAGATTTACAGATTTCTACTATTTGCATTATAAAAAATAATCCGTATTTTGTTTCTTGAGATTCTAACGAATAAGCAGCGTGAAAATAATCTCCAGCAATGAAGATTGTATCAATATTTTTCATACTGTTTATTTCTGTTAGAATATGTGATAACTCTTTAGCATAGTGCTCAGCTGGGTCATATTGTCCTATATGTATATCAGCTAAGACTACAAATATATATTGGTCTTTCATTAGTTCTCCTTACTATTTTTCTTATCTTGTTTGAATATTTCTTCTACTTTACTATAATTATAATATATATCTAATAACGAATTAAAAATATTTAAATACCCTAATGTCTTTAATTTCTTAACATCATACTCTAAATACTCATAATCTAATTTATATTTATCTTGTCTTAATATTGCTACTCTAGTTATCTTAATTCCTTTTTCTTTTAGTAGATTATAATATGCCATTAATTGTATATAATAGTCTACTGATATCTCTCTAGATGTTTTAAAATCTATTATAGTAGGCTGGCCATTTAATTCACATATAAAATCTATTGTACCTGCATATTTCTCACCTATTACTGTGTATTCATTGTATAGTGGTTTTATATTCTCATAATTATCATCATACCATCTTTTAAAATTCTTAAATGAATTTAATGCTACTACTTTATAATCATAATGTATTGTACTTCTTTTATATTCTTCAGCTACTGCTAAAGTACTTCTATTTGAAGTTATATATATTTCATTTAATTTATGTGTAAGAGTTCCTATATCAGTATACATAGAACTCACATCATCATATTTTTCTCCTTTTAATCCTAAACTATTCGCCCATTTTATTAAATAAGGTTTATTTAATAATCCTATTAATTCTGTTACTGATGGTATACCTATACCATTGTCATTATAATATCTATATTCTTTAGTTCTCATCTATATAATTACTCCTCTTCTGTTTATTATTCATTTCCTATCTCCCAAAACAATTAATTAAAATCATTAAAAGTAAAGGAGAAACAGACAATGAATATTAATATTATTAATAGGTTAATAAAAGAATTAAATAAAAATAATTTCAATTTCAGAAAGCTAACTGAGTCTTTAAATGATGAAGAAATCAATGATATTGAAAAGAACTTTGAAGACTTAGATGAAGCATATAAAATACCTATAGCTAATTTATTAGAAAGTACTAATAAATTTGAAGATGATATATTCTCTGAAAATAACCAATATAAATTCAAAGAATATTTAAAAGAAGACACTTCTCCTGTTAATATGACATTACCTAAAATATCTGAATTAGAATTATATAAAATGGCTAATAAAGCTACTAATAATGATTTAGAGAATAGAATAGTTGATTTATTGACAAAAGGTAAATTATTGACACAAGAAGACTTAGAAGAACACTTAGTGATTATGAAGTCATATAAATTTCATGCTAAAGATATTATAATGGAATTATATAATAAAGGTACTATAAAATTAAAGATAAATTCTCCAAAGAAAATACAATTAAACCCATATGTATTAGTAGTACCTATACAAGAAACAACTGGAACTACATCATATGTTAATATGAGTAATTTGATGTATTTTAATAATAAAATGGAATTATCTAAGACATCTACTATTAATGTATTTATGAGTATGTGTTTTGGATATATCTTTATAAGAATGTATAATAAATTTAAAGATTTAAAATACAACTATAAATTCTTAGAAGACGGAGCTATGTGTTATGCTAAATTAGTATGTACTATATTCTCTAGACTATGTAATTTAAACTTAGTAAGAGAAGACTACAATGATGTAATATACTTATCTGCTAAATTCTTCTTAAGATATATGTGTAAGAATACTGTAGATGTAGCTAATGAAAAAATAGCTATTAAACTAAGTGAAATAACTGATGATAGAATTCAAAGATATGCTGGTGTTAGTTATGATAACTTATTTGAATTTTATGATAGTATGATTAAATCAGTACCATCATTAGCTAAAACTAATACTAGAGATTTTATAAATCAGTGGATTAAAATGTATGGAACTAACTCATTATTTGCTATTGAGTATTTACCAGCATTTGGTTGTATGATGTATTCTACTTCATTAAAAGTATATTTAATGAATGTAATAGCTATACAAAATGCAACAGGAAAAACAGGAGATATATTCGCTAATGATGTAATATCTCTATAGGAGGTGTAATTGAACCCTTGATTACAGATATAACTAAACTAAAGAAAATAGAACAAGAAATTGTTGATAAATATAGAAGTAGTGTACTAGAGAACTATAACCATTGGTTTAGTATATTTAATATTCATAAGAGTCTATGTTTAACTGTAGACTCGCATATTATGGCTAATTATGAGACTAAACCAGAACCAGGTAAATCATTATACTGCTTTAAAGTAAATGTATTAAATAATACTAATAAATTAAGATACTATAAAAATAGTAAAGTTTATGGTAGACTAACCTCATTAAAAGAATTAAGGGACTTGGGATTTTGTAATCTAGTAATATTCTTTGATGGTATAAAAATAAATGATGATACTAGATGTATATTAACTAATGATATGATATTAATAGAGTATGCTGAAAAATTACAGTTCGATACTACTATAATATCTTTCCATGAAAGATTTTTAACATTCTATGGAAATGAGATAGAGGAATTAAAATATGTACCAGGAGTAAATAAAAGTAATTGCTTATATATTACTAATGGTAAGGTTAATGACAATCTATTTGAAGATTTGAATAATAATTCATTGGCTATATTCTGTTACTTCATAGAAATACAAGATATAGTTAATAAAACACAATTGATACAATATAATAATGTATCTGGTTCAGTAGGAAATAATGTATTAATATTTAATGACAATATGCTAGACCAGAATAAGATAAATAATATTAGATTTAATCATGTAACATCAAATTTACTAAAAGCTAGTAGTGAAGTAAGTGGTAAATTGGTTTTATTTAAAAATAGAATAACTACTAATAGACTACTAGATACTTTATATATGAGAAGATATATGGAGAAATTTGATATTCGTAATGAATTGATATTAAATTCATTACCAGATACTTTAAAGAATTATAAATGTTTAAATATAACTAAAAATTCTAAATTAGTAGATTTAGTAAATCAAGATAAAGATTTCTATGAAGAATTCTTAGATAGAATTACTACTAGGTCTTTTATATTTTATTATGATAATCTACCAGAAGAATTTAAAGATGTTCCAAATACATATAGATTTGCTGAAGTAGATACTGCTTATAGTAAATTCTATAAGAATTTCTTTATGTTCTCATTTCCTTCTGTAGGAGAATTTAATCTATTCTATAATGGTAAATTAGTTTTAAATCACGGAGCACAATATCATGTAACTAATAAAGTTACTTACTGTTATTTATCTAAAGAAATATTCCCTGACTATAAAACTGCTATTATAGAAGTACAAGTCACTGATAATTATCCAGATTATGTTAGATATAAGAAAGAATTCTACATGGATGATGATTGCCTATTTGGTTTACAAGATTATCCAGGAATACAACAAGACACAGATTTGAAAAAAATGAGAATATACCATAATGGTATATTGACTAATGTAGAAGATTACTGGTTATTTAAGAAGAGAAATACATTAAAACATAATTATTTAGCTTACAGAAATAAATTATACAAAGGTGATATGATATTCGTAGAATATTACAATGAACCTATAAAATGGATATTTGATGAAAAGAAGTTAGATGATAATGTAATAGAACTAACTAATATAAAATATCCTCTATGTATAAAATACTATGATTTCTATGTAAATGGTATTAAGAGATATGACCTAGTAAGAATTACAAATAATAAAGTGGTTTTTAGAAATAATAAAGATTTAATAAATGTAAAGATAGCTCTAAAACCAGAGTACTATTTTGAATCTTTACCATATAACTTTAATATTTATGAAGATGCTTTTGATTACTGGGCTAATATAGTAAGAGATAAGAATGATAATAGTTTATTCTACATAAAGAAACTAAATGAATATGATTTGAATAATCTTAATTTCAAAGATAAGAATACAGATACACAAATAAAGTATTACATAGTATATAAGCTATTCATACAATACTTCACAATAAGAGCTGGTGAAGCTATGGTAGAAGAAGAAATGATTGAAGGATTGAAAGAGTTATTCTATCCTAATCCTTTAAATCCTACTAATGGTACAACAACTCTAACTTTAAATGCTGAATTATTCCAATTAGGAGATTTTCATATAGCAAATAAAGAAAGAAAATATTTTGATGGAATATTACCATCTATACTAAGAAAAACAACACATGCTACTGTAGATGCTAGTGTATTTATGAGTAATCTAGATACTAATAAACATAATACAGCATGGGAGGATAATGATTATCATACTAAACTATTAGGTGGATATGATGTTATATTAATGGATGCTAGTTTTGAATATATGCATAATGATTTCAATGAGTATCCAGATACTAGAATGATAATACCTAATGATTTGATACTAGGCGATGATTATATGCAATATGATGTAGATAGAATAGTTGATGGAGAAGAAATAAATCATAAAGACTTCCCAACAGACAGACCTATGGTATTAACACCGTCTAATATTCCAGAAACAGATATAGATACAAATGTATTATTACCAGGTACAATGCCTGATATAAATAACCCTTAAAATTAACAAAAGAATTCCTGTATGAGATTATACTCATACAGGATATTTTATGTCTATTTTGCTGTTGCCCATATATTAGCTGTATCAAATGTACAGTTAAATACTACTCTATTATTTCCATATATACCATAGTCACCATCACCAGCTACTGTATATTTCTCTGTATCATAATATGTATTATCATCAATAGTTCCAGATACTAATGTAACTGCTCCACTATAGTTAGCTAATAATGAATCCATGAATATTAATGTGTGTTCATCTACTTTCTTATTGAATTTTACTGTAGATGTACCAGGTGTAACTTTTACTTTTTCTACTTTTAAGTATTTGTATATAGTTCCACCATTGACTGTTTCTATATTATTTTCAACTATTTGTCCGTCACCTAAATTAACAGCTGCTTTGAATTTTTCAGTAATACCTATAGCAGTGTACCATTTAGCTGCATTTATTCCATTAGCATTTGTAAAATCAGTTTTAAGAGGGTATCTTGACATATCTGGTAAACTGTTTCTTACATTGCTTATAGAAGTATTTAATACATCTATAGCTGATTTATGGTCTCCATAAGTTACTGCTGATGTATCATCTGTAGTATCAGTTTTTAAGTTAGTTATAGCTACTTTATTAGATTTTTCACTAGGGTCATCTCCAGCATTTTTATTATATAATTTAAATTTATTCTTATTAGCTGAATCATATTCACCATTTATATCTGGTACAAGATTTCTTAATTTAGTTACTTCATCACCTAATAATTTGATACTAGGTACTAATATATCCCTCTTACTAACATCAGTAGCATCATTGATATTATTAGTTAATTGAGTTATACCTTTATTAGTATATGAAGCATCTTTTGTTTTCAATTCTATTTCATTCATTGCTGTATTTATTTTAGCATAGAATTTAGATAATCTTTTTAAATCTATTATTACATTTTCACCAGTTGTTATATTAGGACTCATATTGTTTACTTGCTCATCTTTAGCAAAATTCAATTTTACTGTTTGAGGTAATATAGACACTGTAGTGAATAATTGCGTCATTAATGAATTGAAATTAGTATGAGCTGGTAATACAATATTATTAGTAGATACTTCTGAATATTTATTTATCATAAATCTATTATTTTCTTCTACAAATTGGTCTGCTAATGATTTATAATAGAATTTATTAAATAATTTATATCTCTTTAAGTTTCTTATATCTATACATAAAGAGTTATTATACTTAGTAGCATAAGTAGTTCTTTCTGTACTAGTTATTTCTTTTAATTGTATTTTATTGTCTTGTCCTGCTTTAGCTGTTATAAATATATCCATTTTAAATGGCTCATTATCTATAGTCTCACCTTCTAATGTGAAAGTATAAGATAATTGATTTGATGTAGGGTTATTAACATATATTGTTAATAATTTATCAGTATCTCCATTACCTTCTATTACTGGCTTATTATTAAATGTATCATATAATGCTAAACCATCATTAGATAAGTATACTCCTTTAGCTGAAGTTAATGGTAATAAATGGTCTTCTCCATCTCTCATTACTGTATATTTAGTATTACCTGTTCCTTCAAAGTTTAATCCACTTATAGTAGATAATTTTATAGATTTATTTGAATTATATCTATCTACTATTATTTGTTGTTTCTTATATAGTGAATGGTCATCACTATTTGTTATTACATTCAATGTCTTTAAATCTTCTATTGTTTTTATTCTACCTTTTTTATCTCTAGTTACATAGTTACCAGTAACTTCTGTAGGATATTTGTCAGCTAATCTTATTTCTCTTCTTTCTGTATCTATTTCAATATTATCATCAGTAGTTAGCTTATCTCTTGTTATTTGTTCTATAGATATTTTATTTCTCACTTTTCTCAATGCAAATAAATATCCACCATTTCTATTACCTTCTAATGCTAATGTAGTCATACCAAATTGTAAGTCAGTTTCTTCATTATAATCTGAAGGTTTTCCCCATGAACCATTCTTAACTACATAAATACCATTTTCAGAAGCATTAGTTTGGTCTTTTAATAGTATTCTGTCATCTTCTTGTAAGTCTACTCCATCCACATTCATTAATCCAGATAATGGATATATATTCTTAGTAGAAGCTACTCTTACATTTGCTTTATATGGTGATTGTTCTCTTTCTTTTATTATTCTTTTCAATAATTCAGCAAATGCTGTTGCTATTGTTTTAGCAGCTATTCCTTCAACATCTATAGTTAAATTATTTCCTGCTTTATTTACATCTATATCTTTTCCTAAGAATGAATTTAATATAGTTTCTAAGTCTTTTGTTTTACTTTTTAATACACCATCAGTGTTTTTAAAATATATATGTCCAGTTTCATAATCTACTATTATTTCTCTAGGTATTGCATAGTCCTTCAATTCATATGGTAGACATATAAAAGCAAATCTTTTACTTTTCCCACCTGCTGTAGATTGTAGACTTGATGCAACTACTCCTAATCCACTAGTTATATTCATTAAGTTTTCCTCCTTTTAATATGTATTCTTAATTATCCTAATGTTATCGTAATTAAATCAATAGAAAATGAGTGTATCAATAAGATACACTCAACTATATTAATCTTCTTTTTTAATTGATGGTTTTAATTCAGCTGAATCTTCGCCTAATTCTTCTTTTATTTCTGTTTCATCTTCTTTTACTTCCCAATTGATAGCTTCTATTTCTTCTACTGATTTAGCCATATTTAATTCATGTTGCAAGTCAGTGAATCTTTGGAATAGTAATTTTGTTCTTTCTGTTTTAGCTATTAATACTGAGAATAGTTGTAGGTTATTCATTTCAACAGTCGAGTTGTCATATAATATCCATTCTCTTTTATCATCTTTATTTATAGTACCAGACACTAGACCTAATCCTATAAGCATGAATTTAACTATATCTTCTAATTCCATTTTAAATAGGTGTCCAGCATATTCAACTGGTCCATTATCTAACGCATCTCTTTTAGATTTTAATACTTCTCTTCTTTCTAATCTTACTTTATCTAAGTCTACTACCCATTTATTATCTAACCATTCATGGTATCTAGATGGTTGCTCTACAGTTACTAATATACCACCTTGTATTAATTCACCTGGTTGTAATTCTATTTCTATACCATGTTCATATTGTTCAGCTCTAGTCATTTCTCTTATATTACCTTCTTTATCTAATATAGGATAAGTGAAAGTTTGTTCTGTTATAATCATATCTGAAGTATACTCAGGATAATAAGCTTTTGGGTCATTTATAACATCATCTACTGATAAAGCATATACATTAAATACTTTTTCCACACCTTTATAAAAGTTTACTATTATCATTTTTATTATTCCTCCTCTTAATTTTTATAAATAAATTTAAAAATTTCTTTAAATTTTTCTTATGAAAAACTATATTTTTAGGGTATTTTTCAAATTATTCTAGCAATTTTTTATTTGAATAATCTCAAAAATGACTCTAAAACCTATATTTATAGCTATTATTTTTAAAGAAATTTTTAAATTTACTTAATATTTTACTATATAATACCGATTTTCTTTTTCATATTTAATACTGTATTTCTTACTTCTGTAGGACTTTTACCTTGTATATAATGTCTAGATGTGACATCACTACTTAAGTGATTAGCATATGAACTAGCTAAAGATAATCCTCCTAGATTATTTAATAGGTTTATTGTTGTTTTTCTTAGTGTATGTGGATATAAATGTGGTATATTTATTATTTTACCTATTTTATGTATCCTTGCTCTTATAGTACTCTGTGTCATTTGATGATATGTACCACTATATTTAGAAATGAATACATAGTCTTCAGTTATACCTAATTCTTTTCTTATTTTAATCCATTCCTCTAATAGTGCTTTTGCTTTATCAAAGAATATTGCATTTACTATATAACCTTCTTTTTCTTTTACATTTTCAAAATAACCTTCATTCAAATTTAACTGAGAAAACTTAAGGTTCTGCACAGCAGAAATTCTACAAGCACTGTCAATAAAAATTTCCCAAAGCAGTCTATCTTGTATGTCATATTTTTTCGTTTCTACCTGCATATATAGTCTGACAGTTAATATATCTTCAGGAGTTAAGAAATAATTTTTTCTAATTCTATCTGAAAAAGTTATTTTTAATTTTTCTAATCTGTCAGTAAACGGATGAACTTTACATTTACCTCTTCTAACACACCAACTATAGAAAGATGATATTGCAGTTGTTTTATTCATTAAGGTTCTTTTATTATTACCCAATTTCTCTCTGCAATAGTTTCTGTATTCTTCCATTATCTTTGGCATATCTTTTAAAGTATCTTTAGAAAGCAATAATCTATTTTTATGAAACCTACCTAACCACAATACAAACAATTTAAAATTTGCTTCGTATGTTCTATATGTAGTATTATAAGTATCAAAATAATTACTCTTACAACTCTCTAGATACTCAGAATAAATCATAGTATTGATCCGTAGTGCTGAATTATTATCTATCATAATATTCATCTCCTTTGTATTTTAATTAATTTATTGTTTAAAATATACAAAACTATCACTTAGTATTAATAAAATAGTGTATTTAGAAAATTTATCTAATTTTAAAACTGAAGTATATTATTCTAACCCATCTGGAGTTAGGTTTACTATCTTTAAATATGGAAAGGTTGTTGTTATAGCTGCATATACGCATGGTATAGAAAGACTCACATATGGGATATACTATAAAAACAAGTTACCTTATAATCTACACAATACAGCATCATCAATAACTGGGAATAATGGTTCTGCTGGACATATGACTCTTGTAGACAATACTATTATGATAGCATCTACAGATGCAAATAAAGTCCTTACTAATACATTTATGGGACAGTTAATTACTTTTGAGAAATAGTTATACCTAACCTAAATATAGACATAATACTGTAGCATAAGATGTAACATTATTTTGTTTTATACATTTTATTATACACGATTTAGGTAAAGCTATTTGTAAGTCCCAATAGTCATATACACTACTATTTGATGTCCCTATATAATTATAAAGAAACCCTGTAATATATACAGTCTTATCAGGTATACCTACTACTGATATAGTATTATTTATAGGTGTATTTGGTGTAAGTATAATATTTATTATTTTAAGATTTAGTGCTTTATATTTATTAAAAGTAAACAGATTTTCTAGTACACTCACAATGTACTAGAATTTATTTTGTTTAGAAAATTTATATAAAAATATGCTATATCATCCAGATAGATGGAGACCTGTACATGAAGATTCGTTAATAACTACTGGTTTATATCAATTAGTAGGAGTGACATCTGAATTAGTATATGGATTTTGTGGTTCACAAGCATTTATATTAGTATTGAACACTGGATTATATACTGATGACTGGATTACACAAATAGCATTTTCATATTATTCAATAGAAACCCCAATAGCATTTAGGACTCGTAGAGGAGATAACAAACAATGGACTCCTTGGAGATATATTAAATTTCACCAATAACAGTCAATTCTATTGACTGATTTCCTGCACAATATATTCTAACTGTTTTAGTAGTTACTACTGATTCATATCCAGAATGAAATACTTGTCTCATAGTATTTTCTGCACTTTGACCTTCTGTTATGAATCCTATCATATTCATACAGAATACTTGTTTAAAGTTACTCTGAACTCTGGCAACTCTAACACCAGTAGTATTAGGATTAACCCATATAGTTTCAATACATATATTACCTATACTGAATATTTTACTATTTTTAATTTTAATGAAATTTTCTAGTACACTCACAATGTACTAGAATTTATTTTGTTTAGAAAATTTATCTAATTTTGAATATTTAGACTTTACATTAAGTGCCAGATATGAATTGTTTCCAAATTTAACAATTCAGCATATAAATGGTAGTGTGGCTTTATATAATAATATGGTGTGTGCTAGTAGGTTGGAGCTTAAAACTACTCCTGTAGAATTTTATAATAATGATGCTTTTAAACAGATAATTTTAACATTTAAAAAACCATTAAAATATACTAGATGTATAGGTGGTATTTGTAATATTCATACAAATACACAAAGTAAAGGATATGATAATATATCAGTACCTTTTAGTATAAATGGTTATACTGATAGAATAGAATTGTATAGTGGGGATACTATAGGTAAAACAAACAGTCCACCAGAACTAATAGTTGATATTCTTATTGTTGATTTTATAGCTATATTTATATAGGGCTATTAGAAAATTTATATAGATTTGAATACAAAGATATGTCAGGACATCCATTTACAGTACTCTTATTTCAAAGATTTGGTAATATTGGTTTTTTACATGTAGATATTGGTTCAAATAATGCTAGATTATTAAAATCTGGTCAAGTATTATTTAAATTCCCTAAAGGTTATGTTCCTAAATTCTTTAAACTACATTTAATTACAGGATTTACCACAGGAGTATCTAATAGAGTTTATTTTAACCCAGATACACAAGAATGTATTATATCTTATGCGTCACAGGTAAATGACAGTATATATTTAAATACCTCATATATTATTAATGATAATACTTAATTAGTAATTTATAGATATTATCTTAGATACATAGTTATTATCAGCAGTAGGGTTACTTTTACTATAATAAATCAATTTAAGTTTATTGTTGTTACATTCTATTAGGCATACAGCGTTATCTGTATCCACACCTATGTTAAAAGCAATTGTTTTATTTCTAATAAATTCAGTTTTAATCATTACTGGTGCAAAATAATAATAGTATCCAGTGTCAGATGAATAATTTATAGTATATATTATGATTGATCTAGAATCATTTGGTATAGTACCTAAAACAATACCCGTCGTATTTGTTCTTCCTTCAAATACAACTTCGTATTTATATAAATTTTCTAAACAAAATAAATTCTAGTACATTGTGAGTGTACTAGAAAATTTATACAGACAATCTAAACTGGTATTGTATAATGGTGGTAGCCCTGTGCCTAATGGTACTGTATCATTACCATTAAATAAAGATTGGAGATACATGTCATTCGCATTAAATGGTTCTAATGGTAAAGATAGAATTTCTTTTCTAGTTAATTGGATTTTTGGAGACTATGATGCAATAATGCAATTTTCTGGAATAAAGTTACTATATACATTTAGATCAAATACTTTAAAGGTACTTGACAATGGTGGTAATCTATATTATATTGAGCAAATGAATAGCTTAACATAATGACTTTTATATTATCTTTCTCCATTGAGTATAATTTAAGTTATAACCAGTAATAGCTCTATAATATATAATGCCTTTAAAACTGTATAATATCTGTTGGCAATATGAATCTGAGCTTAAAGCCAATACTATTAAATAAAATGCTCTACTAGTACTGTCACTTATTTCTGCTGGTAGACCTGATATATTATTTGACCATCCACCAGATGAATAAAATCCTGATTTTCTTATATTATCTAAATTAATATTATTAATTTCATTAAAAGATAACTTTGTTTTATCTTCTTTAATATTGAACAAATTTTCTAATTTATTCAAAAGAGACTTATTATCAAAAGATGTAAAATAATCACTATTTGGTGAAGTCAAATTATTAGTTGTCTTACATAAAAATAGTAATTTTGTATTGATATCAAAATAGCATTTACCAGCTACTTTTTGTCCAGGGTCTTGTATAGTCCCACCATAACCATTTACCCCTAG
>FLSC01004050.1_pt1 | contig 82420 bp, 98 predicted proteins | sample 1550561 | NCBI WGS metagenome assembly FLSC01 (sample SAMEA4031775, study PRJEB14383) | metagenome | biome: human; feature: oral; material: saliva | place: Philippines | collected 2014 | reverse complement strand
TACCGTTCTAGATTCTTGATGACTAAATGATTACATATTTATTTCCGTAGGAGATAAATAAGTAGCTCTAGGCTCTAAGCAAGGGCAAAAGGCAATGAGCAAACGTTAAAACAAAAGAACTACATGAAAAGAAGAATTGATAACTCTCTACTCATGTAGTTCAATTAGTATCTATAGCAATATAAATCAAAACAATATTAATATGGAAGAAATAACATTTGTCTATATAATTCTATGTCTAGTAGGATTACTTGGTTCAATTACATTAATATTAGTTAGCAGTAAAAGGCTTTATAGATAACCTTTAATCATTATGGATAAAGACTTATTTGGTATCATACTATTATTGGTAGTATTAGTGATAGTATTATCTACTCCTATCTATCTAATAAGTAGAGACCTATAATTAAATCAGCTTATGAATCAAGAATTAAAGGAAATGTTAGACGCATTTACGTTTGATGAACACATGCGTATATGCTTTACACCTAACATCATAATAGATACGGTACTACACTACTCAGATTTAGTTCAATCATGGTGTAGAGATCACAGAATACCAGATACCATTAAACTTAGTCGTAGACTAGACGAAATAAAGAAGCACTGGTACTCTGGCTTACGTTCAGATCTAACCGAAGAGAATATCCAATTCATTCATACTAAGTCTGAGGAATGGAGAAACTTAATGAGTATGAAGCTTACTCAATTATTCTATACAATGAATAATGCTCTACTCACGGTATATAAGTCTCAAGAGTATCTTGAGGTAATTAATAATGCTCTCACTGCAATAATGATGATACATATTGCTAAGAGATTCAACTATGACATGAACGTTCTTATCATGCAGAGACTACCTAACTGGAGACAACATGTAGCTCCACATCATAAGATGTTAGATGCTATAGAGGCAATAATGCTGGCTTATATTCCAGGTAGTAGCAATCCACTTGATGAGATACCAGAACACTGGAAGAATGCTCTAAGTATATCAGAGAAAGTATTTATGCAACAACTAAAATCAATATCTTATTCGTAATGTCAAAACCAGTTTTCATCAAAGCTTCAGGAGTACCCATTGAGTACCACGTTACTAATTTAGGTTACGTAACTCACATAAGGTTCTCTATGGAATGTAATGATATACCAGAAGTTAACAAACTCAAAAGAGTTCGTAAAGTTATCTTAGCTGATGACATGCTAATTGACTTACGTTCATTACGTAAGAATAAAAGGAAATTATACGCATATCTAAAAAGTTTAATATACCCACATGAAAATTATCGCTAGACAGTTGATAGGTTGGGATGTAGTTAAAGAGCTAGCCCTACAGACAGTAAACAAGAAGGCAGTAAATAACTTCCCTACTGATACCTGGAAGAAGAAGATGCTTAATGCAGAACATTCTCCAATTAGAGCACTGACCTTCTTGGTACAATGTGAAGATATCCCATACTATGTTCATACTCATTTAGTAAGACATAAGATTGGAGTTGAATGGTTCGTTGGTACATCAAGAGAAGATCGTACTGGAGTTAAACGAGAAGATCGTAAACAAACAGACCTAATAAACATGAGCTTCTTGATTAATGCTCAGGCTCTTATTCAATTAGGTAGGAAGAGGTTATGTACCCAGGCTTCACCAGAAACAAGAAAATTCGTTCAAGAGTTAAAGAAGGCTATCAGCTTAGTAGATTATCAAGTTGGTACTGCAATGGTACCAGACTGTATCTATCGCAATGGCTGTCATGAATTTAATAACTGTGGATATTATGACAACATCAAAAAGAAAAAGTAAAGATCTCAAACTGTATATAAAAGCTAGAGAAGCTTATTATAACGGAGAAGAGATAATGACCGATATTGAATTTGATGCACTAGAAGAAAAGCTAGGCATGGAAAATAGGTTGATTGGTGCACCTTCTACCAGTAATAATTATACAGTACCTCATCCCTTTATTATGGGGTCATTAAAAAAGATACAGGTACATAAGACCTCAGATTGGAATGATCTGTATAATCAATTACCCGATGTACTAAAGAGACACCCAGTAATAGTTACTCCAAAGTATGATGGGTGTTCTTTTGAAATGGTAGTAAAGTACGGCAAACTATTTTCTGTATCAACTCGAGGTGATGGTAATTGGGGTAAGGATATTTATCGTTTGATGAGAACAATGTTAGTCAAACAACCAATTAACTTTAAGTTATTTAAGTCATATGAATGCCTTATACTCAGAGGAGAGATACTGATAAGTAAAGATACATTCGAACGTAAATATCAGAATGAGTTTAAGAACCCAAGGTCTTTCGTATCTGGTATGGTAAACTCAGATTATGATGCTTTCAATAAATCAGAATTTAAGAAAGCTTCAGACCTTGAGTATGTTATATATGATTATAGGTATATCATAGATAACATCCTGGTTGAATTAGATAGTGATGATCTAGCTAATATAATTAGTAAAACCAATACAGTATATAATGTAGTCCGTATGTTTTCTGTTGACATCTTTAAGGAAACATATTTACATATGAAAAACTTCAGGTCTACCTATAAATTTCCTTTAGATGGGTTCGTAATAAAACCCTGTTTAGATTACCGGGATCCCATACCTGCAGAATATCCTAATGATTGTATAGCTATTAAGTTTGAACCAATGGTAGCCGAGACTACCGTAGTTAATATACAATGGAATTTAGGTAAGTCTGGAGAATATTATCCTACTTTACAGGTAAAGCCAGTAATATTAGATGGTAAAACTATCACTAATGTTTCTGGTCATAATTATGGTTTTATAATAGATAAGATCATTGGAATAGGTTCAAAAATAGTTATCTCATTAGCTGGAGATATAATACCATTTATCTATGAGGTAAAAACTTTTGGTGAAAGTATACCATTACCAGAAGAGCCATTTACAATAGATGGTTGTCATGCTTATGCAGACCTATCAAAGGAACAAGATAGAAGGAATAAGTTCTTAAACTCCTGTGAGATACTATCTATACCAGGCTTAGGTCCAGCATTATCTGAACAGCTATACAATTACGTAGAGAATAGTCATAGGGTAGTTTCAAATATACTTAGGTTAAAACCAGAAGTTATAAAGATGGCTATACCTACTCTATTAGGTGAGAAGATCTATAAAGAGTTTAAGAACATACGTCAGAATATTACTCTTAGTAAGGTGATACAGACTATGTGTTTAGATTCTCATGGTCCTAAGGTATGTAATACCCTTGAACGTATTATACTAACTGGAGAAGGTAAACTACCTAATTATAAAACAGAATGGGTACTATCTGAAGATTCTAAAGAATTTAGAAAGTTACTAAGATTATTAAAATCAATTGGAAAGGGGCTAAAAGATTTTCATCTAGAGGAATCAAATCAAACTTTATGTATACTTACTGGTAGTCCAAAGCAATATAAAACTAAAGCAGAGTTTCTTAAAGCTAACCCAGAGTATAAAGAGACTTCTTCGTTTAAGGAAGCAAAGGTTTTATTTACAGGAGACTTGAATTCAACCTCAAGTAAGATGGTAAAAGCTAAAAAGATTGGACTAGACATTAGAGAGTACTAAGTTTGCAGGTAGTTACTATTAGATATAAACTTATTAATTATAATAAAATGGCTAAGGAAAAGAAAAAGAAAGGTAAGAAGTCATTACCTGACCTCAGTAAACATGACCCATTACTACCAATAGACTTATCTTCAATAGGTAGTAATGGAGACCCATGCTTTGGTAAAGGTTATGACTTAAGTACCAAAGAATGTAAACTATGTGGTGATTCAGAGTTATGTGCTTATAGAATGAGCCAACTCTTAAATAAAACTCGTAAAGAGCTCGAAGAGGAAAATAAGTATAAAGATTTAGACGTACTTGAGGATGTACCGGGTATTAAGAAATACCTACGAGCTCGTAAGAGAAAGGGCGATAGTCGTAAAGAGTGCATTAGTAAGGCCAGCGAAAAATTCGAAGTACCAACAAAGCTTATCCGTAAGATCTATAAAGAGATGGAAGGCTAATACATCATTTAATAACATATTACAAATGGAAAGAATTAGATTTACTAAGGTTCGTGATGTACATTCACCAACCAGAAACAACGAAGGTGATGCTGGAATTGACTTCTACATCCCAAACGATTTAACTCTGCAAATATTATCAGAGAAGAACCCACACCTTGCATTTGGTGAACATGCTAAATTCAGTGATCATGTAGCATTATCATTTAGCAATGGTTTAGTAAGAGACATCTTCCTTGCACCAAATACTCGTATCAATATCCCAAGTGGTATTCGAGTATTACTTGAACCAAAAGAGTCTGCTCTTATCGTTGCAAATAAGTCTGGTAGAGGCTCAAAGCAAGGTCTTATCTTTACTGCTCAGGTATGTGATTCACCCTATACTGGAGAGTACCATCTTTGTGTATATAACACTTCTACTCATCATGTACAGTTAAAGGTTGGAGAAGCTTTGGTACAGATGATACATACTCCAGTATACCTTACTAACCCAGAGGAGATCTCTAACGATGAGTTCGAATCAGAAGCTAGTAATTGGGGTACCAGAGGTAACAAAGGCATGGGGTCAGGCAATAACAAGGCTAAAGACAAGAAGTAATGGATATACGTACAATTAAAGAAGCCCCAGAAGAGGTAAGCAAAGGCCTCTTCTTGGAGAAAATTTTCGAATTACAGAAAAGACTGATGGAAGGTTACATTGGTAAGATTGAGAAGAATTTGCCAATGTACCCAATCAGTATCAACTCAGAACAAGGTCAAGTAGTACTGAAGGATTTTTCTGCTAGAGTTATAGAGGAAACTGCTGAAGGATACGAATCAACAGAAGAGGCTATAAAGATAGCAGAATCAGTAGGTTGGAACATTGATTTACTTACATCAGAACAGTTTGAGATGTTAATAAATCACTTGCAGAATTCTAATGAGGAACAGGCAGATGCTTTTGCTTTCTTCACTGAGTTGTTTATCTATGCAAATGTTGGTCCAAGTGATATATATGAGTATATTAATCAACGTATCCTTAAAGAGACTGATGATTCAGTAGAGAATTTGGATGATCTATTCAAACTTGGAGCTTTTATATTGCAGAGTGAAGGTTATGTAGAACCAACTCTTAACCTGTTTAACCTGGTAACCAAGGATATGCTTAGTGATCGTGGTAAGGATGTAGAACACGTACTAAGCTATATTCCAGGCTTTAGGTTTACAACTCGAGAGTTACATTCTACAGAGGATCACATGCTTTGGAAAGTATGCTATCATTTGAACATTGGTAGAAACTTCTTAAAGAATAAAACTTGGAAGCAGTCTCAGGAATTAACCGATGGCTTACGTTACCAAGAGCAGATAGTGAAGGCTTTCATATATTACTGCGGTTACTTGAAGGTTATGGGATTCACACCAGAAACTTTCTATGTACTCTTCTTTAAGAAACACAAGGTTAATTGCTTCAGACAGGCTAGTAATTATTAATATCATTAAGTTATGAAAAAGAAATTTGGTCCAGTACAGAAACGTAAATTAGAAGCTCGACAGTACCAGGAGCTTCAGCGTAAAGAACAACAGGCTGCTAAAGCCTTAAAAAAGGCTAAGTCATAATATGGGTGGTTGGAATAAGCCACTCGAAGGTCTAAAGTTAAACTCAGAAGAAACTTGTCATGCTGTAGAGTTTGCTACTTCTCAAGAAGCATGGGAAAAGTTGAATGAGGGTTTTTTAACTTTAGACCCTCTATTGTTCTCAAAAGGGGCAGTGGCAAATGCAGGAGTAGCAGTATGCTACAATGTATTTATAAAGATACGTAGAGCTTGGGTAGACCCAGAATTCGATTATGGTCGTCACTTTAATTACACAGAAGCTAAGTGGACAGTATTACTGAATAACTACATAGACTTCAATCAGTTGGATTTGATTAAGTCTCAGCTTAATGTAAAGAAGTCAACCTATAATCAGAATTATAATATAAGTTACCTATTTAACAACTCTCATAATAATGGTAAGCAGTGTCTTCTAGCAGCTACTTTTAGTAAAAGATTCCAGGAAGATATTCCAGTAATAACTATTATTCTTAGAGCTTCTGAAATAACCAAGAGGTTGATCTTTGATTTCCTATTAGTTCAGCGTATGGCAGAGTACGTATACGGAAAAGATCAGGCAGTACAGATAAATGTATTTGCTACTCAGATGTACGGTAATGTTGAGACTCTTCTAATGTATGTAGCTCATAAGCCGTTTAAACAGATATACAATGGCTATGATAAGGAATCTCCTTGGTACAAGAGAGTAAAAGAGGTATACAAGAAGTTCATGAAAGGAACTCCCGAAGAGTTCTCTAAGTTCAAGGTATTCTTAAGATCATTCAAGGTAATTCGTCCAGACCTGTATGAGTATAAACCTCTACTGGCAAAAGATTTAAACCTTGGTGATGATACTATAGAATACCCAGAGAATTGCATAACCTTCTCTCAACGAAAGGCTTATAAGCGTAAGCTTCTTAGAAGAAAGTCAGCTTCTAAAGCATAGGTAAAAACTTTAATATTATAATAAATTAATAACAAATGAGAATATACGATAACGCAAGAGAGTTAATGTCTGAGATGGGCAGAGACTTATGGGAAATGGGTTTATTAAATAAACCAAAAACTTATCAGAACAAAGACATATCTCAGAATGAGGATATGGTAACTAAGGAAGAGATTTGTAAACAGTACTGTCTTACATCTCTCCCTGACCCAGAGTTCCTTTTCATATATACTAAGACCGAGAAATGGGCAGAGGCTGAGTTTGCTGAACGAATCTCTGGTGAACAACTTAACCCTGGTAAGGCTTGGGAACTTAACCCAGGTATGTGGGAAGAGTTCTTGGTTAAAACCGAACAAGGTATGAAGTTCGATTATACCTATGCAGAGAGATTCAACAGAAATAATGGTACATCAACTAATGGTACTGTTCTAGACGAGGTAGTTGAACTCTTAAAGAACGACCCAGATACTCGTAAGGCTATCATACCAATCTTTACTGGTAGTGATACAAAACATTACTGTGGTGATGCTCGTATACCTTGCTCAATGTACTATGATCTACTTATCAGAGATTGTGGTATTGGTAAACAATTGAACCTGGTATACCATCAACGCAGTTCAGACTTCGTTGGTCACTTTGGTGATGATGTATTCTTGGCATGGTGCATGATGGTTTACATCTCTAAGAAAGTTGGTGTAAAACCAGGCTTCTTGTTCCATACTATAGACTCACTACACTGTTACAAGAGAGATTGGCATTTTCTGAAAACTTCAGTAGATGAGCTGATGTATGATATGGTGAACGGTGAATAAATTATTTGAGGAGGTACTGTTGAATTAACGGTACCTCCTTTTTAACTGTAAATTCGTATGGAAAGAACAAGGTATCATATTATTAAAAATAGGCAAGAACTAGATACTCTTATAGAATCATGTAAGCGTACTGGTTATGCCTGTATAGACTATGAAACTAATGCTAAGGGTTTATATCGTAAAGATTTCAAACCTACTATCCTTTCAGTAAGTTTCATGCCAGGCTTTGGATGTTCTATACCCTTAGATCACCCAGAAACTAAAAAGTACTGTGGTAAGAACTGGAAGTGGAAAAGAGAACTTAAACACTTTGGTAGAGAGGTAATAGAAAACCCAAAGATTACTAAAGTTGCATGGAATGCTAAGTTCGATGATCAGATAAACCAAAAGTATGGTATATACTATAGAGGTACAATGTTAGATGGTATGCTAGCTAAGTATGTACTAAACGAAGAACGTCCTCATGGTTTGAAAGAGATGGTAAGTATCTATTTACCGGAGTCAGCAAACTATGAATCTGATAAAGGTTTTGATAAGTTACCATGGGATAAGAAACCTCTTAACATGTTATGTGAATATGGTTGCCAGGATACTGACTACACATTACGTTTAATGATATTCCTTGAGAAGAAGCTTATAGACTTAGGTTTCTACTCAGTATTTAGAAACTTGTTTATGTGTAATTCAAGAGTTCTCACTTCAGTAGAGAAAGAAGGATTATACGTAGATGTTGAATTCAATAAAAAGCTGTTAGCTGAGTATAAGCCAAAGATCGATAATGCCTATAATACTATAATGGAACTACCAGTAGTTAAAAAGTTTCAGAAGTATTATACTAAGCAACGTATATCTGCTTATCTAGAGAGTATTGAAAAAGAACTTGAGGAATTAGATTATAATGATCCAAAAGATGCTAGAAAAATTGCTTCTAGAGAACAGAAAATCTCTAATGTAAGAGCTGGAGTATATTCTAATAAAACCGAGAGAGAGTTGGTAAGGCCAATAAACCTTAACAGTAAGAAAGATTTACCTGAGCTAATGTTCAGTAAACATGGTTTTAAGATGACTCCCTTGAAAGAAACCGAATCTGGTACACCATCAACTGATGAAGAGAGTTTAGTAAAGTTAAGATTACAATATAAAGATCCAGAATGTGATAAAGCTATATTCCTTGATAATCTCTTAGAGTTACGAGGTTTAGAGAAAATGTATAAGACCTACATAGTTGGTTGGAATGAAAAAGTCCAAGATGACAGTAGACTTCATGGTAGGTATAATATACATGGTACTGATTCGAACAGATTTAGTAGTTCTGAACCAAACATGCAACAGATACCAAAAACTTCAGTGGACCCAAATATAAAGAAGCAACTAATAGCTCCACCTGGTTATCTTTACATGGCATTCGACTATTCTCAGGCAGAGTTAAGAATGATGGCTCACTTATCTGGAGATGAAACATATCTTAAAGCTTTTAGAGATGGAGTAGATCCTCACTTGTCAATAGCTGCTAAGAAATATGGAGTGCCTATTGAAGAGGCTTCAAAAGCTTATGATGATGAAAGTCATCCAGATCACAAGGTATGGAAGGTAAGAAGAAAGGGAGCTAAGCAAATTGCTTTTGGACTTATCTATGGTATTGGTTCTGCATTACTGGCAGTTAAACTATCAGACCCAAAAGCGGGTATCATAGTAACCAAAGAAGAGGCTCAGAAAGAGATGGACGAGTTCTTCGCTGATCATCCAAAGATTAAAAAGTTTAAGGCTAAACAAGAGAAGTTTGTTAAAAAGTACGGTTACTATACTCAATTGTTTGGTACAAGGAGAAGGTTACCTCAGATATACTCAGATAATAATGCAGAAGTAGCTTATGCTATTCGTCTTGGTCTAAACTTCCCTTGTCAAGGAGCTGCTGCTAATATGACTAATTTTGGAGCTATATTGCTTTATTGGAGAATGCGTCAAGGTAAACTACCAATGATGAAAGAGGCTTGTACAGTACATGACGCAGTATATATGTATACTAAACCAAAAGACATTAATACTTGGACTGTACATAGTATATGGGAAACACTACGTAACCCAAGTACAAAGAAATACTTCGGTTTTCAAGTAGATGATGTAGCTATGTCAATGGACTTTACTATTGGTAGGTCAATGGCAGAGGAGTTACCATTTATACCAGGCTACGACTATAATAAACTGCTAGAACCAGATTTCGACGTAGAAGAGTATATGAAAGAGTACCATACTTTCAAATCTAAGAAGGTAGGTAACTTTACTGCAGCTTCTCCAGAGGTATTTGGTAAACTGTATAAAAAAGAAATGAAAGCTTATGAAGAGGATTTTAGGAAAAGTAGAAAGGAGTAAATACTACATCAAGTGTTATTACTGTGATACTGAATTTGAGTATGATAAGTCTGATGTAGAGACTTTATGGAATAAACAGGCTAGATCACATCAACGTATGGTAACTTGCCCTTGTTGTAATAGACAACTACTACACCGGGATAGTTTAAGATCTAACATATCAACTGAATCTCTATGAAGGTAGATATAAAACCTGTAAAGGTAAAGTACCAAGGTAAAGATATAACTATAGATATACAGAAAGAACTGGCTATAGATAGGAATAAGCTTGAAACTCAGCTTAAAGAATCTCCTTCTAGTTACTTTATTCTATGTTCAATACGTAATCAATATATACGTAAAAGGGATATACTAGCAAGAGAAAGGGATGAAGCCTATGCTAAAGCTTTTACCTTTCTTAAAGATACTAATCCTACATGGAACAATGATTATGTAACAAACAAAGCAACCTGTAATCACAAGTATATATCTTTATCAAATAGGTATCTTAAGGCCGTAGAAAAGGCTTCAAAGTTTATTGATTTATGCAAAGCTTATGAAGCACGAGAAGGCGTACTTAGAACTTTAAGTGCTAATTCACGAAGGTCTTGATAGTTACTATAGTATAATGAAATTAAATTATTAAAACTATGTATGTAGAACAAAACTTTATCAGTAAAGAACAAGCTAAAGAGATATGTAAATCATTAGCTAATAATCTCGGGGGTTATTTACCTGAAAACAGGGTGATGATAGTTACACCTAATAATACAGATATTAAGGTTGGTAACATCCTATTACCAGATACTACAGATAAAAAGGACCTACCTCGTAAGGGTGTAATTGTTCAGATGGGCTGTTTATCTGAGGAGAATATCTACTACAAGGATTTACTTAGTATCGGTAGAGTACTTACCTATGGTATGTATGCTGGTAAAGAGTTGGATTTTCCACAAGAGCTCTTTGATACTGTAAAGAACTTTAACCTTGATGATCATACCTTTACAGTATTAAGCATTCAAGAGATCATCTATAGTGAACTAAATAAAAAGTAAAAACATGGCAAAAGACAAGAAAAAGAAACTCTCTTCCTCAGGTATGTCAACCAGGGAGAAGATGTTACAGAGAAAGAAGAAGCTAGCTGAAAAAGGTACAGGTAACGGCTTCGTATTCCCTAAGAATGGTACAACACGAGTTCGACTACTGAGTCCTGGTCCAACAGAGGAATTAGGTTGTGAAATTATCCGTTTCTACTTTGGTGGTCACTCAGTATATTCACCTGCTACGTTTGATGAACCATGTCCTATCATGGAGAAGTATCAAGAGCTCAAGTCTTCAAAGAATGAGGATGACAAGGTACTTGCAAAGAAATTGGTACCAGGTCGTCGTTATGTACTGGCTGCTCTTGTATATGCAGATGAAAAGGGTAAAGAATTCGACTACGATGGTAAACCTCGTTGTATTCTGGTCCCAGCTTCGGTTTATCAAGATATCATCGAACTTTACCTTGACGAGGATGAAGCTGGTGATATGACAGACCCAGTAAACGGTTATGACATAAAGATTGACCGAACTGGAACTGGTCAGTTTGATACCTCTTATTCAGTACGTAACTGTAAACCTACTAAGGTAGACAAGAAGTTGCTGAAGGAAGTTGATTTGGAAGCTATGGTACGTGCTCAGATTAAACCTTATGATGAGCTTGAAGAGGAACTCAACAAGTTCTTGAATGAGGATGACGAAGAGGATGACGATGCTCCAAAGAAGTCTTCTAAGAAAGACAAGAAAAAGAAGAAGAAAAAGCATGGAGATATCTAATAGATATAATACTCTAGCTAAATAACTTTTCATACGAGTTATATACGTAGGGAGATGGTTAGTTATTAGCTGTCTCCCTATTTTGTTGAAATAAGTTACACTATGGCAAGAAAGAAAATAAAGATACCAACTCTAAGAGAGTTACAGAGGAAATACCCTACTCAGTATATTGCTAGTGAGGTAGATGAGAGTAAAACTCCTTGGTTACCTTCAAGATTTTTGGCTTTCAACAAGGTATTAGGAGGAGGAATACCTTTTGGTAAAGTACTTGAATTATTTGGTGAAGAGAGTTCAGGAAAATCTCTCATGGCATTCGACTTTGCGTATTGCTGTCAGTATCTTGGCGGTATAGTATTATGGGTAGATGCTGAGCAATCATTCACTAATTCATGGGCAGAGGTAAATGGGTTAGACCTATCAAGAGTAGTAGTATATCGAGAAACTTCAATTGAGAAGATATCAGACTGGATAGCTTCTATGTCTCTGTATTGGAGAAGTCAACTTACTCACAATGAGCCAATACTTTTGGTACTTGACTCAATGTCAGCCCTTGATACAGACGCTAACATCAATTCAGAGATGGATAATGCCTCTGCTGATATGGGTAATAGGGCTAAGGCAATATACAAGTATTTCCGTATCAGAAATGAGATGCTCTATTCATTAGGTATCACCCAGTTGTATATCAATCAATTACGTAAGAACTTAAAAGCGGGTATGTTTGAAAACCCAGATATTACTCCTGGTGGTAAGGCATTAGCTTTCTATGCTTCATTACGTATTGGTATGTATGGTGGTAAACAGATCACTAAGAAAGTAAAGGGTAAAGAACGTAAGATAGGTAGAGTAACATCAATTCGTACCATTAAGAATAAGGTTGCTCCTCCTGGACCTACGTTAAAGGGTTCACCTTTGTATAATAACCCTAAGTATGTAGACAACATAGGTTTTGATAGACTACACTTCTTAGATGAGATACTATTAGAGGAGGAGATCATCGAGAAGTCTGGAGGTGGAACCTACTCTTATAAGGGTAAAAACCTTTGCCGTGGACAAGAGAAATTTATCAAGCTCTTAGAGGAAGATGACGATTTACGTAGAAAACTCATTAAGAAAGCTGGTATAAATACTCTTGGAACAACTAAGAAATTACTAGAAAGTTTAACAGAAAACCTCTACCCAGTAGATGGTATATCAGAAGATGATTATGAAGAAGACGAAGACGAGTAAAACTCACCCAGATCACTATGCTCAACAGGGCATAGAGCCTATCGAGTATATTGAGGCTAATAACCTTAATTTCTCAGAAGGTAACGTAGTTAAGTATGTAACTAGACATCGTAAGAAGAACGGTAAAGAAGACTTACTAAAAGCAAGGTGGTATATTAACCGTTTAATAGAGACAGAATATGGTAGCGAAGAGTAAAGATACAACAAGTAAGACAGCTAAAAGGCTGTCTTACCTTTTAGTAGATGGTGAGGGTCTATTACATCAGAGCTTCCATAGATTCAGTAGATTCACAGCACCAGATGGTACTCCTACTGGAGCAATATTCGGTTTCTTCAAGAGTTTACATCATTACATGTACAGGTTCAAGCCAGATGATTTGTACATAGTATTTGATAACGGTCACTCTAAGTATAGAGAAGAGATATTACCAACCTATAAGGCACATCGAAAGAATATATCAATAGATTATGAATCTTTGCAAAATCAAAAGAAGCAGATTATGCAACTTTTGAGGTATCTAAGAATTAAGTATATCTATGATAAGAATAAACTATGCAATTATGAGGGTGACGACTTCTTAGCATACCTTACGTTAAAATATTTACCTCGTAAATCAAAGGTAACAATTATTACTTCAGATAAGGACTTTAATCAGTTACTCAGAGGTCAAACAGTTAAGGTATACAATATGCGTAAAGATCAGATTGTAATGGAACTTAACTGTGAGGCTATGTTTGGTTATAAATCAAAGGATACTGTAGACTACTTAACCTTAGTTGGTGATTCATCGGATGATATACCTGGGTACCCTGGCATTGGTGAGAAGAAGGCTAAGATATTCCTTGAACAGTTTGGTTCTATTCAAGAGTACTTAGATGGTGATGAATGCCTTAAGAATGACGATGGTCATAAAACTATGCTCGAAGTTAGAGATAGGAATAGAGCTCTTATTGATCTTAAGTGGTTTGTTAATCAGTACCCACTAAAACCAGAAGATTTACCAGTTAAGACCTATAAGAATAAAGAGCTAAAGATGATTAAGTTCAAAGAGTTTGCAGTAGCTAACTCGATAAGCTCATTCTTAAACAAAATGTTTTTACAGAACTGGGAAGAACAAAAAATAAGAAGTTATGGAAAAAGTAAATAATACAACAAAGGTAATGTTTCTTGGCTTTAGTGGTAGTGGTAAAACTACTTTAGCTAATAAGTTGGTAGAGGAAGGTTTCACTTTCATTTCTGGCAGTATGTCAGATTTACTACCCTCTACTAAGAAAGAGAAACATAAGGACATGTTATCTCATGAGTCTAAAGATCTGGCTTTACAGGACTACCAATTATTAAACCTTAGAAATAGGGCTTTTAATGAGGCAAGTAAGAATGGTTTAGACAGGTTAGTCAGTGACAGGAGTTTTGTTGATAACGCTGCTTACTTTATTTATAAGCAAGCAGATAAAATGCCTCAATGTGAGGTAGAGCAATTCATTAGTATGTGTAGACAATGCCTTGCTAAACACTGTACACACTTAGTATTTTTACCATTTACTAAAGATACCTTCAAAGAGTGGGTTATCGAAGATAATGATAAAAGGATATTAAACCAGTATTTCCAGTGGACAATGTCTCAGATAATGTCTATGGCTCTAGATAGGTTTGGCTATAAGAAACTTAATTCAATAGTTGATATCCCTGGTGTTAATATGTTTAAGGCTAAACAGCTATTAGACTATGGAGCAGAAACTGGGATTATACATAACTTATACGGAGATACTAGAGTATTAGTACTCCGAGAACTAGACTTAGGTAGAAGAGTTGAACTAATAAAAAGGTTTATAAATGACAAAATATAAGGATAGAGAGTTATTGGCTCTGGTATTTTCTGACTTACACTTAAACCTATGGGCAAAGTTTAACGAGGGAAATACCAGAACTAAAAACGGGTTTGATGTTATAGAGACTTTATGTAAAGAGTCCCAGAAACATAAGGATATCCCCATACTATTCTGTGGTGATATGTTCCATAAGCCAGAGAACATAGATCAAGAACTAGCCTTGATGGCTAAAAGTTTCTTCGATGGTTTGGTGGATAAATATCCAAGACAACGTATCTACTGTATAGAAGGTAATCATGACCTGAAGAAAGTAAATACTATTGGTAGTATTAACCAGGGTTGGATAAGTTTATTTCAGAATCATGTTATAAACGTAATAGGTCCAAACGTACGATTGAATATTGGCCCATTTTGTGATTTTGAAGTTCATGGTGTACCTTACATAGATCACAATGTAGGTTTATCAGAGTACCTAAAGAATATGAGGTTAGATAAAGACTTCAAGCATATTCTATTACTGCATACTGATTACCCAGGAGCTAAGGACACTGATGACCGTAGAATTGATTCAGTAGAGAACTTAAACCTAAATACCCTATCAAGGTTTGATTTAGTGTTATGCGGTCACATACACAAACCGCAAAAGTTAGGTAAGAAGGTATATATGGTAGGAGCTCCAATGCACCAGCGTAGAACAGATAGAAACTGTGATATGGGTTATTGGAAAATATATACCGACTTAAGTATGAAGTTTGTACATCTATCTAAGTACCCAAGGTTCATAGATGTAGAGAGCGAGGAAGACATAAAAGATGATGGTAATTATTATACTGTATTACCAAGTAAGTTAAATCTACCTGAAGTAGTAAGTCATAAAATTACCAAGCAACTTTCAAAAAAGAAGCTAGCTCACAGGTATATGAAACAACAGGGTATTAAGGATAAGGTTAAAGAGGATCTGTTAGTGAAAATATTAAAAGAGTCTGAACAATGATAACATTTATAAGATTACGAATAAAGGGCTTTTGTTCATACGAAGGTGATAATACACTAGACCTTAACCCAGGTACATCAGTAGTAATACGAGCAAGTAATGGAGCTGGTAAGAGTTCTATCTTCTCTGCTTTAGTATGGGGTTTGTATGGTAAATCTATAAAGGGTACCTCTGATGTAAATACAAAGAAGAAGTATCAGACTAAAGATTACCAAGGTACACTAGTCGAGGTATACTTTCAGAGGGACGGTTCCTTCTATAAAGTAACCAGGTGCCAGAACTATACTGGTGTTCTTGAGGATGGTGCTAAAGGTAAGGATAGGCTAGTAGTAGTTAAAGATGCAGTAGTTCAAGACATCAAGGGTAAAGTTAAGTTGCAGGAATTCTTGAATAATGAGCTGGGCTTAACTTACAGCTTGTTTATGAATTCGATAATGTTTGGACAGGGTATGAAGAAATTGATACAAGAGTCCAATACAGATAAGAAGAAACTATTCGAAGAGGTATTCAACCTTAACTACTTAAATGTAGCTACTACCTTAGCAAAGCAATATAAGAACAATGTAAGTTCAAAGGTTAGTGAATTATCTTCGAAGTTACGCTCATTAGAAAATGAATATGAAACTGCCAGGGAAGCTTATAAGGATTTTCGAAGTAAAGAGAGAAATTTTAGTAAGCTGTTAAAAAAAGAGAAGGCAAACATACTCAAAGATAAGAAAAGTCTAGAAAAAGACATAAAAGAAACTAGACTAACTTATAAGAAAAAAGAAGTTAGTGCACTAGAAGAAAAGCTTAATACACTAAATAGCAGTTATTCAAGCTTGAATAATGAATTATCAGAAGCAAAGACAGTTTCTAACCAACCTTTGATAGAAGTAATAACTAAGGTAGTAGATTTACTTGAAAAGAATAAAGCTTCTAAAGCCCTGAGTTTGGTTAAGAAGATCAAAAAAGCTTACCTGAGTATCGAAGACTTAAACGATAAGCGTGAAACTGTAAGGGATAGTATCTCCGATATAAAGGATAAACTTAGAAGGTTTAATTCAATTGCTTCAGATATTGAAGAGTTAGAGGAATCTCTAGAGGAATTAAACGATAAGCTGTCAGCTATTAAGAATAAGAAGCCAGAGGTACTATCTCCAAAGTATAAACAAAAAGCTCACAAATTGCGTACACATATTCGTACTGTAAAAGAAAACCTGGATAAGTATAATCTGGAGCTTGACAATTATAACTGGCTAATTTCAGATCCTCTAAGTAATAAGGGTATAAAGGCATATCTATTCGACTCATCTCTCGATAAACTTAACTGTACGTTAGAGGCTTATTCTAAGGTACTAGGTTTCAGAATAGCTTTTGAGGTAGATTTGAATTCTACTAAAAAAGATTTTGTAACCACTATAGAGATGGATGGAGAATACTATGACTACGATGAACTATCTGGAGGTCAACAACAACTATGTAATGTTGCTATGGCATTGGCAATGAATGAGACTTTAACCTCGTCAAAGGATATAAGTATAGCCTTTTTAGATGAGGTATTTGAGTCTCTGTCTACCGATAACATAGACATAGTTATATCCTTATTGGATAATGTATTCGAAGGTAAAAACCTATTCCTAATTACCCATCAAGAGTCATTGCCTTTATCGAATTTTAAGACCTTGCAAGTTGAACGTATTAATGGTATAAGTCAGTTTAGAATACTATAAGGTAATGAATATAAACAAGACAATATATGACAAATTCTAAAAACAAAGGCTCCAGATTTGAAAGGGCAGTTGCGAAGTATTTTACAGATTGGACTGGTTATACTTTCGGAAGAACACCATATTCAGGAGCTTACCATAAAAGTAACGACCTATCTTCTGATGTCATGTGTACTGATGAAAGACATGCCCATCGTTGTAAATTATCTATAGAGTGTAAAAACTACAGGGATATAAACTTCGAACATGTTTTACTTGGTACTAAGGGCTCAGTGATAGAGAAGTTCTGGGAACAAGCTAAACGTGATGCAGAACGTTCTGGTAAGGTACCAGTATTAGTAATGAGATATAATTCAATGCCTCGAGGAGAATTCTTTTTCGTTGTAGATCCAGGATTGGGTAATATCATCGGAACTAATATTAAAGGTAAGGGTGAGAGAAGTATGACAATAGTAACTCCCTCTAATGTACTATGTGTTTATATGGCTTCTTCTGTAAAGAAACATGTAAACTACAAGAGTATACATAAGCAGGCTAAAATGTTAGTTAAGTAAGTATGAAAAAGTCAGGTTCTAGAAGAAATAAAGTATACTGTATATTCTACCTCGATAAGAAAAACTTTGGTAATATAAAATCTCAACTAGAAGAGGCTGGTATTAATGACGTTAAGGCAATAGTACCCATGGTAAACGTACTGAAGAAGACTCGTAATGGTAAGATGGTATATTCTGAGGAGCCTGTACTTTTCAATTATGGGTTTATGAAGATGGATATCAAAAAAGCCCATAATCGCATGTTCCTCAATAAGTTGAAGAAAACTATACCAGGTATACATCATTGGGTAAAAGATACCATAACCGTACATCCAAGGAAAAAGAAAGCTAGAGTTGATAATGCTGAAGATTTCGATGACTTCTCCTTAGTAGCTATCTGTCCTAGAAAAGACGTAAGAAGGTTTATTAAAATTGCTAAAGAGAATAAGAAATACTCTCTAGACGACTTAGTAAACATCAAAATAGGACAGTTTGTTCATCTAAAAGGTTATCCTTATGAAGGTGTAGAAGCAACAGTAACTTCAGTAGATCTAAAAAATAGGACAGTTGGTTTAGAGATGATAGTAAATTATGGTACTATGAAACTATCTCTACCATTTGACAACGTATTATACTCTGTATATCAGAATTATGATCCAGATGTATTATATGCCAGCTATTTGGATAAAAAGGAAGAGGATATTACTCAAGAAAAGATCGACAACGTATTAAACAAAAGAACATATTAAAATGACTGAAAATCAAAAAAGAGCTTGGGAGTGGTTGCTTGAGAAAGAGCAGCACTCCCTTTTTTTGACATTAGGGCAAGGTAAGTCTTCTTGGGAGGTTGGTGAGATACTCGGGCTATCCCACTACAAGTATCTTGAGATTAAGGAAAGGGCAGAAGTCTTTTTCAAACTATTTACTAACTTCCTTGAAAGATGGCCAAGTCTATTCAGGCCTGGTAACCCTTGTCAAGAATCTTTCAAGGATCTAATGGATGCCTTTATTTGTCGTAGAGTTAAACGTAAGAGTGCTGCTTTATTCTCAGGAGATGCTGCAAATCTAGTTAAGAAGATAAGCACAGCTTCTATACGTAACAACTTGAAGTTACTCAGTGAATCTGATGATCCTTGGGATAAAGATACTATGGCCCTGATATTAGAATTCGACAGATGGAACAACTTCAGAATTCTACCTCATGAGTGGCAGCAACCCTCTGCGTATAAGCGTAGATTAAACAAAAAGGATAAGATATACATTAAATATCTTCTAGACCCAGTAAAGACTCCTTTTTGGATGTTGAAGAAGATTAAAGAAAGATTTTACTACAAGGGTCGTAAGGCAGAGAATACGGCATACGTGGCATTAATATCTAAAAGGCTTTTCAAGGAAGGTTATTTAGTAATGCCTATTCGTAAAGACCCCGAGGTTATTAAAGAGATTACTGGGTTCTATATGTATGTATTCGATAGTAAGTATGATGCAGACTCATTAGGCTTTAAGATATCTAACTACTACATTCAAACTTCAAGAGTTAGGTTAGGTCAGAAATTTTGGCCTGAGTATAGGGAGATAGTACAAAGGGCATTAAACTACAATGAGATGAATAACATCAACTTTAGTAGGGAGAACCTTGATATGGCTAGAGATCCTTCTGGCTCTATTAAGAAAGCTCGTATAAAGACTAAAAAGAGGGAAAGAGGTATTCATGACCCAAGACCTATCAAATCTCTACCAGTAACTAGAGCAGATTCCTCAGCTTTTTATATAGAAAAATAAAAATAGTTTGCATATTAAAAATAAAAGTAGTAATTTTGCAACATAATTATAAATCATTAGCAACTATGGCAAAAAAGAAAATTTTAAGCAAGCAAAAAGAAGTACTCAGAAGAGATAATCTAACAAGAGGTACTTGGAAAGATCTTAAAAGACAAGCAATAACCTTAGGAATGCCCTTCCCAGATGCTTGCGGATGTAGCATTGGAGCATTAATGAACTACATCAATAGAAGTGACAACCCAGAACCAAACCCAGAACTTATCAATGAATATGATAAGTGGCGTATCAAACGTTTCGATGAAACCGGAGTTCCAGAGGATGATCCAATTCGTAACTCACGACTTCGCTTGGGTTTTATAAGTGAAGAAAACGAAAATGGGGAAGTAACCAAAAAGAAAAGGGTCCCGGGTATATCAAAGACAAAATTTAAGAAACCCAGAGAAAGGGATGAATTCAACCTATTAAAAGGTACTAAGAAGTCCTATACCTTCGAGCTAACCAAAAAGGGTTATGACTTAGAAAGAATCATCAGAAGAGTACAAAAGAAGTTCCCAGAGGCTAATGAGAAATCAATTAAGCTATGGTCAAGGGCTGCTCAGAAAGATATGAAGAAAAATGAGGGTAAGCAGGGATAGGAGATTTGTATGGCCAGATAGGTATTACATCTGGTCATACTTCCCGGAAAAGGTAAGAAAAAGCATACATCAGAGATCTGAGTCAAGGTTATATGCTAAGAACTATTGCAGAATACCCTACTTCTCTAGACTTCATGCTAGACATGTTGCAACCTTTTATCATGGGCGTAAAGCTAATAAGTATATACACATAATAAGTGGTAAGAGGCTTATCAAGCAAGGTATAACTACTTTCCCTCGGTATAAATACGAAGAAGCTTTCTTCCTTGGTGATCAAGTTAGATATTTAAGGCCCTGGGCATACCCAATAGAATTTCGTGCTGATAAACATCGTAGGAGAAGGTATATCACACTGATGAACATTGCTTTTAATAGCGGGGGTAAAAATAAGTTCAATGATACCTATAAGCTGTACAATATCGGTAATCAATATAGAAGGTTCTCTACTAAGTGGTTAAATCGTAAATACCGAAATGTAAAGAGAAGGCTTTATAACCAATTGGTAGAAGAGGAATTAATGGCCAAAGGTATACTAGAAAAGAATAGACACATAGCTGAATTTGATGAGTAGAATCTATATCATAATGCAAATTAAATAATACCCAGCACTAGCAAATACTCTTTCTAGATGAGGTAGTTCAATATAAATTCGAATTCAAGGAAATTGAGTTAATACATATTATTAGTAACATTAAAATTTTAACAACATGGCAAAAGCTAAGAAAGCTGCTCCAGCTAAAAAGGAGATCGAAAGAATCGAATTAGGTAATGGCAACGTACTCGTTAAGTATGACGATGGTACTTGGGCAATCATTACAGTAATTCCTGCCGAGGTAGTTGAATCTTTGGTTGGCACTTCTGAGGAAGACGACGACGAGGAAGACGACGACGACGAGGAAGACGACGACGAGGAAGACGACGACGACGAGGAAGACGACGACGAGGAAGACGACGACGAGGAAGACGACGACGAGGAAGACGACGACGACGAGGAAGACGACGACGAGGAAGACGACGACGAGGAAGACGACGACGACGAGGAAGACGACGACGAGGAAGAGGTAACTCCAGAGGTCCTTGCCGGTGCTGACTTCGAGGAATTGGAAGACATCTGCGATGACAAGAATCTTGACACAGATCCAGATGACTTTGATGAGGACGAAGTAGAGAAGCTCCGTGCTGCAGTGGCTAAAGAGCTCGGTATCAAACTTCCTAAGAAGTCAGGCAAAAAGGGTAAGAAGTAATCTTACCCTACTATAGGTTATCATAACACTTTATATAACATTTTCACACAATTAAATCAAAATTAAAATTATGGCAACAAAGAAAGCAGCTCCTGCAAAGAAGGAGACCAAGTCAAAGATGTCTGCTGAAGAGAAGGCAGCAAAGAAGAAGGCTCGTTTGGAGGCAATCAAGAATCGTCCAGCAGGCCAACGCTGCAACTCAAAGCAATTCGATGTAATTGTTACAGAGACAGGCAAGATCGAAACCTACGGTTACGTAGTAAAGGTAAAGGGTCGCTCAGTAGGTATCTACACTACCACAGTCGCTTACAACAATGCAGGTGAGGTGGTATCTACATCTACTTCATTCATCCCAGGTGAACTTACCATCAAGGCAAAGAAAGGTCATGGCGTAATTGCTGGCCAGAAGCCTGGTAAGGGTTCTAAGGACGAAGAAGAGGATGACGAGGAGGAGGAAGACTCTGAGGATTAATCCTTAACCCACTCCTTTCATTCTACTGCTAATGGTTTGGCCCACTATCTAATACAGGTAGTGGGCTTTTATTTTATAAGCCTATGGAGTCAATCGAAAGAGATATCATTATACTTGCATTAGATAATCTTATAAGTACTTATTCTATTGCACTAGAGAATAACTTAACTTGCCAAAATGATGAAGATCTAAAGCTACTTCAATTTACTATTGATAGGGCTAAAGGTATTTTATATAAGATGGCTCAAGAACCAGAAATTAATAAACCTATAGATAAACCAGTATGGGAAAATCTTTAATAGATACTATTAATCGTATCATAAGTACTAATGAACAGATTGAAAGTATAATTAAGTCAACTGGCCTGAACACTCAAGATTCTAAGATAAGGGTTAAGCAACTTAACTCAAGGTTAGAAAAACTTCGTAAAGATGTTAGTGAAAGGTTATCAGGTAATGTTCATATAATACAGCTAAGGGTAAATGGTAAAGATTCTAAAGGTCTACTTACCAATATTACTAAAGCAGAAGTTAATTACTTGTATAACAACTTCTCTCTGATATTCCCTGGAGAAGAGGTTACTGTTATCTCTGCTTCAAGTAGCAAAACCTTTATAAAATAAATTTCTCTAGAATTTTCAAGAAGTTCTTGCCTAAGTGGATGATATCCCTACTATAGGATAATATAAAATAAACATCGAAACAATGGCAATAGAAACCAAAACCCCTGGAGTTATGAAATACCTACGGTTGTTGAGGAAATTCATAATTGCCAATGGTCTCAAACCAGAAAGGGATTACTCTAAACATCCCGTATATGGTAAAGAATATAGAGATCTGCTATTCTCTCTTCAAAAGGAAAGAGATAAGCTACAGAAGATATATCCATTAACAGACCTTAAAGGTCTTAAAAAGTACATAAAAATGAAAAAGGAAAAGAAAGCAAAGAAGGCTGCTCAGCTCAAAGCTGCAGAGGCCGAGGTAAAAGCAGCAAAAGCTTCTAAGAAGGCTGCTAAAGTAGAGAAAACCGAAAAGGAGCCTAAGGTGGTTAAGAAAGAGAAGAAGGCTGCTTCTACTCGAGTAATGAAGTATGACTATCCTTTGGTAAACGGTAAGGAAATGACTTCAGCAGAGAAGAAGAAGTACCGTATCGAGCAACGCAAACTTGCTAACGGTGGTAAGGCTAAGACCGAGAAGGAGGCTGCTCCTAAGAAGGAGAAAGCAAAGAAGGAAAAGGTTTCTAAGAAGGAAACCACTAAGGTAGAAAAAAAGAAGGCTAAGTCTTCTAAGAAAGCTAAGAAGGAAGAAGATTAAGCTCTTAGCTTCACTATTCATATATTTGATAGGGCTAAGGTGATAAAACATCTTAGCCCTAGTTCGTTTAATTCAATACAGTATGGAAAAGGAAAAAGAAATATTCAAACCAAAGATGAGAGTAACCCTCTTATCAGAGAATGGTTGCCCTACATCAGATCGTTTAGTAGATGCTTACACAGAGTTGAATGCTGGTTCTAAGGTTAAGCATGACGGTCCTATAAGAGTTGAAATAACTCTAAGTAATAAGACAGAAGTAAATCAATTCAAAGATTACTTAGACCAGCTTTCTGGTACCCTACCAATTAAGCAACCAACTGCTGGTAGAGGAAGACCTTCTACTACTAGTGTAAGTGCAGAATTGAATTCACCAAGAGAGGATATACTTGAGGATGTAATTCAGATGGTAAACCAAGGTAAGACCCAGAAAGAGGTAATTAAGTACTTAAGAGACTTAGGCTTTGTATTCATTCTTACCGAGGAATTCAAGATGCACTTCCCAGACTTCGAGTTTAACCCTAAGGATATTGGAGAACCAACTGGCAACGGTCAGTATCTTAAGTCATTGTCATGGATGGTAAGATGTATCAAGAGGGCTAAAGATCCTAAGGCAGATAAGTTTGACCCTCAAATTATCTTTGGTTTTTCAATACTCGAGGGACCTTCAAAGAAAGTAGTACCTTACCTTTACAGAGAACGTAAGAAACCTCTCAGAGCAAAACCAGCTGCTAAGGGCATGTCTTTCAGTACAGTAGGCTTTACCAAGTACCCAGTATACATGACTGAGGAAGAACGATTGAAGTTCTCTACCGAGATACGTCAATTGCTTAACAATCCAAACAAGAAGCCTTCTAAGTTCTTTGTAAGATGGTACCCAGATTGCAAATTCCCTGAGAAGTTAGTAGAACCTATGGCTGAAGCATTACAAAGAATAAATGGATAGAAGCACCGAACAAATTATAAAGCAGATTGCTGAAATTCAACTAGAAGCAATTCAAATAGCCAAAAAAGAACATCTAACGGGTATACAGTTAAAAAGTTTATTCGGTAAGTCAATAACTAAAGACATTGGTTGGGCAATAACTAATTTAACTGATACATATAACCAGGTAATAGGCTTCCCAGAGGCAATACGCCTATTACCTGGTTATCAGTTAAGTCTATGTTCTAAGGTATTAACCGAGAACAGGGAAACCTGGAGCTTAGATAACTCAGAAGGTGTTTATGGAGCTTTCGAATTATTAGATTACTTAATTAAAAACAGATGATAGGTAGAATAGTAAACTTACAGGCATTATCTAAGAAATTAGATACGGTAATGATACCTGCAGAATCTTCTAACATTGAAGCTTTCGGTTACAATGTTAAGACAGATAAGCTATGGGTATTATTCAAGAACAGGGCTTTATATGCTTATAAGAGTAATGATAAAGAACCTCTATATGGTATTTTCATAGAGGGCATTAACTCTGAAAGTAAGGGCAAGTGGGTTAACAAGTCCTTAGTAAATAATAAGCAGCTATCGGTAGAAGCCTATGAGATAAAGTAGTTCCTACTATAACTACTGCTTGTTCCACAGCTTTTGAGAAATTTTTTATTAAAATATTTGCACTATAAAAATATTATTCGTAAATTTGCATTATCAAAATAAACAAATAAACAAATAATATAAACAATTAAATTATAGTCAAAATGAAAAAAGAAAAATTAACAAAGGTTGAGAACACTAACAAGAGTAATAACTCTTCAGTAGAGAACAAGGCAGCTAAGGCTAAGACTTCTAAGAAGGAAGCTAAGAAGGAAGTTAAGGCTGAAGCAAAGACTTCAGCTAAGGAAGCTAAAAAGGAAAAAGCTTCTAAGAAGGAAAAGCTTACTAAGAAGCTGGCTCTTCAACAGGCAGTAGAAATAGTAGAGAAGGTTGCTAAGGAAAGGGTAGTAAAATACAAATACCCAGAAGATGTAACAGATTCTCTTTCTCGAAAGACTTGGAGACAGAAGGTAAGAAGTAAACTTCGTCAACTTGAACTTGCAAAGTCAAGAATAGAGGATCAAAACTCTAAGGAATTCAAGGAGGCTCTCAAAGCATACAAGAATTATTGCTCAGAAGTTCTCCAAGAAACTAAAACAGCATAGTTTACACTAAGGGGTACTAATAGTAAAGTACCCCTTACACTAATATTAAATTTAGTCAATGTTATCTGGATTACCAGAGAAGGTTTATCTTAAACACCTTCTCGAACTTAAACATTTACACGAAAGGTGCATAAAATCATATCTAGTTTCTAGAGGAGTTAAATATCGTACTCGTATCAAATTCTTCAAGTTATACTCACTAGTTGTAACAGAACGTAATATACTTGAGTACTGGAATATACCTATTTGGTTATTCGTACAGAAGTTAGTCAAAAATGATTTAGAGTCACTCTTTTATAATAAAACCTTACCCAATGTTCGCAAACATCGTAAAAAATCAGTACATAGGAAAAAGTAAACTTATCATAGTACAAAATGAAAAGGTAGTTCCTCCCCAAACCTTAATGGGAGATATCAGTTTGCCCATCATAAAGAAAACCAAATACCAACCCGACTTGGTAATCATTGGAAGTTATCACAAGGGAATTATTAACTTAACTCCGGATGTTCTAGAAAAAATGAATCTAGTTAAGTTAGTAGTTACAGGTATACCTAAAAGGGTTCCACTAGACAAATACAAACTACCCTTTGTAATATGGGAAAGTTACTATGAGGATGATCACCGAGGATTATTGTTTCAGATTATACCTAATGATAAGCCTCTTGAGTTTATTAAGAACACATCAAACAGAAGTTAAAATGACAGTACAGGAATATATTTCGGTTTTTCGAATGGATCAACCAAACTACGAATTTAATCGTATCGAATTTATTAAAGCTTTCGGAGAGGAATTTCGAAATGATGTAAAAACCCTTTTCGAAGCCACTGGCAGGGCTTTACCTTATTTAATTTTCAAGGACACGGTAAAGACCTATCAGAAAAAGTTTAATGACATCTCCTTTACGAAAAAGGGTAAGAACCTATCTCCAGGTTTATGGAAGGTATTCTATAAGCTACACGTAGTACCGGTACGGGCAGATTTATACCCTGAATCTCAGAAAAGGATTCTTGAGTTCAAAAGATTACACCAGTCAACGAGATAACGTTAAATGGCTATGGAAATAATTAGCTTAAATGGGCAAAAATTTAGGGTAAAAACAGGGCCAAAAAGGTTCAAATTTTTACCTAAACCAGACCTAAATATTAAGGGTAAATGGTCCTGCAATCGGGACCGTTTATCCGATAAAGCTTTTACCCTAATTTATAACGGTAACAAGTCATTTGCCTTGCTATACATCCCTCATTTAGATTGTTATGCACTATATTCTCTAGAATACGTAGAATATATACCCTATTTAGATATAAATTATGAATGGAAATACAAAAAAGAGCTCCAAGACTGGAAAGCTAAAAATCAACCGAATCCCTCGGCCGTATGGTAGTACTACATTAGCTGCTCAATATCATATCTCAAAAGACCCAGAGGTTAAACAGCAGTTTATTGATATGATGGTAAATCAGTGGCTTATAGGTAATATGATACTATGCGGTCAAAGGTATGATATTGGAACATTTGCTTCAAGCCTTGGCATTACTATAGATGACATAAGGGTCAAAATGAGAGATCAGGTTATGAACTCTCGTATCTGGGATAAAGAGGCTCAAGAACAAATAGTTACCGGTTTAATGGGTACTATGATGTCTTGGACTATTGAAGACCGTATGAGGGTTAACAGTCAGATAGAACTGTTAATGGCTTCTCAACAAGGCAGGTATACACCTTTCATTAGTGCTGAAGTAAATAAGGCTCTGAAGATGGGTATAGACTCTACTGCTTCTATGCAAGCTATGGTACAGAAGTTTATTGGAGGCTCTGGCACTACCAATATCTTTAATATGTTCCAGCAGAATAATACTCAGGAGGTAAGTAACCAGTATGTAACTCAGGCTCAGGTACTAGAATTACTTACTCAAGAGGATAAGCTATTAGATAAACCACAGGAAGCTAAGTTACTAGAAACTAAGTATGACGTTGGTAGTTTACCTGAAGTAGTAGCAGTTAATCAAAATGGTGGACTAAGAGCGAAAGAATCTCTTGGAGAAACTATTAACTATGTAGAGATGAATAACTCTCTTGAGAATCTAAAGGAAGCTGTAAAGCATTCAGACAGGGATCATCATGAAATGCGTAGGGAGATTGAAATGAGAATAGATACTGAAGCAGATGACCCCGAGTTAGATACTTATGAAGAAATAGAAGATCATTTACCAGAGGAACCCGAAGAGTTCTCTGCTCAAAACTTTTTACAATGAAAATAAGAGTGATTTTACCTAAGAGAAGTACTGTTGAGAAGAATAAAGAGTACTTAACCCACGTACAAAACGTAATCAAGAACTACTTAACTGTATATGGTAGAAAAGTTGATGATGGTACAACCATTGCTTTGAAGGACTTCCTAATAAATAATGGAGTACACATGGATATGATAGCTAACATACCAAGGCATGGGCTCATTGCCCTACTAGTAGATATAAGTATGATAGTTACATTAGTTTTAGAGAATGGTAAAGATAATTCTCTAGAAGTAACCTTAACGTTACGAGAATTAACTATAGAATAATGTACTACATTTACAGTTTATGTAAATCTTAGGTATTAGTAAAGGTAAATGTAATTCAGGTAACACTTTAGAGCTAGTAAGATCAACACTTACTAGCTCTTTTCGTGTCCTCAGAAGGATATCAAAAGATTTGCATAATTAAAAATAAATGATTAATTTTGCATTATCAATTAAATAATAACAATTAAATTATAGTCAAAATGAAAAAATTTAGATTGATTAAAAGTACAGAAATTGAATTTGAATATCACAAGCTGTACAGGATTGAAGCTCTAAGAGACTTTGGTAATGTCAAAAAGGGAGATATTGGAGGTTATGTACAAATAGAAGATAACCTTAGTCATGAGGGCCTCTGTTGGATCTATGATGATGCTAAAGCCTATGATCAGTCTAGAGTATCTGGGAATGCCAGAATACAAGATAGGGTTCAGGTTTCTGAACATGCAAAGGTCGGTGATAATGCAAATATCCTAGATGATGTTCAAGTATATGGGTATGCTGGGATATACGGAAATACTCAATTATGCGGGAATGTTCAAGTATACGATCAAACTCAGGTCTATGGAAATAGCTGCATTTCTGGTAATGTAATAATATATGGTAAATCCCATGTATATGGTAATGTTAAGGCTTGGGGTAATGCTAAAATAGGCGGAGAAGTTAGAATCTACGGAGATACTGAAGTAGGATATCAAGCAGATATTAAAGGTAATGCTGAAATTAGTAAAACTATGGATTACTACGTAGGAAAGAATATTTGGTCAAGTGGAAGATCATTTACATACACCAGATCAAACAGAATGTGGGCAGTAGGCTGCTTCTACGGTACTAGTACAGAACTAATAGATAAGGCAAACCTTGATACCTTGGTTTCAGGAAGAGAATATGAACGCATAGTAAACTATGTAGAAGCAATGTACGACGATTTAGAAAATGATTAATATGGAAATAAAAAGTGTTATAAAAAGAGTTTATTACAAGGGTAAAGTTCTTACTAAGTTTGAAGATGAATTCGGTCAAGAGTTTGTTATGACTGGTAAGTTACCGAAGGTACTCTATGCTTCCTTTGCAGATGCAAAGAGAGTAATAGATGGAAAGCAACCCAGGATAAGAATAAGTAAATAATATGGAGAAACTTAAATCAACAACAGACTTCAAGGAAATACTTTCAACATATAAGTATTTCACAATAGAAGAAGTAGGTACTACAACTACTTCATGGTGCGGTAAGCATTTGGTGGATATAATAATACCAGTACACTCAAGGCTAAGATCAAAACTATCTTCAGACTACCCTCAACTGGAATATCTACTAAGTCCTAAGAGAATACTTATCTTTGGATCTCTTAGACAAGCAATGGACTACATAGAACATAACTTATCAGAACTGGAACTTACTGCAGATCCATCTGATAACGAACTATCGGATGTACAGGCTTTAATGATAGCTATTGCTACAACTAATACTGACCTGATCTTCGATGCTAAACTAATGATCAAGTACAGGGACCTTAAGAACCATATTAAGTCATCTGATATACACAGCTATTATCAAGAATGGCTCAAAACCTCCAGAGGGTTCAGGCAAACTTGCAAAAGCATAATGCTAGAGATTAAAGAATTTATTAAGCAATAAGTTTATATTAACATACTAAGCAAATTACTAGAGCAAACGGAAACTAGCTAATTTGCTTAGTATTAAGCTAAATAATATGAAGAAGATTTTATTATTAATGGTTATAGGCTTTACATGTATAGCCTGTGAAGAGGGTTCATATAGAGGTAGAATTGCAGATATTAGATGTGAACCTGCACATATGATACCTTATAAGTATAACGGTACTTATCTTAGAGAACCAGATACATATAATATCATAGTAGTTAACAAATATAAAAAGAAAAGGAAATATAGAGCTTTCAGTTTTACTACAAGGGATCCAGCATGTTTATACCAGTATCATATAGGGGATTCAGTATTTTTATCATTAGCTGGGACATTAGAAATAGTTGATAAGTAATATGAAAAAGATTTTTATAGCAATAGGGTTGGTTATCATAATAAGTATATTAGGTTCAACCATGTGGGATAGTCCTCAAACTAAGGTAGCAAGTCTTATTGATAGTATACCAGATAGGGTAGATACAGTACAACCTTCCGATGACATATATGAACCAGAGGAAGAGCCAGAAATGAAATACTATTATAAGGGCAAAGAGATAAGCAAAGAACAGTATGAGGCTTATCAGGTTCAGATACAATCTTTACAGCTTCAAGTACAAGTCTTAAAAGCAGTAGCAGAGGAATATGATAGGAATACACCAAATGTTACATATAGAAGATACTCCGATGGCAGGGTAGAAACTAGAATTGATAGATAGCCATCTATATGTCCTCAGTAGTATTTCAACTTGTATGCGGGGTTCATTGCATATTAAAAATAAAAGTATTAAATTTGCACTATAATTAAAATTAATAGTAACAATTAAAATTAAAGATTATGCAAACAATTAAAATTAACACAACAAACTCTGAAACACTGGAATTCATCACTGCAACAGTCAAGGACATCGAAAACCTCGAGAAGTTCACAGTTCAGAAAATCACTCTGGAAGACGTTACAGACCCAACTCTCGAATGGGGCGGATCTAAATGGTACTGGGAGATCAAATCTAAGACTCCTATCAATCCAGTAGACAATGCTATGCTAGCATCTTGCATTGATCCAGACAATGCTGGAGATATGCACCTCAATCATGACAGGAAAACTAATACTTACAAATTCACACTAGAAGTTTACTAAATACATTACAGATATGCTTAACACATTAACAGTCACAGGAGAGAACGCTTTACAGGTCAAAGTCTTTGCATATTATGCAGACAGAGCTCTCAACAAACTTTACCTACCAGACTTCAACGCTACGGTTAGATTTATGGATGGAAGATGGGATGATATTGAGTTCACTTTAGAACTCTCCGAAGGACTTCCCTATGGAGCAAAAGAATTCTTGAAGTTGCAGTTTGCAATCTGGGCAAGGAAAGAATTACTAGCTGACTTAGAGGAGTTCCTTATCTACAGTAAGCATACAGGAGACATAACCAGGATTAAGTTCAAGATAAAGCTATTGGGAGAAAGAACTATAATATAATGGGAATTGTTTGTATAACGAGTAAAGCGTTACTCAGGTGGTTTTATACAATTGAGTTTAGTTATACTGGAAAGTCAGTCTATGGGAATAGACTGACTTTTATTTTTGATATGACTTACAGCCTTCAAGGCTATCTCAGAGCTCAAGCTGGATTTATATTTTAATATAAAATATTTGCATATTAAAAAATAAATAGCTAAATTTGCATTGTAATTAATAAATAATAGTAACACATTAAAATTAACAATTATGCAAACAATTAAATTAAATCCCCAGATCCTCTCAGAAATCTTCGAACTCATCTCTACTTTATCGGAGGATCAGAACAAGGAATTCTTCAACTTTCAACTCAAGGAGAACTCTCTAACATTCCAATCTTACACTCCTCTAAACGAAGACGAACAGGCAGAATTCGATGACACGGTTGCTAACTGGATGGATCACTCATCAGTTCCACAACTACTGGAGAACTTCAACTGGGAAACATCTCAGGAAGGAAACTCATTCACATTCACATGGTAAACCCAACTCCAGGGAGAATCTCCATGGAAATTCACACATATCATTAACATTAAAACATAGTCAAAATGAAAAAGCTAACATTCATCACAACAGTATTCATCTCAGCTATCTTAGCTGGTTGTTCAAACAGTTCATCTAGAGAAGCTGATCTCTATCAAATGCTAAAACAATCAAGGGATTCTCTTCACTACTACCAGACAATCTCTAAGTACATGCAATCAGACCTTCATGCATACGAGGTCTACTTCAAATCCACAGAAACTATGCTGGACTCTCTGGGGATAGACAAAGATGCCCCTATCCTCAAAACAGATGCTGGTTCTCACTATCTCGATGCACTAGACGGGATACAGAACACTTAACCATCGAGGTATACGTAAACCAAGTCAAGAAGTAACATGAAGAAGCTATTTATCATACCAATTAGGGAGACAAACGTTCTCCCTAATAATTATCTCTACTGCAAAGTATACAAGGACCAAGAAGTAAACAATTTCAACATCAAAAAAGATTACATTGAAGATTGCGAATGGCTCCTGGAACTATCCACAGAAGATATCAATGAATATATTCTATTCTACTACAGATATCTCAACCAACAGCTAGACAGATATCCAAAGCTAGAGGGCAATAACTACAGGGAGGTAGACATCGCTCTTGATACCCTTACATTGATACTGGGTATCAAATTTCACTTAAACTACCTGGACTGGAACACCCCGTTGAATGAGTTCCTCACTCCTCTATCAGAAAGATTAAAGAACTATGCTATCAGTACAGGAGATAAGTCACTTCTAGAAAATCTAGACTTCAGTACTTCATATATTAGATACTGGTATAACTTTAACAACTAGACAACATGCTACAGGATCAAACCCCATTCATACAGGTGATAAATGAGATTCTCTCTCACTTGAACTACAGTCCCAACATAGGTGCACTTTACTATCGATTCGAAAAGAGTATCGAACTAACCCACGAGGTACTTTTCGAAAAACAATTATATCACTGGATACATTGGATAGACGAGGTCAACTTCAATCTCCAAACAAGGAAACTCGAATACATCTGCTCTAGTACAGATTCTCAAATAGTACAGAGTATCCCAGTCAATAATCTATCCCCAGAGATACTACAAATAGTATACAAACGAATGAAGTCAGAAACCAATAAGTAACCTACAGATAGGGACCTCACATCACCAAACCGAGGTCCCTATTAATGTGTACACACAAAACACAAAGACCCATCTAATACACTACCAACCCAACCCCAAACAAAGAAAAATCTCCAATCAATTATACATAACATAGCCTATATACACATAATATATAATCAACCTAACCAATCCAATATAAAGGTCAAGGTCCCAGGTTTTTATCGTTAACGTAATGATTAAAACGTACATGAAAAACGTACCATCGAAACGTTGCCTTGTTTATTACCTTGAAAACATTGCCTAAAATTCGAACTGAAAACTGACTACGTATCTTATCAACATACTTAAGCCTATTCAAAAACAGCTACTTTTCGAGTTGGGGGTGCGGCGTCGGGGCCCAGGGGCTCTCCAAAATTGCCCTTGGTGTTGACGTCACTATACAAACACTACTCTCCAGCCACACTCCTCTGATCCCAGAGATCACATTTTCGAGCCCCTAACGATGCCCCAGCAGGGTCCCCTAAAAAGGCCAAAAATGTACACTTTTAGGCAATTTTTAGAGCCTATTTTGGGCCTATTTTCGACGTTTTTAGGCAACAAAATGAGCCTATTTTCGACCATTTTTCGATTAAAAATGTACCCAGAACGGCCCCAAATCGTTCACTTTTTCGTTCAAATATCGTCAAATCCCAGAGCCTAATCGTCATCGAAATCGTCAAATCCTAGCCATCGAAAAGTAGCTAAAATGTAGACGTTAGGAAGCTAGCTGGAGCTAAAAATGAACACGTAGACCAAAAACGGCCCCTTTTATAATCTATTATATATAATATAATACTGGGGTTGGGGATCTGGGCTTTAACGTTTACGATTTCGATTAAGGCCTTGAGAGCTTTAATGTTTCGAATATTACACTACAATGCGCGGGTGTAGGCGATAGTATTAATCACATTTTCGATATAATTGATACCGTTCATGGCCACGAATTTATCACAACTCAAGAATTATTCCAATAACTAAACATATAAATATATTACTTAACTTATACTAGAGCTCTAGAATGAATCGTAAACTACACATATTTTGATGATACTGATGCTTTTCATCTCTACACCCATCAATAGATCCTCAGCCCTAATAAAATAAATAGTAAAATATTTGTAGAATAAAAATAAATATAGTATCTTTGCAAAGTGATATTAAACATATTATTAACAAATTAAATTTATAGTCAAAATGAAAAATTTAACAATTAACAATCAAATCCTCAACACAACCGAGTTCCTCATCCCAAGTTCAACCGGAGAATATCTCCCAACAAACATTTCCACCATCTACGAAGCCAACGATGAACTGGAGGAAACTAACCCAGAACTCTTCGAATATCTCCAAGACAACGGGATCCAAATCATCTATTCCCTCAATATCAAGGAAGCTCTCAATGCTTACAAAGAACTCCACAAACAGTTGCTCGATATCCTACGGGAAGACTACATCGGAGATGATGACTTCTTCGATTACATCCCAGATCTCATTAACCAGATGCAACATATTGCACTTTACTACAATCACAACTTCCCTGAAAAACTAATCCCTATTCAAGATCTCCAAAACCATATCGAAAGTTTCGATAACCAACACCAAGATCAGGACGAACTACTCCAGGATCAATACGAATTCGATCTTAACAAACTCTTCGAGGAACAGGAACTAATCCAGGAAATCCTCAAGAAATTCCCTAATGATCAACAATAACCTATCTTAGGCCTGGACTAACAATCCAGGCCTAACTGTGTGTAACGCTAACAGATTTACAATCGCTAACAAACTTACCTACTGTACCTGGCTTACCAAAGTTCACTACTTAATTACACTAACCTTGTAGGCCAATATAGGGCAATGTTTGAGATGGCTTACCAAGTTCTGTTTCAAGGCAATTGAATATAGGCCGTAGATGGATAACCACGGAACATTTTCGACATTAATGTACACCTACTAAGCCTACAGTGTACTGTATTTCAATATACCATCAATGGCCCTAATGTCCCTTGAGAACATTAGTGGTCGTGGGTATAGACGACAATTCGAGGGGCCTACACCATTAGCCCACAATTTTTGCATTAATTGCATTTTAATACACCTTTATATATTATATAATGTACGCACGCACGAATAAGAAAAATAAATTAAATATTAAAATTATTTTTCTTAAAAATTTTTATTTTTAGATTTTTTATTTTATTTGTTTATAAAAATTAAAATCAAAAAAAAATTAGATTTTTCTTTGTAGATATAAAAATATGTTCGTATCTTTGCATTGTGATTAAGAAACAAAGAACAAACAAAAATAAAAAAAATTCTTTGAAAAAAAATCACTAAAAAATTTGCAGGTATAAAAAATAATTCGTACCTTTGCAATGTAAACAATAAAGATTTAGAAAGATAAGTTTTAACGTTACAAATTTTCTTATCTGAAAAATCTAAAATATTAACAACAAATAAAAACGTAACAAACAAAATGACAAAGACAACAAAAAACAATGAGAGTGCAAAGCAAGTTAATAACAAAGTATCTGCAAAGGATATTTTAAATAATTTACAAAAAGAAACAAGCGGTTTGTTAAAAACTTGTTTAGGTACAAAAAAAGCTACAATCTATAAAACAGATATTTTTATGGATTGTACAGAAAAAGAAAGAAAAAGTTTACGTAAAAAATTACGTAACACCTTATATTCTTTGTGTTCTTCTCTAATTGATGAAAAGGACAAAGAAAAGCAAAATAAATTAATAAAATCATTCAATGATTTTTATAAATCGGTTTACGCTGTAAATGATTATTCATTACAAAGTATTTGTAATGAAAATCTAAAACAAGAAAAGAAAGAAGTTCTACAAAATGCACTTAATTTGTGCAAGCAATAAAATACTAATTTATTAGAGTGCTTAAATTTAAGCACTCTAATATAAAAATAAAGCTATGTTAGAAAGTATTATAATATCTTTATTAATTGGTTATATATTAGGTGTGTTTGTAGGACGTAAAAAATTTTTTTGGTATGAATAAAGATGTAAAACGCATAATAAAAAGTTATGATAAAAGCGAAAAAGTAGATAATTTTATTATAAAATTAGCGCAAAAAGATTTCGATAACTATTGTAAAAATTTGTTTTTACATAGCGTTAAATATAATAAGTATCTAAATAGTAAATGGTTTTTAATTAACATTATAAATTACTATAATCAATTATTAGAAACAGAAATAACATATACTATTACAGAAACAGAATTATTTAGTGTAAAAACTAAAAACATTTTTATAACTATACCGCAAACGCATAAGTTAAATAAAACGTTTATGTGGTTATTAAATGATTTGAGTTATAAAAAGTTATTAGATTATATTCTCTATTTAGATAAAGAAATATCTAATATAAATTATAAGAAAATGGATTATCCGTATTTAGATAGATATGAGAAAGTAACCAATTATAATATCTTATTACATTATTCTAATTTAATAGAATAATAAGATATTTTAAGAAAAAGAAAAAGCATATAAAAATATTTTTATCCCTTATTTTTATATGCTTTTTTAACATTGCAGGGACACCGTGCCCCATTTTTACCGCCCCAGGTTTTTGCTCCCCGTATTAAGAGGTACCTAGCCAAGGATCCAAACTAAGAGCTTATATAGCAGCACTATCCCAGCAGCAGTAGCATAGTAAGCTATAAACATAGCCCAGAACCAGAACCAATTGATCCTATAGAACTTAAATACCTTACCCATTCTTTTCAACTGGTAGAGCCTAAGGAAAAGCCTAAGCAACAACGTACTTAGGATTCCTGCTGCAATCAATATCCAAACCATCGTTTAACCCTTTCTAAATAACTACCCTTCCATTTATATTCAACCTTAGTGATTAAGGCTCCCTCAGCAGTAAGTATTTCCTCATAGTTATCGAACAGAACCCTTTTATACCTTTTAGGGCAATAGCTATAATCTAACCTCAACGTAATCGTTATATCCCTATCTCTAATGCTAAAAGGGGATATTTTGGATATATACCTAATATCCCTAAGTACATCCTCTACGGTATAAGGTGTAATGTATAAACCATTAGTGATTATCCAACGACCTCGGTAAAAGGATATACCTAAATCTAAATGACATAAACCTTCACGTATAAGGTCAATTAGTGGTTTCCTCTGGGTAACGCAGAAAGGCATAAGTAGTACATTCAAGAGCTTTCTATGAAATGGAATATGACTAAAGTTAGTACCATAGTAATAAGGTACTAGATGCTCCCTACTTTGTTTAACAATAGTAAAGGGGTTGAATGCTATACAGCAATGGTTCGAATTCCTATTCATGACGTATGTAATTAAATTGTATATCAGTATTATCAATGATCCTATTATAGGGATCTATAGAGCTTAGGTAATTATGGGTTTTCTTTGCCAGATCATCTTCAATCAACATATCATAGGCAATTAATTCCTCCTCGAGAGCTACTATGTCTTTGAATTCAACTTTGGCTGGGCCAAAGTCATTAAACATAGGGTGAGAGTTTTCCTTATCGAATTCGGCAGCATACACTATACATTCGTCACAAGTATTAACGTTTTTATAAATATGATAGATATTCCAAATAAAGTTATACATAATTCTAGAATTAAATTATACTATGCCAGTGATAATGAATTATTGCCACCAATACCCGGTTATGGTTAATATCCATAAAGGTATAGAGCAAATGATTAACATCGTGATTAACCATGCCCGGTATTCGGTAGTAGGTCCCTTTTTAAGCCAAGGATCATAGGGAAGTATTACATGATTCCAGGCATAAAATATAATGAAAGGTAACAGTAACCCTCCCACTATCATAAGTATTGGCCAAAAGATTAAGTAAACCCAAATAGGCCAGAATAACCAGGTTGGTACTCTTTGTGAGTACCCCCTGAATTGTCCTTTGTGATTAAAGTGTAAAAACATAAGCCTTAAAATCTAGAAGCTATTAGCCTAATTATAAACGCTGGTGTGATGAACCAAATCTTTATGAACGATAACCAAGTTGGTTCAGTTTGGTCTACTGCCTCCATCTTATTTCTATTTGCAAGTAAGATAAGGCTGATAGGCAAACATGAGATATAAATTACTGATATGATTTTTAACGATGTGTACATTACTTTAATTTCTTATTAAGTTTAATAATCTGTAACTGAGCCTCTTCATCTAGTATGAGCTTACTCAAAGAGGTATTGGATAGTTCAACCAATTCAAGTAGCTTACGTTTTAACTCAATCTTAGCATTTACTGCATTATAAAAGGTGTGATACTTATCGGTTGAGCCTTCTTCGAACTTCCTAATAAAACCAAGGTAACCATCTTGACGGAATTCAGTTCTTTTCCAATCGGTTCTACGGAAGTCTCCAGTTTTATTTGACTCAATCTTTATCTTGATACCATTTGAAAGTAATACCTCGTTACTTTCCTTGATGATTGATTTAACTGATACCTTCTCGATAAAGGTTTTACCATCGTAGTAAAGTACCTGATCTCTGCTTGTTAATTTGATTTTTTCCATATTTATATTATTTATGTTTGATAGTGCAAATTTACTAATTTATTTTTAATTATGCAAATCCAGAAATACCTTTCTCCAGCTCTTGGTAGCTATTGTTCTTGGCTTATTTTAACAGTTTACTACCTGATGATAACCCTATAAACCATAAAATATTAGAACGAACTGGCCATAAAGCAATACTTCTATGTGGTTTACATATTCATTAACATAAATTTATAGTATATGGTTTTAACTAATAATCGAATAGCAGAAATTGCTAGGCAACACGCTATTCATCCAGCTGCATTACTAGCTGTCAAACAAGTAGAATCAGGAGTTGGAGGTGGTTTTTTACCGTCAAAACGTTGTAAAATACTATTCGAAGGCCACAAGTTCTATGCTGAATTGAAGAACAAAGGTAATAAGAACTTAACTCAACTGTTAAAAGTAGCTCCAGATATAGTGTATCCTATATGGGATAGATCTAAGTATAAAGGAGGAGAGTTAGAATGGAACCGCCTTGAAAAAGCTATTGCAATCGACAGGGAGGCTGCATTAAAATCAGCAAGTTGGGGTTTATTCCAAATAATGGGTTCAAATTATGCTGCCTGTAAATGTAAAAACGTTGAGGAATTTGTAGCATTAAATTGTGAATCAGAAGATAACCAACTAGAGTTACTTATCAACTTTCTTAATACTACTGGAATTATTAAGTATTTGAACACTAGACAGTGGCCAGAATTTGCTAGAAGATACAATGGTCCAGGTTATAAGCAGAATGCTTATGATAAGAAGCTTGAGAATGCTTATAACCAGTTCGTAAAACAGTTTCCAAAATGAAAAAGTATAAAGTTTTAGGTGTATCTGCAGGTCAAGGAGCTTTGCTTTTTCCTTGGAAATTAGCAGGTCATAAGGTAATTGGTAATGTTGAACCAAGAGCTGTATTTCATACTAAAGATGAAAACCAGTGGGTTGGTAACTTTGGTAAAGCAATCTTTACAAGGAACTTAGAGGAAGTACTAGATAAGAAGGTTGACATCATAGTTAGCTCTCCAGACTGTGGAGCTTCATCAGTTATGAGACTTTCAAAGGTTAAACAGCTTGGTACTCCTGAGAAGAATGCTAGTTTGAACTTAGTTCTTGAAGCTATCAATCATTTCAAACCGAAGGTTTTCTTGATTGAGAATCTACCAAGACTGTTAAGTTTACTACCAAAACAGTTCTTTGAAGAAGCTTTACCTGACTACAAGTTAGTGTATCATTGTTGTTCAGTTGCTGAATTTGGAAATTCCCAAGTATCTAGAAAACGTCTAGTAATCATTGGAGTGCTTAAGAAGAAAGCTAAACTGTTGAACAAGTTTGATACGTTGTTTAAGGTTAATAGTTTGAAAGTTACCAAAGGTGTATTGAACCCTCTAGTTACTGACTTAGACTTATGCTCTAACATCAATGAGTCATGTAACTGGATACCCAAGTCAGATAAAGTATTTGCAATGTATGACTACCGTAAACTCCCAAAGAAGATTAATCTCAGTGTAGCTCAGATACATGACCTTTGGGTTAATGACTTCAAACATGAAAAGAAATGGCCAATCAAAACTGCAAAGATGTCTACCTTACCCGGTGTATATCGTTTAGAGGCAGATAAGCCACCTTTGACACTAAGACCTGCTGATAGGCAATTCAGACCTGATGGTTGGCCTCTTGGTATTTTGGATTTCAAAAACATCATGGGCTTTCCTGATGAGTTCAGGGTATACATGAATCTCAAGGATTACAACTACTCACTGAATAAGGCAAGGTATGCCTTAGCCAAAGGTTCGGTTTACGAAGTAGGTTTATGGTTCCTCAATTGCCTTGCCAAGTAAGCCTTATCGAACAGAAGGCTCAGTCTTGTAAAACCTTTTCCTTTTTGGATATATATTTATATATATATCTTTTTCCTTTTAGTAAATATATAAGCTAATAACGTTAACGTTAGCTAATAACGTAAAGCTATTGGTAATTAGCCTTTAATGATTACTAAAGTAATCATCAAAGTCTAAAGAAAACTCGTCGCTCTGTTAGGGCATCTAACTTATTGATAATGAGCTAGTTAAAGAGAAAAAGTCTGAGGCATACAGAACTATCTTACAAGCTTTTGCAGGGCCAGATGGCTAATACGAAACTATATGTTTATGAACAAAGATACATGATTATGGTTAACAAAACAGATTTTATGAGGGAATCCTTTTCCAAGGGTTACCTAACGATAGAGACTCTGAAGAAGTTATACAAAACCATGAAACTGTTAGTAGATGGTTTTAAGGTTAAATTCGAATTAGTTGAATCAAGGTATACATTCTGCTTAAAGGTGTACATTCTGAAAAAGGATATCACAGAAAAAGATTCATCAGTAGTAAAAGAACTTCTAAAGAGAACATTGTAATGGTTACTAAACTCGGCTACGCCTCGTTTAGACTGAGGAGCTAAGCTCCTCAGTGTTTATGTTCATTGTAATTTATTCGAATATGAAAAAACTTAAACAGTACATCCACAGATACTATTCAGATGAAGGTAGATATGTTGGTTCAAATTTGAAAGATCTACTCAAGAATTTGGCTATCCTGATTTTACTAGTAGCAACTATATACCTTTGCTTCAGGAATTATTTCCTCAGTAAAAAGCTATCTGGTTATGAGCCGAAGCTCAATCCCACTTCAGTATCAGTTATAACCAAAACCAACGGTAGTTCAGGTGAGCAACAAACTAAGATATCAACCACTGAAGATAGCTTTAAGGAAGTTCCTAAGTACGGTCAGGCTATTATGCCAGACAACATTCTTTATTGGAGTACGAAGGACTTCAAGTCAGGAAGTAAAAGTAACAAATTAGGTTTCAACATTGACGGTCACTCTTCTACAGGATCCTCAATTGATTCAATGGCTAATCACCCGTCTGGCCAGGATCAAGGAAAACTTTGCCAAAGTGAATATTACTTCAGAGATTTTATCTCAACTGATCTTGGAGCTTTCGGCTCCTCTAAAGATTCACTAGTTCAATTACTACTTGATAGGAACCATGCAAGGTTCACCAGTTATAATAAGGCAGCAAACCTATATCAGTCCAAAGATTACTCAATTGATTTGGAAAGATATAAATACAATTGGACTCCAGAAGGATTCACTAGAAGTAAAACTAGCCAGCTATACATTCAACCTTATACATCAATTAAGTACGGTATATTCCATAAAACTTTTTCAGTAACACCTGGAATATCATTCAAGACCAGGAAATTGGATTATAACCTTGGTATCTCAATAAACAGAGATCAAAGGTTAAACTCTAATATTACAACTGATATCGAATTAGAAGTTGTTTATAAGTTTGGGAAATGGCTAAAGTAAAAATAGACTTATCAACACAAGGACTAACTAAAGAAGAAATATCCAATCTAGCGGGAGTTAGCAAGGATGTTTTCTTCTTTACTACGTTCTTATGGCTCATACATCCAGTAAGAGGTAAAGTTAGATTTGACTTATACCCTTATCAGAAAGCTGTATTATACCAGTTTGTCTTACAGAGATTTAATATCATTCTGAAGTTTAGACAAGCTGGTATTACCGAGCTTATATCTGCTTACTGTCTTTGGTTAACTATGTTCCATCCAAATAAGAAGGTGAACATTATTTCTATCAAAGACACTACAGCTAAGAAGGTTCTTAAGAAGATTAAGTTTATGTATAAGAACTTGCCTTGGTATATGCAAGTTCCTATCATAAATGGTAGACCTGGTGAATATGGTAGCTCATCTATGATTGAGTTTGAGAATGGCTCTTTCATAGAGTCTATCCCTACATCATCAGAGGCAGGTCGTTCAGAATCCCTATCACTGTTAGTTATAGATGAAGCAGCTATCGTAAGATGGGCAGGTCAGATCTGGGCAGCAGCTCTGCCAACTCTATCTACCGGTGGTAGTGCTATTGTTAACAGTACTCCTTATGGATCTCAGGGTTTCTACTATAAGACTTGGCAAGATGCTATATCTGGTGGTAACAACTTTAATGCCATTCGACTATTCTGGGAAATGCACCCAGAACGAGATCAAGAATGGTATAATGTAATGTCAAAGAACCTTGGTCCAAAACGTACTGCCCAAGAGATAGATGGAGACTTCTTAAGCTCTGGTAATTCAGTATTTGACCTTATGGATATCAAAGCTATCGAAGATTGTCTATCAGACTACCCAGTAATTAAACGCAGATATAATGGACAGTACCTGCAATTTAATTTACCAGACGAAACTAGATCTTATTTTATAGGAGCAGACGTTGCAACTGGTAGAGCTTCTGACTATTCATCATTTACCTGTATGGATAAAGATGGTGAAGAACAGGTAGTATACAAAGGTAGAATGCCCATTGAAAAGTATGCCAGGTTATTGGGAGACACTGGTCAATTATTTAACTGGGCTACTCTTGCTCCAGAGTCTAATGATGTTGGTTTAGCAGTAACATCCATGTTACAAACTGAGGGTTATCCAAAGCTATACTACTATCAGAAGATGATTAAGAAAAAGGGTAAGTCTAGACCTGAAGTTGATAAGGCTCCTGGTTGGCTTACTACAGGAAAAAACAGGTCTGTTATTATAAACGGATTAGAGGAAGATATTCGTAATGATGATGTGATTATAAAGGATCCATTCTTCATATACGAATCTAAGACTTTCATATATGATAGTTTCAATCGTCCAGTAGCAATGGGCAAACATAAGGCTAACTCTGAGGGTGAGGACGCTTTATCAGAGGACGTATTTGCTGATGATGATATCATGGGCAAAGCCATAACCAATCATATAAGGAAAGGTAGAAATAATGTTATTGTTCAACCAACTTAATTTTATAAAATATGAAGAGTTATAACATCTTTTATTATCTTGGAGCAATCTTTGCTTCAATGTTGTTCATGGGTATTTCACAGTATGAGTCTAAGTCTTGGCTTATCTCTGGTTGTATCATGTTAGTTTTGAACCTGGTGGCAGAGTATCTGCATCATTCATACAAGCATGAGGCTTTCTCAGTTGGTCGACTTGCTATCGGTGTAGCCCTTTCAGCAGTAACTATTGGCCTATGTACCATTATGTTGTAAAACTGGGTAATCAATTAGGTAAAATAGGAGCAGACAAGCATCTTCATTTTGAAGCTTGTCTGCTTTCTTGTTTTATACTAACTAGATTACTAGAATTACTAATACCAACATTACTGGCAAAGCTTATAGCTGGAGTATTAGTATTTGCTTTAGGTTATTGGAAAGAAATCAGTGATAAGAAATCATACGGTTTATTAGACAATAATGACTTAAAGGCTGATATAATAGGTATATTATCAGCAGTAATAATGGCGTAACAATTACACTTATGAAAATATTAGGTTTCAACATATCAGTAACTAAGAGTCAACCTCCACAGATACAGGAGGCTAAGGCTAGTACAAGGCCAACGGTTACTGGTATAGAGCCTGGTAGAGTATCAGTACCTGACGATAGTTTAAGTAACAGTAACTTGCTATCACTAACTGACTTTTCTAAGACAGTTAATCCATCATTTAGGGTTGAGATTATAAAGCTCATAAGAGATCTATATAAGGTTAACCCAGATGTAGGTAAAGCTCTACAGGATATGTTCCAGTTAATAAATACTGGTCATCGAGTACAGTTCCCTAATAATACAGATAAAGAAGCTGATAGGATGAGAGATCATCTTTCTGAAAGTACAAAAAGGTGGTCAAACTGTATGGCGGGTATAGATGGTTATGTAAATAAGATGGCAGTGCAACTGTTGGTAAGTGGAGCTCTATCAATAGAGGGAGTACCAAATAGTAAGCTTAACGGTCTGTCAACCATAGTATTTGTAAAACCAGATAACATCGTTTTCAAAAGAGAGAATGATGGTGTATACCAACCCTATCAAAGAAACTTAAACCAAACAGACCCCGATAAGGCTTTCATTAAATTAAATACCAGAACATATAAATATGTAGGGTATTATAATGATACTGATGAGCCATACGGAATACCTCCATTCATGTCTGCTTTAGATTCACTTAAGACTCAGTCTGATATGAAGATTAATCTAAAGCATATTATGGAGAATGCCGGTATGTTAGGCTTTATGGAAGCCTTAATGGAAAAGCCAGATATACAACCGAATGAGAACGTTCAAAAGTATCAATCCCGACTCGATAGAGAGTTAAGGAGAATGAAGTTACGTTTGAAAGAAGGTATGAAGGATGGCTTAGTAGTTGGTTACAAGGATGATCATGAGTTTAAGCTTAATTCCACTACAAAGGATATGGCTAACGTAGATGTACCTTGGACTATGAACCAACAATCAGTAGCTAATGGTTTAGGTATAAACAGTTCTCTTATTGGCGTTACTACTGCTAATACTGAAGGTGGAGCAGGAGTAAGTTTATCAACTCTTCTGGCTCAATTAAAGAATATCCAGAGGACTATTGGTTATGTACTTGAGTTCTTATACAATTTAGAACTTGTACTTGCTGGGTTTAACCCAAAAGGTATAACCATTACTTGGTACCCTGCTACAGTATCTGATGATGTTAAGATTCAACAGGCAAATCAGTACAAGGTTCAGAATCTTAATGCCCTATATAGGGATGGTATTATATCATTACAACAGTATGCTCAGGCTATGGGTTATGATACACCAGATCAGGATGAGCCAAGAGTTCCAATAGATCAACAAGCTGGTAATGGTAAACAGCTCATAGATGAGGATGATGACAAGAATACTAAAAATAAATCTGCTCGTAGACAGAGGGATAAGTCAAAGGTTAATCCTAAGAGAGGAGATCAAAACGTAAAAACAAGATGAAAAAACCAGTAACTACAAGAAATACCAGTCATCTATCTCAGATGGTGATTGGTCAAGGGCATACCATTATGCTCGGTGATATACCGGATAATGTAAACAATGATGATGATAACTTACTTAGGTTAAATGATAACCTATTCTCATGGAGAGAAGCTAGTAAAGAATCAGTTCAATCATTTGGTTTATTTGGTGGTGACTTAAACTATCATACTTACTATCCAGAACTCGATGTAAAAGACCTTACACCTCAGGATAAGGAGTTTATTACTCCGATGTTCAGACTACTGTCTGCTACGATAGTATCTAAAAACTGGAACCCAACAGACTTCAGTAAAGATAACGTTCTTCGTAATTCTATGAGAATGTTACTTGGTCAAACCGTAAACTGTGATCATAGTACTGATGTTGGTAATGCTATTGGAGCAGTATCTAAAGTACTATGGCAAGAGGCCTATGAGACTAAGGAAGGTTTTAAGATCCCTGCTGGTATAAACGGAGTACTTAAGATTGATGGTAAGGCTAACCCTCGTATTGCAAGAGGTATACTGATGGATCCTCCATCTATCCATAGTAACTCAGTAACTATACAATTCAGATGGGATAAGTCTCACCCTGAATTAAGTGATGAAGAGTTTTACAATAAACTCGGTACTTATGATGATAAGGGTAACTTAATCTGTAGAGTAGCTACTGATGTAGTAAGATACCTGGAAACTTCATTAGTATCACATGGAGCAGACAGCTTTGCTCAAAAGGTTGGTGAAGACGGTCAGATAGTAAACCCAGCATTTGCTCATAAAACCTGGAGCTCATTCAGTGAGTATTCTGGTAATAAGTCAAAGGATTTCTTTTTCTTTGATATGAAGCAAGATACCGATTACTATCAAGAGAAAAAGAACGATACTCAAGGTATTATAAATAATAACTTACAAACAAGTAATTCACAAATGAACAAAGAACTTCAAGAATTCTTGGATAAGCTTTTCGGTAAAGATATGCTTGTCCTTTCAGATGGGAAAGAGGCTTCAGTAGAAGAGGCTATTTCACTCATCTCAGGTATGGTCTCTGAGAAGGCAAGCTTATCAGAGAAGGTAAACAATTTGGAGGGTAAAGTTGCTTCTTTAACAGAGCAGGTAACTAACCTCGAGGCTGAGAAAGTTTCTCTTACAGCTAAGGCAGAGATTGGTACTACTTATGTTACTAAGCTTCGTGAAACTGCTGTTGCAAACTATCGTAAGATGCAAGGTGATAAGTTCGATGAGGCTGACCCTATCCTTACAATGCTTAACAGTGAAACAACTGGTCCAGCTCAGTTGGAGGCTTTGAACAAGTCTTATGAGGCTCGTTTGGAAGAGCTATACCCAATGCACTGTACTAAGTGCGGTTCAACTGATGTAAGCAGAGCTTCTTCTGCTTCAGATCCAGAGCCACCAACAAAACAGTCTACTGAGGAGAACGGTGAGGTAAAGAGCACTGATGCTGCTCTCTCAACCATTATGAGAAACAAACAGCGTTATAAGGCTGAGTAAATAACAACAATCATATAAATTTATTATGAGTATGGAACAAACTCCAATGACTATTATGGGGGAGAAGACTCCTCGAGTAGTGATTTACAAAAGCGAGTCTCATAAATTACACGAGGCTTTCTGTGTAAAGAATGGTGAGAATATCATCAAAGGTATGCCAGTAGCTATCAATGACGCTGGTGAGATTATCCCTTATACTGCAGCTACAGGTCAGGTATACCTTGGCATTGCAGTAACGGACAACAAGAACCCTGCTTATCAGGGTCAACGTAACTTCCCAGTAGAGGTAACCGTTATGGTTGAAGCCTATGCTACATGTAACTATGTATCCGATGCTGCTCTGAAGCCAGGCTATGTTAAACCAACTGGTCAGGTAAAGTCTGGTCACTTTGTAGAAGTAACAAAGTCTACAGACCCAACAAACTTCATTGCTATCACTGAAGCTACCAATGCTAATGAGGTCGTACGAGTATTGGTACGATAAGTAAGTAACCCCTTAAAACAACAATAATGTCAAAAGTAAATATTGAAAATTACAAATCAGCAGATTTTATCAAAGAACTCCCTGAGATGGTGAAGTTCATGGACTCTGCTCGTACTGGTACTAAGAATAACGTATGCTGCGATATCTCACTGGCTGAGATGGTGAAGGAGAAGTACGGTATTTCAATCGATGACTACTACGATAAGTTGGGCATTAACCCACGAATGACTACCGTAGAGAATCTGTTCACTATGCCAGATCAGTCAGTTCGTTGGTTGATTCCTGAGATCATCCGTACTGCTATCGTATCTGGTATCCGTAAGGCTCCTTTCTATCCTAACCTTATTGCACATGACGAGAAGGTAAGTAATCTCAAGGTTACTATGCCACACATCAACATGTCAGATGCTGCTCCAGCTAAGGTTAACGAGGCAGAGACTATCCCACTTGGTGATATCAGCTACGGTGAGAAGTCTGTATCAATCTTCAAGATTGGTAAGGGTTTCAAACTTACAGACGAAGTTCGTAACTACGTTTCAATTGACGTTCTTGGTATCTACCTCCGTGACTTTGGTATTCAGTTGGGCTATGCTCTTGATTCACTTGCCATGGATGTACTTATCAATGGTAACATGTCAAACGGTGCTGAATCTGCTCCAGTAATTGGAGTACGTAATACCTCTCAGGGTATTCAGTACAAGGACTTGTTACGTCTTTGGGTACGTGGTTCTCGTCTCGGACGTAACTTCCAGAACATCATCGGTGGTGAAGATCAGGCTATTGAGATGTTGGATCTCAAGGAGTTTAAGGAACGTAAGCAGGGTACTACTGACGCTACTCTTAATGTTAAGAGTCCAGTTCCAAACCAGGCTAACTTCTGGATTCACCCTAATACTCCAGACAATCAGTTGTTGCTGGTGGATAACTCTGCTGCACTGATTAAGCTTACAGCTAAGGAGCTTATGCTCGAGTCTGAGCGAATCATTTCAAACCAGACTCAGGCAACCTATGCTTCACTTACCACTGGATTCTGCAAGATGTATCATGATGCTGCTCTGTTGCTTGACTCTACTAAGCAGTTCTCTACTAACGGCTTCCCAGCATTCATGAACATTGACCCATTCTTGTCTGTTAATCTTGATTAGACTATTAAGTCTTAAATTAAGTTATTAAAATTCAAACAAGAAAATTATGGGTAAAAAATCAAACACTAAAAGCTCAGGACGCAAGGTAACACTTGGTCCTGATGCTTACAGTTTCTACGATGCTTCTCTTGGTATTCAAATATCAAAAGGAGAGGTTAAGGAGTTAAAACCTTCTCAGCTCAATTCCATTAAGGTACGTAGAGCTTTAACAGCAGGTCATCTTGAGTATGTAACTGAGGAAGAAACTCAGGAGGATATCAATGATGAGAGAGCAGAGGCTTTGAACTCTAAACTTCTGAAGTTACATTCAGAAGGCATGGAGAATTCAAAGATTGCTAAAGCCTTTACACTTGAGGAAATAACCCTTGTTGCTTCTGAGAAGTATGGTATTACTGCTGAGAAAGATGATACCGTTGAAACTATCCTTGAAGCAGTAATTGAGGAGGTTGAATCATCAAATAAAAAGTAGATCACATGAAAATAGACTTTCAAGTTTTAACTGAAGGTCTAACTGCTAATTTCCAATTATTATCTAAAGTCCCAGCTAGCTCAACACCTAGTTGGGACTTTGGTGATGATACAGAGATAGAAGCCGATAAAAAGACTCCTTCACATACATACAGTAGGGCAGGTATATATCACGTAACCCTAAAATTCGAAAACTCTACTGATGGTGTAATCGGAGAAATAACTAAAACCGTTCTTGTATCAGATGTGGTTAAAACCCACTTAACAGACAGTATATATAATCTGATAGATTATTATATACCTGAGGAGTTAGTTAAATCAATGACCTATGAAGAGAAGGCTTTACACATTAATAAGTGGCAGTTATATCTTCAACCACTAGTTGTACGTTCTAGTGAAAATGAAATTCCACTTGAGCAATATAACAATGAGTTGTATTATGAAGGACTAGAGAATCAGCTAATAATGGAATTGGCTGCGTTTGACTATCTTTATGTAAAGGTATTAAACATCTTAAGTGGAACTGGTAATTATGTACGGGAAATAACTTCTTCAAAATCGAAGGTACCAGGTACTGATGAAGATCCTAACGATTCTGCTAGAGGAGATAGGGTTAAACGTATTACTACTGGACCAACTGAGGTAGAGTATTATGATACGGTAACTGATTCTACATCAAGTTTGGTTAGACATTACACTACAGCTCTTAAGCCAGGTGGGTCAATTGATTTACTTAGACAGAACATCTGTATGCTGGCTTCAAGGTTAGAGATCTTCTTACCCATATGTGATAAGCCATTGATACCTGTAATGCCAGATGTAGTAAATCGTAGAGTACCAACCTTATTAGGTGGACCTAACCCTACTTATCCAATATCAACAGGTGATGACTTCACTATAGTATCTAAAGGTTAACTATGACTAAGCAAGGTAAACATTTCGTTACTAATAAATCTTGGGATAGATATAAGAAACATATAAAGGCATTCTTAGATATGGATGCTGGTAGGCAATCTATAGTATGGGCTAGACATGTTGACCAGATTTTATCACATGGAGAAGATGATGGCCCATACTACATTAAGATAGATATAGAAGCACTTTGTTTCTACAACTACTTTAGAAACTGGCCTATCAATGATGGTACTGTTTCTGGAGAAAAGGATAATGAGAACCTATCTATTTTAATATCTCAAGATTATCTTAAGAATTTGGAGGGAGGTAAATATTACCAAGATTTAGGTAATGGAGCATACCAAATTCTTATGAACTGGGCAGAAGATCGTTTTATAATAAACGGTCAGATCTATAGACCCTCGGGTAATACCCAAGTAGCTCAAGCTAAAGATGAAGCTTTAGTGTACGTTATTATCTTAAAGAAGGATAATAACACATCAATCAACTTTATTCAGTAATAATATTAACTTAAGGAGTTCATAATATGTACGTTAGTAGATACTACACATGTGAACAGATAGACCAGAGATTACTCCAAGGGTACTATGATGATGCCTGTGAACACGGTTTTACAGGCACCATAGACGAGTTTTGGACTAAGGTATTATCTGCTTCAACTTCTGGGTCAGGTGGTAGTAATACCAATATAACCGTAGATGGTGCACTAGACAGTAATAGTGCCAACCCAGTACAAAACTCGGTAATCGCCAAAGCACTTGAGGATCTTAAACAAAGGTTTGGTGCTTCATTAAGGCTTAATACCATTGAAAACGGTCAGGATAAATCTTACAGTATATCCTTGGTTGACACTGCTGGCCGTGTACTTAGTACATCAGAACCTTTTACATTTGGTGGTGGAAAAGTAAAATCTATATCTATAGCTGGTGGAACACATATAACTCCAGATAGCTATGGTAATGTAGACCTAAATATAGAAATCCCACAGACTGTTGTAGACCAGTCACTAGATGATACTTCTGGTAATCCAGTAGCTAATTCAGTTATTGCTAGAGCAATAAGTGGTTTAAGCAATAAAGCAGTATCAAATATCACTGTAGAAGACACTGCTACTGGTAAATTGCTTAAGCTGTTAAACAGTTCTGGTGGAGTTATATCTTCAGTAGAATTTACTGCAGGTGGCACTGGTACTGTTAAAAAGGTAGTGGTATCAAAGGGAGGTAATCAGGAAGAGATATCACCAGATACAGATGGAACAATTCACTTAACCATGCCATCTACAGAAACAGATGACTCAATAAGTGAAACTAGTACTAACCCAATACAGAACCGAGCAGTAGCTGCAGAGCTTAAGAGAATTGGAAAAAACTTTGGTGTATCATTGCAGTTAAACGAAATTGGCTCTGGATCTGACAAAGCTTACTCAATATCATTGCTTGATAGTGAAGGTAATGTGCTTAGTACCTCAGATCAGTTTACTGGAGGTGGAGGCGGTAATGTACAAACAAATAAGATTGTACTTACTAGAATCTCAGGCAACCCAACAGTTAAACTGGGTGATACCATTAACCTAACATTTAACTATGATCATGTAGACACTACTAATAATGTTACTACTGGTAACCAAGGTAATGCTACTATCACTGTTAGTCATGGTGTAAATGTACGCACCATAGAGAAGACACTTGTAGCAGGTAGTTCAAACACTATAGACGTTACAGATCTAGTGAGTGTAGGTAGTAATACTGTAAGAGTAAAGGTAACCGTTGGTGAAGGTACTGAGCAGCAAGTATCCCAGATAGCTTGGACAGTTAATGTAGTTCAGTTAACCCTATCTTCATCTTTCAATATTGCTAGTGTAATCAATAGAGGTGATGAGGTTAGTATACCATTTGGTTTATCCGGTAGTGGACAGAAAACTCTACGTTGCTACATAGACGGTGTAGATGTAGAAGACCGTAATATATCTACTAGTAATTATAACGGATCAGTTAGGGTTTCAACCAATAACATGACCCATGGTTCTCATTCAGTACAACTAGTTGCAGAACTAGAGCAGTCTGGTGGTGTTATAAAGAGTAATAGCATATACTTTGACTTAGCCGTTAGAGAATTAGGTAACACCGCTCCAATTATAGCTACAAGGTTTGATTATTCTGATGGCTCTATTATAAACAAAGGCTCAAGGCCTTATGTTCAGTCAAAGAAGTATGAAAGTTATACTATTCAGTATGCTGCATATAACCCACTAGAGCCAACCACCAATGTTAAGATTACAGAAGGTGAAACAGTTGTATCTTCTACCAAAGTAGCTTTTGTACGTACTTCCATAGAAAGAAAAGTAAACGTTTCTGGAAATGTACAATGCAAGATACAGTGTGGTACTACTACATATAATTATACTGTAAACGTTGGAGACTCAAGTATCAATATCGAGGAACCAACTGATAACCTTACTCTTAACCTGTCAGCAAATGGCCGTAGCAATAGCGATGTAAACAGAACAGAATGGACTTATAAAGATATAACTACTAAGTTATCTAACTTCAAGTTTGGTGGAGATGGTTGGTTAAACGGTGCTCTTAGGTTGAGTAACTCGGCTAGAGCAGAGGTGAATTTCAAACCCCTAATGAGACCTAACAATAACCCTACTGGAGCTTTCACCTTTATAGTACATTTCAAAGTTAGCAATGTATCAGATACTAGTGCAAATGTAATAAGCTGCGTTGACACTGATGGTACTGGTTTTACTATTACTGCTCAAGAGGCTAAATTGGTAAGTAATGGTGGTAGTGAAGTAAGTACTAAATTTGCAGAAGGCGAAGAGTATACCGTTGGCTTCGTTGCTTATCCACCAGCTAATTCTCAAAGTACTCCTAAGGAGGTAGAGAATGATAATATGCTTTACTTGTATGTAAATGGTATATTATCTGGAGCAGTACAGAGAGGTAGCGGAGATAGTATCTATCAAAATGATCCAAAGAACATTACTATTGGTAGTGATACTTGCGTACTAGATGTATATGGTATGAGAGCTTACTCTAACTATCTTACTGAAACTCAGATGTTAGAGTTATACATTTCAGACTTAAATACTGTAGACGAGGTATTAGCTAAGTACAAGTACAACGATATCTTGGATGATAGCGGTAATATATCCTTGGATAAATTGCCAGACTACTTGCCCTATGTGATAGTAACCGGTAAGCAGCCTAATGGAGTTGCAACTTTACAACAGGCAGCAGTAAATAACAATAAGAAGACTAAGTATGACGTTGATGAAATACTCTTCATCAATAAGAAGGATAAATCTCTTAGCTTCAGAATAGTTGGTGGCTGTGTATCATTACAGGGTACTTCTTCTTTAGCATATCCTACAAAGAATTATAGGATATATACCTATGGAGCTAATAAGAAACCTGGACAACTATACACTGGTTGTGATGATAAAGGTATTGGTGGAGTATTACAAGAGAGCGGTAAGTACTCATTGCGTAAGGCTAGTAAGTCAAATAAAGCAGCTGCTCCAGTTAATGTATTCTGTTTGAAGGCAGACTCTGCAGAATCTTCTTCTTCTCATAATACTGGTTTAGCTAGAATAGTGAATGAAGTACTTACTAGTGTAGGTGACTTAACTCCCCCACAAAAACATAAGTCAAAGGACTATCAATACGATGTAAGAACCACAGTCGATGGTTTCCCATGCCTATTATTTTATCGGGCTACTGCAACTGATACGCCTATCTTTATGGGTAAGTTTAACTTTAACAATGATAAGTCTACTGAAGAGGTATTTGGTTTCAGAGATATACCAGGGTACCATGATGCTGTATGGGTTCAGGATAAGTTTGGTGGTAAGAATCCTACTGAATGCTGGGAGTTCTTAAATAATGACTATCCAATGGGCCAGTTCTTGGAGTCAGACTTCGATGCAAAAGATACCGATGGTAAACCTAAATGGATGAAAGTATGGGAAGCCAGATTCCCAGATGATGCAGCCATTAATGCAGAGTACGAAGCTGGTACTAAGAAACCTAAGTACCTCGAGAGATTGGTAAAGTGGGTTCATAGCTGTAAGGGCAACCCAACTAAGTTTAAGGCAGAGGTAGCCGATTACTTTGATGTTGACTATCTATGTGACTATGAGATGGTTACTCAGATATTCGGTTGTGTAGACCAGAAAGTTAAGAACTGTATGTTAGCTTTCTACTATGACCCTAAGACTGGAAAGGTACTTGGTTACTTCATATTCTACGATAATGATACTATCCTTGGTGTACGTAATGACGGTAGATTGAAGTATAACTGGGATCTGGATGAAAACACTATAGACCCAGAATTATCAACCAACACCAAGACAGTATATGCTTATGCTGGACACGACAGTGTGCTATGGAATTTAGTAAGGCAAACCCTTACTAATGAGCTGTCAAAGAGTTACAAGCGTTTAAGAGCAAAGATTACTGATGAGTATATTTTAAGTATACTAGACGACGAGCAAAGTAGCAAATTCTGCGAGCGTATATATAATATGGACATGGTTCATAAGTATATAATGCCTAAAACTAAGGGAGTAGAGGTAATCAAGAGCGGTTCAGTAACCAATCAGAAGTACTCTTACCTTGAGATGTTACAGGGTAGTAGAAAAGCTCACAGACATTGGTGGCTAACGAATCGTACATCTTTGTTTGACGCAAGGTATAATACTGGTAAGTACTCACTAACAGACTTAACCTTCAAGGGTAACAGTGCTGCAGGAGCAACCATAAAGGCTATCCCTGCAAAGGATTTCTACTTTGCTTTTGTACGTGAGGCTGCAGTATTGGATCACCGAAAGGTAAGTAAAAATACGGCTTGGTCGTATACATACGATCAGATGGCTAACATTGGTACTATATTCCATTTCTATGGAGGTGAAGTACTAAAGAACTTAGACCTATCTTCATGGGGTGGCTTTACTGATTTGAGTCTTCCAAAAATGCCTTTGCTAGATACTCTCATACTTGGTAAAGATGGTTCTACCTATACTCTGACAGAGTTGGTAATTGGTAATAAGTTACCTATGCTGAAACATCTGGATATGCGTAACTATACAATGCTATCATCTGTAGACCTGTCTGGTTGTGAACAGATAGAGGAAGTCAATGCTACAGGATGTACAGCATTGTCTACTATGAACTTAGCAAACGGTGCACAGATTAAGTCTTTACATCTACCTGCTAATTATAAAACGTTAGTATTACGCAATCTACCAAACTTGAAACGTTCAGGTATAATATTCGATAACATTGCCTCTATAATGAGCGTATGGATAGAGAATTGTAAGGGTATCGACAGTATAGCTTTAGTAAGAGAGCTGTTTAATACTCCAAACAATTCGCTCAAGTACGTTAGAATATCTAACTTAGAGGCTGAAGGTGATGGTAGAGAATTAAAGGATTTCTACGATGCAAGATTGGGTGGCTTAGACTCAGATGGTAACACAGTCAGTGGTCATTGTACTATTGGAGGTAAATACCAACTTACCAAGTATATGGATAAGAGCCAGTTCGATGAACTATCTTCATACTTCAATGAGCTGGATTTGAGACAACCAGAGTATACGGGTATCTACATGTACATGGATACACCAGTTGCTACTAATGTATATAACATGGACAATGATACTGGGTACCCTGCTACAGAGTATAAACCAAGTGGCCATGTTGCTAAGATTCTCAATGCTAGAAAAAAGCAGGTGGTGTTGATCAGTAATCAAAAAGCTGAATACCCATACAAGGATGTTAGAATGGCAGAGATACCAGATCAGACATTTGAGTTCTCGTTGAACAATACGGACAAACCAAATACTCTTGATAAAGATGGCCATGTAATGATGTATGAGCCAGGATATTGGTATAAGGGTGTTAATGATTACTTTGGCAGGAAGAACTACCTGTTTGTTTCTACTAATAAAGAGAAACCTTCAGTACATAGTTCTACTAAAGTATTACAGCCTACTAGTACTAAAGCTGGTAAAGCAGTTTCTGACAGCAGTATAATCAGTTTAACTAGTTCAACGGGTAATTCAGTATTAAACGTTAACGTGTCTGGTTATAAGCAGGTTAGGTTCTATGTTGTTCCAGAAACTAATTCATGTTTTACTGATGATTCCGGTAATGTTATTCCTTTTAACACTAGCGGTGATAAGTTTATCAGAGGTAGTGCTAGAGATTTAACTCCAACCGGGATGTACATAATTGTTAATGTACCAGAAGGTGCAACTCAGTTATACGTTACTATGTCAAATGACGACGTCTCTAAGGCTGATGCTATTGTAGGGTCTAAGTCTGATAAGATCGTTGACATGGAACCAGAGTGGCTGAGATGTGATGAACGCCTTATGTCTATTGGACCTGCTACTTATCTCGGAGATGAGGTAGAATGTAAGGATATTTCTAAATATAACGCTAACGGTAAAACTATACAGAGAACGTTTAATGGTAACATTAATTATGGTTTATACTTAACTGAAAATAGTGGTTTTGAGAACGTAGATTGTACAATATGGTTTAACCTTATAAGATTAGGTATACTAGCTGGTAATAGACGTTTATTTAAGCCTAATATTTTAGGTTATAAATTAATTGGTACCATAGTAGCTAAAGACGCTAACTTTGTTGCAGTAAAAGGTGACCCAAATTACATAGGCGTATATCTAGATGGTACATTAGTTAATTTCTACGAGGGGTTCAGAGAACCAATAAACGGTGGTAATTCTTATCGTACTAGACCTAAATATGTACGGTGGGGCAAGTACTGCTTACCACTATTCGCAGGTACTGATTATGCACAGCAATCAAATACTTATTTCGGAGCAGAGGTTGCTTCTACACCATCAGTAAACCCTGTATCCATATTGGGTAATCACTACACTAATACTCAAACCCTTTTTACGTATGGTAGAGCTATTTACGATAACTACTTATACCCTAACATTAATTTATCAAAAGTAAGAAGTGTAACTAGAGTTGATTATGATAAATTCTAAGTGGAAAAAAACGTATGGTAGCCAAGGTATGAACCCTTGGCTACCAGATTATATGGCAGACGTGTACTACTTGTACTTCCCAGTAGACACGGGTAGTACAAATAGTACTAATGAGAGTAATAACGTAGAGTATTGGTATACTAAGTATAATGGTAAACCAACACTAGAACAAGTTAAAAAAGACCTATACGAGCTTATTAATCATGAGACTGATAACCGTATACTTTCATCCTTTGTATATACAGATCCGAAAGGTGTAAATCACAGTGTATGGTTATCTCAGGAAAATCAGTTTAATTACAGTGCTGCAGTTAATGCTGCTCAAATGTTTGGAGATGCCGTACTACCCCAAACTTTTAAGTTTGGTACTGATGAAAGCCTTGACCTTTATACATTCACTACAAAAGAAGAGTTGGGTCAATTCTTCCTAAAAACTCTGAAACATATTCAGAGTTGTATTGAATATGGTTTGAGTGTAAAGAACTCTATAGATTGGGACCTATACGGGAAGGAGGCTATCCATGAGTAAAGGTTGTGGATGTCAAAAAGGTATACTTAAGATGTATAAACCGCCGAAGGCAGATTTATTTTATGCAGCCTGTTGTATACATGATGATGACTATGACATCGGTGGTAATAAGTATGACCGTAAGAAAGCAGACACCAGACTGTTCTTAAATTGTGTAATAAAAGCTACAAAGCAGAACCTGTCAGTTATGAAAACATTAAACCTAATTTTCATAGCTACCCTATATTACACATCTGTTAGACTATTAGGTAGTAGATACTTTAATTATAAATAACATGCCATCCCTTGGTATAACATTACCTACAGCTTTAGGTGATCTTAAGATATATGTAAATAAATCTCAGCAAGCTAGAGCCACCAATTTACTAAAGTCAATGCCAGATATACTAACTAGTTCATATGTGGAATCGGCAAATAAGTTTGGTGAAAGGCTTGCTAGGATGGCTAGAACTTGTCTTAGTAGAGGAATACCTCCAACTGGTTCTGGAGTAAGCTGGCCACCACACTCTGAGGCTACTATCAAAAGGTATGGTCAACATACTTTACTATACTGGTCATCTCAGTACTACCATGCAATAGATGTACGTCGTAGAGGTAGGAACATATATGTTGGTGTACCAAGCTCTACTATTAAAACTAGACCCGATGGTAGAAAACTTGGTATTAGTTTAAGTAATGTGGCTAAGCTATTAGAGTATGGAGATGATACTGGTAAACTACCACCAAGACCTCTGTGGGCTCCTTTATTCCAATCAGTTGGAGGTAAAGATAAGTTTAAACAAGAGATAGTAAAAGTAATAAGGCATAAAATACGAAGTTACTTATGAACAATGAATTTAATAACACGCCTACAGTAGAAAATAATACACATGATTCTAGTGTAGTACCAGATTATGAGTCTGATGTAGTAAAACCTAACCAAGGCCATTTCGACATAGAATTTTCAGTTAACAAAACCTCAGGTACTGGAAATGCTCAAATTAAAGTTATACTGAAAGCTAAACATACCGAAGTTAATGATGACAGGGTAAACATAAGTAGGTTCCCAAGTAAATCAGAGGTATTAGCTAACAATATAAAAACAAGGAAGCGTTTGGTTGTAAGGGTTGGTGGTAAAATAGTTAAGACTATACCGGTAGAGTATATTCCTTCGAATCGCTAATAATATCAATTATGGTAACATCTGAAGAGATAATCGAGAGAACCTTTTACATATCATTGTTGTATGAGGCCTTGAATAAAGGTTTAACTATAGACCCAGACAAGTACCTTGTAAATGGGAAACCCACAGAAAGTACTTTAGCTGCTTATGAGGCCGACAAGAAATTAATCGGTAAAGATTTCATATACATCTTTGGTATAGGTAATAATCACTCTAGAGGTGCAAAAGAAACTCCAAGGATAACCGTAGAATTAAAGGCCTACTACCCTGGAGATATTGGGTTGAACAAATATGAGTTAGAGAGACCCAATGGAGATAAGGATGGTTTCCAAACCGTAGAATACGATTTTACTACTAAGAATACATTACTTGATATACATTTAGTGGCTACTACTCAAGCTCAAATGAGAACCTTACATGAGATAATGTATAAGGCCTTACCAGCCGTAGGTTATATAAAGCCATATCTAAATGATATTGAGGAGTGGAAGAAAGGAGGCATACCTTCAAGTGGCAATCTATTCATCCAGGTTGGTAACTACTATGATATGCCAGATCTTACACAGGGCATTCTAGAGAAAGTATATACCTACCAAGTTGTTGATGGTTTGATTTATCCTAAGAGTACTAAGGATACATTAGAGTCAATAAAGGATATATCAACTTTATTGGGCAGCTCTATAAGCAGTATAAACCTTGACGTTGGAGGCTTATAACGATACTCAGTAATATTTATTAAGTTAATTAAAAACATTAAAACATTAAAACATGCCTAGTACACCAAAGATTGACTTCAACTTTATAAACAATAACGTTGAAGTAAGTACTCCTCAGAAAGGAGTATCAACAGTACTGGCCCGTACTACTAAAGGCCCAGTACTAGATCCTTCTGTATTAATCACTTCAGTAACTCAGTTCAAAAGAGAGTTTGGTGAAGAGCTAGTACCTAATGGGTCAAAGTCTAATATAGAGGCTGCTCTTGAACGAGGCTCTAAGCTAAGAATCATTCGAGTGGTTGGGCCTGGTTCTACAAACGGTCAGGTTAATACTGGAAAACCTTGCTTCACTATTACTGTAGATAACAAAGTAGTTGGAGTTAAACTCACTACTCGTAGAGCTGGAGAAGCAATTGGTACTGATAAAACTTTCAGTGTTAAGTTTGCAGTAGTAAATAACACCCTTGGTTATGAAGTAGTGAATGCCGGTGGCCAGCCAATTATTAGTGGTCCAGTATTTACATTCAAAACTCAGGATGCTAACAACAACACATCTGTAGACTACTTGGCTTTGGCCTCTTGGATTCAGAACAATCCTTATTTCAAGGTTGCTATGGTAGACCTTGATACTAGTGGAGAAGAGACTACTCCAGTATCTATCGAAGCATTCCTCAATAAGTTAGCAAAGATAGACGGTACAAGTACTGCTATCTCAGTTGATATTAAGGCTGCTACTGCTGCTGGTACTATTGGAGAAGTTGAAACTTCTAAACCTACATCTGCTCAGTGGATTGCTGCATTGGAGTATATCAAAGATTATACCGACAGCTACAATGTAATACTATCTCACTTAGATCAGTACCTCGGTAATAGCGAGGCTGTAAAAGTATACATTGCTCTACGTACTATACTTGATGAAATCAACGAGTTCAGAGGCTTCATTGAGATTCCTTGGTATGATTCAGACGGTGTTACTGTTAGAACACTGGACAGCATAGTACAACTGGCTCAGCAGTTACAGACTGCTATCGGTCACTCAAAGTGGATCTCTTACTTTGCTGGTGGATTAAAGTACTCAAATTCATTTGGGTTGCAACAGAACTCAGATGTATTAGGTACAGTCCTTGGTTTGGCTGATACTTCTGCTACCGGATATGGGTATAACTATTCATTTGCCGGTGTAAATCGTGGAGTAGTTCCAGATGCTGGTGGTCCGGTAGTACCTAACTTTGGTTCTCCTGCAAGATTCAAAGATTTGGAGACTTTGGCTAACAACTACGTAAACATTTTCGTAGTAAAAGATACTCCAAGCTTTGGTAAACGAACACTGCTATGGCATAACTTTACCTCTCAGGTAAAGAATGACTCATTCAGATTCATTGGAAACACCGGGTTAATTCTTAACATTAAGAAGACCCTGAGAACTATCCTTGAATCTTACATTGAGGAGCCAAACATATGGAATACTTGGTCTGACATCTACGCAGTGGTTAAACCTATCATTGGTAATTGGGTTGATAGCCATGCTATCACTGAACCTAAATGGATTGGTGATCAGGATGCTTCTTCATGGAAGGATCTAAAGGTTAATACTGAAGAGGAGGTACGACAGGGTAAATACCACGTAGTATTTACTTTCAAAGACGTTGTATCTATGCAACAGGTAACCGTAGATGTAGTTCTTGAAAAGGCTAGTAAATCAATTACTATGGACGTGAATAATTCAACTTCAAAATAATTAAATTATACTAGATATGGGAGCAAAAGTTAAAAACCCTCGTAAGAAATTTCTGTTCTCGATTAGTTTCCCTAAACACCCTCTGAACACTTACTTGTGCCAGAAGTGTGACTTACCCGATATATCAGTAGATCAGGTAGAGCATGGAGATATCAATCGAGACGTAAAGACTGCAGGCCGAGTAAAGGTAGGCAACCTCAAGATTGAAAAGCTAAAAGTAACCTCTGGCTCAGATACCTGGATATGGGATTGGCTTTTCTCTGCCCAGGATCACATCCAGGGTGGCGGTTTAGTACCTTCCGACTATTGGGAAACTATGGTGGTAAACGAGCTTGCAGAAGATGGTACAACAATCCTTAATACCTGGTACAACGAAGAGGTTTGGCCAACTAAGATTGATGGACTAGACTTCGATAGAACTGCTTCTGAAAATACTATCGAAAAGATAGAATTCTCAGTGGGTACAGTTGATCAGTACTAAATAATTGGGTAAGCTCTGGTGCATATCAGGACTTACCCTTTTTCTGTTTTATAACTTATAACATATTGAAAGATGGAAGAAACATTAAGAACATTTCAATTCATTGCCCCATCGGGGTACAGTTACACAATTCGTGAGGAAAATGGTGAGGATGAGGAGATACTATCTAACCCGGCAAATGCCAAAGGTCTCATGAACATCACAAACTTCATCAGTGCTATAGTAGTAGCTACAGACTATACTAAGAGTGGGAAGCTGACAGTAAATGATGCTCTCAACATACCCCTGTTAGATAGGTATGCTATACTGTTCCAGTCAAGAATATTCTCATTAGGCAGTGAAGTAGACTTCACGTATAAGTGGCCTGGAGATGCAACTCCTACATACTATTCACAGGACTTGAATGAGATGTTGCTCGATTACTCAGACATCAAGGAGGAAGAGTTAAACGAGAAACCTAATGCTATACCTTTCTACCCAGACAGAGAGAAGTGTAGACAAATCAATTTCAAGGGCTACGAGTATAACCTAAAATCTGGTAAGGTTATTAAGTTTGACCTTATGGATGGCAATGCTGAGAGGGCAATGATTACTCTACCCGCAGATAAGCAAACCAGAAATTCAGATTTGCTTGCTCGTAACTTACATCTTCTAGTTGAAGATAGATGGGAAAGAGTTGAAAGTTTCAGACTATTCACCATTCCAGAGATGGCAGAGATCCGAGAGATTGTGTCAACTATAGACCCAATCTTCCAAGGGACTACAGATATCTCTAACCCAAGAACCGGAGAAGAAGCTAAGTACTCCATTATCGGAGCACCCCGTTTTTTCTTTCTGACGGAAGCGTAGTTGAAGATGATTATGGTAAAGATATTCAGAATTCACTAGTATCACAGTTTATATACATTCAGAGAGCAGAGATAGTTATCGGAGACTATTTCTGCTTTTTGCGTCTTCCGTTACGTGTAAGGGAACAATTCCGAAAGGCTGCAGAGTCTTATTATGAATATCAAGATAAGTTAAAATAATATGTTCAGTTCAAACAACTCAGCATTGATAAACGTTGGTGTATCAATGGTGCTCCAAGACCGCTTCTCTGGTCCAGCTGGTAACGTAGTTTCTAACTGGAACAGAATGTTGGGTGAAATTGGAACTTATCAACGAGGCCTAACAGGAGCTTACACTAACAATCTAAATATGGGCCTTGGTATGATTAACCAAATGAAGGATGCCTTCGAGTATTCTGCCAAGGTTCAAAAGAATACATGGTTAACTAATGCCATGATAAATGATGGTGTAAATCATCAGGCAGATCTCATGAAGAGGGCCCAAGAGATTAACCTTAGAAACCCTCTTACTACAGATGATATTACCTCAGGCCAGAAGTTTATGGCTATGGCTGGTATGGCTTTTGATAAGATTCAACAGGCAGCAGAACCTGCTGCTCAGTTGGCTGCTATCTTTGATATGCCAATGGGTCAGAAAGGTGGTACTGCAGACTTGATGACTAACATCATGTCTACCTTTAATATCGAGGCTGGCAGGGCAACAGAGGTTGCAGATGCTTTGTTTACTGCAACTACATCAGCCAACATGTCTCTCAGTGACTTAGCTGGTTCTATGAAGTACTCTGGAGCAGTTGCTAAAATGGCCGGTATAAACTACAAGGAGTTGTCAGCTTATATTGGTGTTCTTGGTAATCGAGGTATTCAGGGTTCAATGGCTGGTACTAACTTTGCTCAGGCCATTAGTCAGATGATGAAAGGTATATCTGGTGGCACTAAGGGAGGTGAAGTAGCAATGAAGTTAATGGGTCTTACTAGAAAAGACTTTGCTGATGCTGCCGGTAACCTATTGCCTCTAGACCAGATCCTGGTAAAGGTAGGTGAGCATTCAAAGAACCTTAATACTATCGATAAGACCCTGGCTTTAAACGGTTTGTTCGGTCAGCGAGGACTTAGAGCAGCTTCAATCCTATTAGAGGATGCTCTTGCAGGTGGTAAAGAATACCATGAGCTTCTTGGCAAGATTGAAGGTTCATCCGGTGTATTAAATGACAAGATGACAGACTTCTTGAATACACCTCAGGGTAGGATAGATGCCATGAATTCTGCCATCGAGAACTTTAAGATTAATGCAGGTGCTGCCCTATCTACTATATTCTTACCGATAGTAAATATGACTACTAAGGTAGTTAACTTGTTTGATAGTATAAGTCAAACTACATTTGGTAAGATACTGCTAAGCGGGGTTGGTACTGGAATATTTGTTGGTACTATCCGAGCTGGTTTTGGTTTCATGCGTATGAGTTTACGTATGATAAGAGGAGACTTCCTTACTACCTCAACTAGTGCTCGTACTACAAGTACTGCTATGGCTCAGACCAATATGGCTTCTGCAGGCTTACAGAAACACTTGGTAGTATGTATAGAGCTACTTAACCGTATGGCTTATACCTCTGGTATGGTAAGAGGTAATTTAGCAACCTTCGGTAATGGTAAACCATATCTACCTCTTGCTAGAGGATACGGTTATAGTATTGGTAAGGATGGTATGCCTATCTATTATAATCTGATGGGTTCAAGGCCTCAATTCGCTAATAGACAGGAAGCTATGGGTTTATCTGGTACTACCGTAATCGGAGGAGGGATCGGTTCTCGTGTAAAGAACATGACACACAGTGCTGAAGTAGTTAATAGAGCTAGAAGTATGAAGATAGCCAGTGCTATTGGTACTTCAAGTAGGGCTATCACTACAGGTATCAGAGGAGTATCAAGTGGTATTGGTATGTTAGGTACACTTGGTAAAGGTTTAATGGGATTTCTCGGAGGTCCTTGGGGATTAGCCATCACTGCTGGTACTACCGTTATACCAATGATATACGATTGGTTAACTGGAGATCATAAATCCGAAGAGGAGAAGCAAGCTGAACAACAGGCAGCAGAACTTGCTAAATTAGAGAAAGCCGTTAGGGATGGAACTTTATCAAGAATACAGATAAACCTTAACGGTCAAGCTTTAGGTACATTTAGTAATGGTGATACAGTTACAGCAACTCTACCAGGTGGTATAGGTGGAGCTGATGATGATTCAATGTATGGATTCTAAAATATAACCGATATGGCAAATATTATAGGAAAATCAGCAGGTAAGGTTTTTAATAAGTATCATGAAGCCCTATCTGGAGATACTGTTAGCTCTACTGTATCAGGCCCACTAAATAAACTTTGGAGGGCAAAGATACTGCTAGATAGGCAAGTAAGACCAGTAATACAAGGTACTTCAAAACGCAGTCAGAAGGATAATCGTCCAAAGAAGAATAGTAGTGAATACAGTACACAACCTTCAGAAGGCACTAATAATACCTTCGTAGCAGATAAGAAAAGTTCTAGTACTAATATAAATGAGGCTATTCGTACATTAAATAATGATAAACGCAGATCTCTTCAAAGGATGTGGGTATTGGGAGACTCAGCTCCACTAATAACCTCAACTGATAGGGATCTTACTAAGGCTGATACTCGTAGGGAATTGGGACGTAAGTTAAGAGCAGATAATGCTATACAAATCATAAACTTTTCGGCTAACCCTATACAGTATATACAGTTACAGACTATACCTTCAGAGATCCAACACGTAGATGAGACTGCTTGGGCAGTTATTAATTCTATGGGTAGGAATGTACCTATGTATCATTACACTGGGTCTGAAACCTCCGTAACATTTAGTGTATCATGGTACTCAGATGACCGGGATAACCCAGATGATGTTTTAACTAAGTGTAGACTATTAGAGGCTTGGACAAAGGCTGATGGTTATGTAAAAGCTCCACCTATCTTACAAATACGGTGGGGCTCTGCTGATGTTTTCAAAGACCAGTTCTTTATACTAACTAAAGCAGATTACAGGTTAGCCAATTGGAGAGTAGCTTCAAACAGGTACGACAGTAAAACTAAAAGATTTATACCAATAGGTAAGCAACCAGGTTTACAGCCTTCTACTGCAACCCAGGAACTTACCTTCAAGAGAGTAAGTTTAACTAACTTAAGATATTCAGATATTATATCTCCAGAATTACTTAAGATAACTAAAGGTATTAAATATGAGTAGTATACTTTCACCATACAGCAGTAATGCTTATAAAGTAGAATATGAAGAAGGTGATGTATCACTTGAGCGTATAACTAACCCAGAGTTATCAGACTCTGGGTTAAGGGTTACTCTACTAGATGGGCAAACACTTCAAGAGCTATCCTTCTTATACTATGGAGATTCAGGTAGGTGGGGAGACATAGCAAGTATAAACGAAATAGATGACCCCTTTAATTTACCGGTAGGTTCTAGTATAATTTTACCAGTATAATATAAAAATCTATGGCAGAAGTAAAACAAACTCCTACAGATAAAAATACCGATAATAAACCTAAAGAATTTAGATCTCAGGGTCACCTACTGTATAGTGGTACTGGTACACCATACCTTGCAATCTTTGATACAGTACATGAGCCAATCATTGATTCTATATCGGGTTTACCACTATCGGTATATATCTCATCTTTCTCTTATACCTTAGATCATGAAACTGAAAATGAATGTAGGTTTACCATAGATACTGGTAACCCAGATACAGTAGATGTATCGGGTATACAGAGTGGAGATGAACTAGTGGTACAGTATGGTTATGTATTTTCTGATGGTACTTTCGAATCTTCTAAACCTTATATACTTAAGGTAAAATCAATAGAGGCTACATTTGATAGTACTGGTACACACGTAACAGTAATATTAAAGGATTCAAGTAGTGATCTTAAAAATATGAAACCCTTTAGAACTGCTACAGAAACCTACACTTTCAAAAACTTTATGGACGAAGGTTTTGGAGTTAGACAACCCGTAATCATAGAAAGTTATGAACCTGTAAATGTTACAATAGATGAATCAAAAATTCCTAAGTAACCAGGAGGTATTTAATTCAGTACAACCTGCTACTATAAAAGTTGAACCAGACTTTAAGAGTACCATACTGTACTCTAATCAGTTTGCTTCAGAAAACCCAATATCTCCAACTGGTGAGTTACAGCAGATACTAGATAGTCAGATTGGTAGTGCTGGTACTAATGTACTAGTTCAGCTAAAACAGAAAATGCTGGCTTTAGCTGGAGGTCCTTGGTATATAGATATGATAAATGGTATCATTCATATACACAACCGTAGATATACTACTAAGCCTTCTAGTTATTATGCTTATCAATCAGAGAATGGTGAGGTGTTATCTGCTAACTTTAGGTTAGTAGATGTATACAAAAACCACGGGTCTATGAGATCCTTTGTGAATAATCTTACAAAGGGTTTACAGAATTTTGTTGGAGCTCTTACAAATAATATAAATGATAGGCTAAGGTTACTAGATTCAAACATTAAAGAGCAATCACTAGTAAACAGTTATTTTAAGGAAGGTAATAAGACTCTACAACAAACTATTAAACAGAACGGTGTTCATGAGCCAGATAAAACTAGAGTTGATAATCGTATTGTAAGAGCTGAAGCAGAAGCTCAGAGAAAATATGGAGTATCTGCTGAAGCTTCTGTAGCTAGATTTGCTAGTCAACATATGACAGAGAATCAGAAGAAGCAGCTTAAGCGTAGCAGAATGGATGAAGTAACTAAGAATTATGATATACCAAGTACAGTTAGGTTGCTTAGGGCTAAATATAAAGATGTTGATATAGCATGGAAAGAATACGAGTCAGTAAGTAAAAACCCTTTAGCAAGCAATAAGGAAAGGGAAGCTGCCAGACAATTTGCTCTCAGTGTTGCTAAGAAACACGATGTACTAATTGGTAGAACCCGTAAGTATGATGACGGTAAAGAGTTTAGTATCAAAACTACCATATATGTATACAGGCACTTTGGAGGTCAAGCTTATGCTGCAGCTGCTGATAGTGGTACAGATTTTGATCATCAGATACAAGCTCAAGTAAATAAGAGTGTAAAAAGCCTTACAGCATTACATGCCCGAGATGGTTGGAGATATACCCGGTATGTAAAAGGTGCAGTAGGTAAGCCAGTATATCATAAGCCAAAAGGTTTAGAATTATTCAAGGCTGGTGTTGACTACAAATACCCAGTAACAGTATACTTATATTTTACTGGATATAGAGGTACAGATATATACATGGATGGCTCAAGGGTATTAGCTGGTTTACCAAGAATACAACCTCCATCTACACCTACTGCTCCAATAGCTCCAATAAATGTTGGTAACTTCTTAAACAATGCCCATAATAACTTTGGTAAGCAAAAGAAAGAGGTACGGTTAGAGGGTACACTACTAGTAATAGGTAACCCTCATCTAGAAACTGGCCAGCAACTACACTTATCAAATGTAAGTAAAGCTTACTCTGGTTTATGGTATATTGCTAAAGTAGTACATAAATTAGAACCAAGCTCTGGGTATACTTCAGAATGTACAATAATGAGGCAGATGCCAGAGAAGAGATCTGAAGGTGAAGCAGAATATACAACTGTCGAGAATACCGATAATAAGCCTAAGGGTGAAGCTAATAAGGTAACTGGAACTTCTCCATCAAAACATCCAAAGCCAACACCAAGTAAGGCAGGTACTACTAAACCAGTAAGTAAAGGTAATCCATCTAGTGGAGATACAAAAACCACTACTGTAATGTTCAATGCCTTCGAAAAGAATTTTATGGCCACTCAAGTTAAGGCCTTGAGCACCCGAGAGGACGTTGTAGCAGTTACTTCAAGAACTGCTACTGATATAGCCGTAACAAAGGCTGTAACTGGAAAGAGCCCAGTGAAGGTTAACCCAAAGACTGGAGCTATAACTATAGATAGAAAAGCTATAGATGTAGCAAAGTTAAAGGCTCAGGGTGATCCAAACATCCATAAAAAGGTACAACAGACTGGAAGTATTAAAGCTACCACTGATAGAGTATTAACTAGATGGGTTAGAAGTAGAGGTCATAATAAATAGAGGCTATCAATATGTCAGCAATATCAGAAATAGTAAACGGAGGAGTAGAGGGACTAGGTCGCTTCTACTCCCTTTATCGCGGAATAGTACTATCCAATGAAGATGAAGCTAATATGGATAGGCTAAAAGTATATGTACCCGAGTTAAACCTGATAGACTGGGCTTTACCAACTGGGTGCTTTGGGTATGTCGGAGGTGGCTTTAGAGCTCACCCTCTACCTGAATTCAAGGATATAGTATATGTAACCTTTGAAAACGGTGATCCCGGTAAACCGCTATGGGCTTGGCATGGTTGGGGTTTGGATGAAATGCCAGATGAATTCAAAAGTAATTCGGTATGTGGTATAATAACTCCACACGGTACAAAGGTTTTAATAGATGATGAGACCGGAGTTGTGTATGTAGAGGCTCCAGATAATATAACACTGTATAGTGAGGGCTCTTTAACATTATCTTCAAAGGATATAAATATCCTTGCCTCAGATACTCTAACCGTAAATAAAGGTACACAATGTGTACCTCGGTCAGCAGACCTGGCAAAGGTGTTAAATAAATTAGTAAAAGAGGTAGACGCTTTAAGAACAGCTTTCAACTCACATACTCATGCAGGAGTTCAACCTGGTGGTAGTACTACTGCTCCTACTACTAGTCAACTTACGAAACCAATATCAACTATTAATAAGACCGATTTTGAAAACGACCAATTTAAGCATTAATAGATGAATGATTTAAGTATAGGTATTGGTGTTACTTTTCCTCTTAAAGTAACAGACCATAAAGGAGAATCTGGAGTATATCCAGTAGAAGGAGACTTACAGTTAATTACAGATAACCTATTAGCTATATTCCAATATGTAATAGGTCAACGAATACGACAAGAAGACTTCGGTAACAATCTAATAAGTATACTAGAAGAGCCAAATAATATAATACTAGACAGGGCCATATATACCTATCTACGTATGGCAATTAACACCTATGAACCAAGAATTAGTGTGAAAGACATACATACTACTAGATCTGGTACTAGTGTTAATATACTTATAACTTACTCATTAGTAAGTACCGGTAGCGAAAATAGTGTATCACTTTCTTATAATATAACTTAGTATGAATAACTGGACAGAAACATATAGAAGATCTTTCCAAGATATAAAGCAGGATATGGTATCTGCTTTAACCTCTATACCAAGCCCAACTGGAGGCAAACTTATAACAGATGTATCAGAGGGAAACATCCTGGTAATAATAATCTCAGCAGTAGCTGCTGTAGTAGAAATGTTACACTACTACATAGATAATGCTGCTAGAGAAGCTTTCTTGGATTCAGCAAGAAGATACCCGTCAGTACAAGCTCTTGGTTTATTAGTAGATTACCTACCAAGAGGAGCTAATCCTCCTACAGTTGATGTAGTGTTAATGAGGGAGTTAAACACTGATACCTCTCAGGCAGATAATACTATACCAGCTGGTACACAGTTTACTGACAGTAACCATAATGTTTGGCAAACAGTTAGGGATTATGTATGGCCTAAGTATACCACAATATTAAAGATCAGTTTATCCCAGGTAGAATTAGCCTATGACGTAACTATACCTTCGAGCTGGATAACACCAGGAGTAGACGTTACAGTTCCAAATAGAGATTCAATAAAGTATATAAGTAGGTATGGCTTCTCCTTAAGAGTTGGTTCAGAAAGATATACTCAGGTAGATACATTTGCAAATTGTGACGTATTTAGAGATAGAGTATATAGGGTATATACAGATGATACTAATACTACTTATATCAAGTTCCCACAAGGACATGTGTTACCAGCTGGTAAAGATTTAACAGTAAGTTACTACCTAACTCTTGGTGCTAATGGCAATATACAGGCCGGTAGTATAACTACTGTACCGAACTCAATAAAAACCTTAGGTAATAACGTAACTGTAAATAATCCAGAAGCCTCTGCTGATGGTTTTACAGAAGACAGTATAGAGATACTCCGGAGAGTAATACAGTCCTATTCAAGAACTGGTGGTAAAGCTATAACTAACCAAGACTTCATAGACTTGGCTAAACAGGTGCCAGGAGTAATGGATGCTGCTTTAGATAACAGTAACCCATTCAGTAAGATCCTATACATTACTTCATTAGTACCAGGAGTATCACCATCTACAGAATTATGCAATAGGGTGGCTAATTATATAAGGGCTAACTCTACCATAGGTAATATTATAACTGTATTACCAGCTAATATATCGGTATTAAAACTTGATCTCCAGGTAACAGGAAAGCCGGGTGCTAGTGAATCTGCAATTAAATCGGCTATACTATCTGCTTTATATAATGAATATAATTCTAGCAACTATGGTTTAGGTAACTCAGTAAGGTTATCAGATGTATATTCTTTGATTGACAACTTAAAAGAGGTTGATTATTTATACATAAAGGATATATACTTAACACCTTACGTGAAGGCAGTATATGGTTCAACTAACTTGAGTATGGACTATACCAGGTTAAGTACAGGCAGTATCAATAATTCATCACCCTCGGTATCTTACTTAATATCGTTTACAGCTAACGGTTTTAAGGTGTACTCAACTACAGGAGGATATGCTTCTGATAATCTCTCTAAAGAACAAACTCAGGTAACTATAAATGATACCAAGAATAATGTAAAGTTCAATCTGAAGTTATACAACCTATCTGAGATAACTGCTGGTAGTAAGTTCCAGTTCACTATAAATGAACCAGGCCACGAGTTCGAGGCAAATCAGTTTTCTTCTATAGTGTTTAATGGTGATATAAAGTTAGATATCAAAGAAGTATTATAGTATGGATATAAGACATCTCATAAACCTTCTACCAAGTTACTATAAAGAGTTCGACTCTTATAAGGTAGAAGGTAAAGGTTTGTTAGAAAGGTTCCTTGAGATAATAGGCAACCTTCTATATAAAGTTAAGGAAAACATAGATGGCTTTATTAATGTTATATCCATTAGTAAAACCAAGTCAGAGAACTTAGACTTGTTAGCTAGCAATGTTGGAGGATTACCTTTTACTGGTAAAAACGTAGTAACTTCCCTTAAGTTAACAGATGCTCAGCGTAGAGAACTGATAGCTTGTTCTACTTACTTGGTAAAGAATAGGGGTAGCAGGGAGTTCTTTGAAACCCTATTCAGTAAGCTGAGTAACAGTGATAATAACCTATCACTAACCATAAGTGAGAGTAGAACTGATAGTCCGGGTTATGTTAATACAGTGGTAGATTACTACAAGGAATTAGATAATTCAAACCTGGATATAACAGACCACACGGACTTGATCAGTACAGTTAAGTATATCATAACTGGAAACTTCCCTAAGAGCCTTAACAAGGCTATAGCAGATGTGGTATATAACTTCTCACCCTTTAATGTGAAGCCTCTGGTATATATCAATGGTGAATTCCAATCTCAACTTGATACTCCAATCCAGATATCAATAGAGTATTTCAATAAGGTGGCTAACCGTTGGGAGAAGGTACCAGACACTTTTAATCTCGGATCAGAAACCAACTATTTTAGAGTAGTAGCTTATAATACTAATACTGGTAAGCTGGTAAAGGGTATATCTATTACTAGTAAATATGAAAGTAATTCTAAATTACTTGGTACTAATACTAAAGATAAACTAGTAACTCCATACTATTATGAATTGAAGTCATTGCCAGACGGTATAAACAACTTCTCAAGGACTTTCTACCCAGTACCTACAGTTCAAGGCTCAGGTGAGGACATTGGTTCTGGAGTTAAAGTAAAATACTTAGTAAACACTTCTAGCAATACATACACGTATAACGTAGAAGTAATATCTCTATTTTATACGCCTAATGTACTACCAGATGGTACTATCAGTATAGCTATTAGTAAGTATGGTCAGGCAGTAATTGCTGTAAGAGCTACTCGTACTATTGGAGGTTCGCAAAAAGTATTAAGCGTAATACAACACAATAATAAACACATAGTAGTACCAACTTCAATATGGTACAATCGGAGTACTGGAGATTACACTCAGGAAAAACCATCAGACCTTAACGGCTATCAGTTATTAGAGAATGTATCCCTCTTTGTATTGGATAAGTTTACAGATTATACGTTCTCTCCAGTAAATAACCGATCTTCTAAAAAGGTAGTTAAGCTAGTTGAAAGTAAGGCTTCACTAGTAGGTAAGATAATGGTAAGGCAGGTATACCCTATAACAACTAAATGGGTAAGATCTCTAAGAGCCATTATACAAGAAGACGTAATGGGTAATAGGGTAATACCGAGAATAAATATCTTAGTATTAAACCCTCACTTACCAAACGTATGGTTAGAAGATGGTACATTATTAACTGCTAATATGGTATTCGAAGATCTACTATCAGGTACTAATACTGATTGGAAGATAGATACCAAACGAAATACTAAATTAGCTATAAAGATTTGGGAAAAGGAATTAATCAATGGTTCTGTTTGGTTCAATAACTTCACACATGAAAAGGGTAGTTCTTGGGGAAGAGGTTCTAATGTACCAATTTATATTAATACTACCGAATCCTGTAAGATAGTATCAGTTGAATACCCAGATGATATATTACCAGCTACTATTACTGGAGAAGTAGTTAAAGCCCCTAAGGTTATATTCAAGGAACACCCAAATAGTTCTATATCTATAGAATATACCGATGGGTACAAGAAGATTGGGGCTAATATACATGTTAAAGTTGGAACCAAGAATGAGGCCTTTGCAGGAAAAAATGGTTCATTTTTTACAGGTAAGCCTGGTGAATTATTTGGAGGGCTTAATTACATCGATATGTCAAAGGTAGTACTTCTAGTACAATCTCCAAATGGTAAAAACCATAAACTTGACATAGAAGCTAAGAGTACTATAACTGACGAAATAGGTAATAAGATTCCAATTAATTCAGAGGGTAATAAGATTCTAACAGACTCCAAGGGTAATAAATATATACAGATACGTACCGATGAGTATGTTATAACTTATACTGGCCTTGGTAATGATAACACTGTTGATGTACTGTCTAACCTACCAGGCAGGTTTACATTCAAGGTTATAAGTCACGTTGGAACTGAACCAATATCCGTAGATGTACTCGACCCCTATAATAACAGAAAGGCTGTACAGAATGATCCTTCTTATGTACTACTGTCAAGTAATAAGGGTAGATTACAGAGAGGTAAATTAAATTCTTTTCTGTATGTAACTGAGGGCGAATTAGAAGGATTAAACCTTTCATGGCAGCCAATGGATTCTGAAGGTAGTCCAATAATTCCTTACACTAAACTTATAAACCTAGTAGAAGGATCCGGTGAGTCTACCTTACGTAGCTTTGATATTAAGACGGATATACCAGTAACTAAATATGGTCCAATGTATCTGACTTTGAAACCAGATTACAATGTGATACATGTGGTATATATATTAAAGAAACCAATACCAACTGCACGTCTTAGTATATCACCAACTAGTATCCATGAGAATGAGGGTAAATCAACTACCATAAATATAGTAGTGGATGATCCAAAGGAGGTTAATAACTTCAGTGCTTTATGTATGGAGGGACGAACTGGAGAGACAACTACATTAAGGAATGGTGATAAGTTTACAGTTAATACCTTTGGTAAACACCCTATATGGTTAATGTATAAGGGTGAGAAAGTTAACCCTAGTAGCCCAGTCATCTTTGAGGTTACATCGGATAGACCTGGTACTAGAGGAGAACCAGGAACTGACCAAGATATACTAGTAGTTCCAGATAGAATTACCTTCGATAACTCTACCGGTATAGTAGACTACGAACTGTATAATTCTAGAGGTGGAACGACCAGGACTGGAATTAAATTACATGGTTTTAACGAAGTAACAAGAACAATAGATATACAAACAACTGAAGAATGGACATTAACATTGGAAGATCAGTAGATGCAGGATCAAGCGTAGCTAGAGGTAGTATAACTATAACTATGCTTGGAGAATCACAATATATACTATTCGAATTGAGATGGATGCTATTATTAGCAATGGCCTTAATATTAGCAGACTTTTGGTTTGGTATTTCAGTAAGTAAATATTTAGGTAAACCCATAAGAAAATCTAGAGCCTGTAGAAGAACCTTAAATAAGTTCGTTGATTACTTATGCTATTTATTAGTTGCAGCATTTCTTGGTATGGCTTTAGGAGATCCCCTTGGCCTTAAACCAGTTAATATTGCAATGGTATCTCTACTCATGTGCTATGGTTTCGAGATAGATAGTATATATTCACATGTATGCGAACTACACGGAGTAAAGAATGGTGTAAGTATATGGAGGATTCTTATCTACCTAATAACTCTTAGGTTCGGTATCTTGAAAGATATACTTTCAAATTTAGAAAGTAACATTCAAGATAGAAACAACGATAACAATAACAGTAATACATAATTTATTATGGCAGCTCAAGAAACATTTTTTAATTATGGCGATAGCCTATCATCAAAGAGGCTATGTCAAACCTTCGGTATACTTGGAGGTGTAGGACCTATCACTGGTTTTGGTTCTGCTAAAATAATCGACAGTGGTAGTAAGAAGATGTTGGAGATCTACCCTTATGCTTCTGGAGATGAGAACTCAGTATCATCTAAAGAGGAGCATGTAGACCCAGTACGTTACATAGTACGTGGTAGGATTAACTCTCATAGGACTACTAGTGAAATGGGAGAAGAACCTTTACACTCATTAATTGCAAGAGATGGTACTGTACTAAGAATAGGCCAAGGTAAGATCACTATCCCTATAGAGGGTACCGATAGCAGAGAGGTATTCCTATTTGCTAGTCATGAACATATCCCAGAGAAGGTAGATAACCCTGTTACTTTAAGGGCTATCTTTAACAATTCATCATACGACTTCTATTTAATGTATAAGAAGTCACGTAACCCATACTACCCAAGTACTGACGCTAAATACCTTGGTAGTCTATCTGGTAACAATGATGACAGAGACCCCTTCCTTACTTCAGAGAACTCATACAGTTATCTTGATGAGGTAGTAGCTAAGGCTTGCCCAGAGTATCATAATAACCGTAGCTCTATGGTTCTAGTTGGAGTATATGGTACAGGTGAGGATGAGATCAATAACATGAATGAGTATTTTGCTATTGTACCCTACCAAGGACAGGGTATATCAGAAATACCTTACTCATACGCGATACACAACTACTTAATCAGGGCTATCAATCGTACTGAGAAGTTTACATTTACTGACTTAGTTCTTACTAACCCCGATACTGGAAATGACTTCAACAGTCTTACAGAGTGGCTTTCATGGAGTATCTCTAAACATATTAAGGATTTCACTACCAGGTTAGATAACCTTGATAAAAAAATTGATAAGTCAATACTCAAACCCGGCAGTATAATTCTATGGGATCAGCCAACTATCCCAGATGGTTGGGAAGAATATACCTTAGCAAGTGGAAGAGTAGTAATAGGTTATAAATCTGGAGGTATAAGTATAGACCCAGATTCTAACTTTAAGATATTATCTAATGTTGGTGATATATATGACCCAGAAGGTTCTAAGGGTATTTACAGCATAAAGATAAAGGGTACTGACTTACCAAAACATCGTCACTCAATTGGAATAACTAACATGGGTGCAGAAGAAGAGGGCAAAACAGATAAGGGTAAATGGGAACAATCAATACCAATCCCAGTACACTTCAGGAATAGGAACCCTAATAGTAGTGGTAGTGACTCTGGCCCAGGCTTACCAGGCTACCATGATATTGATAAAGTGTACCCTCCTATAATAGAAAATGGAGCCGTACTATCCAGTTTTAACCTAACTGATGATCATACTACATCAGAAAGCCTAGTGGATAGTATAGAGATCTCAAAGTTGATACCTTCAATAACCCTGCGTTATATACGTAAGAAAGCAGAGTAGGCTTTTCTTGTTTCTTTCATTATATGTTCACTAAGAGGAGGTCCAGTTAATTCTTGGCCTCCTCTTTATGTGTTATAACTTTATATCAGTAGAAGCTTTAACCATCCAGTGGTTAATTTCTGACCTGAGAGTAGATATGTACTTTATAGAATTACGGGATTTTGGTAGATTAAAAAACTCAGCTAATAACCTATTAGTAACTCTACTGCCATGTAATCTTTCTCTTATATATGGAGGTTGTATATTTAATGCTTCCCATACCAAATAGGCGTCTGGAGAAAGATTCTTTTCCATATAAGCATCAACACTCTTCAATAAGTTTTCCTTAAACTCATACTCATCTGAATCATCCAGTAACTCCTTGTCATTATCAAATAAGGTATCTAAGGATAACTGGTGTTGATTAAATTCAGCTCTATCAGTATAGGCATACTTTAATAGGTGTAACTTATAAGTAGTTAAAGCTCTTATCATAGTATACTTCAACTGATCATTGTTAACTACTCCATAGTATTTGTTAAATACAAATAACAGTTTATCATCAAACTGTGATTTTATAATATCGGGTGATACGTTAAATCGTCTACAATCAATTTGACGAACTAAATTCCTTATTATTGGCTGACATACCTTATATAATTCGTTAAATAGGTTTCTGTCGTAGCCTTCTTGCATAGGTCTAAGTCTATGTAGTTCTGACCCATTCTTTTCTGATTCTACCATAACTATTCATATTTAATATTTGACAATGCAAATATAATAATAAAATTTAAGTATGCAAAACTTTTAGTCTAATTATTCACCCAGTAGCTGAGGACTTACTAGTAGTATATGCTTGGATAGTTCGTGAGCTATGAATTACTATAATCAAATTATAATTAATAATATATGAAGAGAAATAAACATAAGTTCGAATTTGACCCAAGCTTTCAACTGGAGATAATCAGATTTATTATCCAGGATAAGGAAGGCGGGTTAGCGTTAGGTAAAGTTAAGTCAGGCTATTTTACTCTGATAGAACATTCAGTCATAGTCGATGGCTTAGCCAAATATTACAAGAAAAACGGTAAGATACCGTCTAAGAATATTCTTAAAGACGTAATAAAGGATATACTAGAGGGTAAGGAATACGTAGATTTAGTAACTAAAGATGATGTACCTAATATATACAAACTAGTAGATAACCTATATGGAAACTCTTTAAGTGATAGGGAATATATCAATGAGAAGATATATCAGTTTGCTACTTATGTAGCAATGAAGAACCTTAATGAATCGTTTGACTTAAATGATTTTAGTCAGTACGAAGAATACCAAAAGAAACTAGATAAGATAGTTTCTCAGGCTAAACCCAAAGCAGAAGATGAACCTCTGTTCTTAACTAGAGATGTAGTAGAACGTCAATTTAAGAGACAGGCAGATCCTGCAATAGTACCTTCACCTTATAGACAATTAAATAAGTTAACCAATGCTGGAGGATTCCCAGTACATTCAATTGGTGTGTTATTGGATAAACCAAAAGCAAGGAAGACTTTCTTCTTAGTTAACATGGCTCTCGGTTATTTAAGAATGAAGAAGTCAGTACTATACATAGATACTGAGAATGGTAAAGATCAGATAATGGATCGTATCATACAATCATCTCTTAATAAATCTAAAAAGGATCTCTATACAGGAGAGTATGATAAGCAGGAGTTAACTCATATACGTAAACTACAAAGGTTTGGTGTTGAGTTAGTAGTTGAAAGAGTACCGGCAATGGTAACTGACTGTAACTACATATCAAGGTTAATAAAGAAGCTATCAGAACGTAATATACATATCGATGTGGTAATGGTAGACTACGCAGCTAAGTTAGCTTCTATTGCAGGTGATAGGGATGACTTCGAAAGAATATCCAATGTATTTATAGATTTACAAAACCTTGCAGAGTCAGAGAACCTTGATATGATTTGGACTGCCAACCATATTACCAGAGAGGGTAAGAAACATCGTACTACTAAATACGATGAGAATGACATTGCTAAATGCGTTGATATAGTTAGACATGCCCAGGTAATATACGGTTTGAATGCAACAGAACAGGAGGAACAAGATAACATCCAGAGACTAGAATTAGTAGTTCAAAGAGATGGTCAACCTACTGGCAGGGCTTTATTTCATGTAGATATCGATAAGCAAAGAGCTAGAGAATTTACCATAGAACAACGTAAGAAATATGATGAAGTTTATGCAGATCAACTAGATAAAGAGATAGGCAAGCATAGTAAGAATCATAATGCAGATAAAGAAAAGTATAATCATCATAGTGGAGATATTTAATATGGATAAAACATCTGTAGAAAAGTTACGATTACAACCAGTAATAGAAGTACATAAATCTAAGTCATTAGTAAAATTACAGAGTGATGATAATAGATTTAAGGCTGAGATATCCTACTGGGATATTAAGATAGGCACTATGTACAATAAACAAGTAGTATCACTATCATATAATGATATGAAAGAGTTAAGAAAGTTATTAAGAAAAGCTATAAGGGATGAAAATAACAAGTCAGTTTAAGTCTAAGCTTTATACCTACTTTATTAAAAGAGGCTTAGCCTATGAATATAGGAAAGGTTGGCTAAGGTTATATCACTGCCCTTACTGTGGTAGAGAAGAAAAGATGGGTGTAAACCTTACTATGTACAGAACTAATTGCTTCAGATGTAATGCTCATGTATCACCTGCTCAGTTAGTAATGGACATAGAAGGTTTTGATACTTGGTCAGAATTAACAGTCTTTCTAAACAATGGAGACTTTACAGAGTTAACTTTTAAGGAAGAGAAGGTAGAGTTACTAGAAAAGAAACCAGTATATCTGCCCGAAGGTTTTAAGAATATAGCTATTGGAAAATCTCAATTAGCTAAATCAATGAGAGGTTATGTTAGAAAACGTGGATTTGACATTGAATATGCCAGTAGAATTGGTATTGGTTATTGTACTGATGGTCCTTTATATGGTTACCTGGTTATTCCTTTTTATTATAATGGAGAACTAAGGTATTATAATGCCCGGGCAGTAATGACTAACGGCCCAAGATACAATAATCCGAACAAAGATATCACTGGACTTGGCAAGGAGTTTATCATATTTAACTATGATGCTCTCAGTATGTACAAGAAAGTATTCCTATGTGAGGGTGCTATAAATGCCCTTACTATGGGTGAACAGGGTATAGCAACCATGGGTAAGGCAGTATCAGCTTATCAGATTAATGAGATCATTAAGTCTCCAGTTGAGAGAATAATAATACTGCTTGATCCAGATGCTAAGAAGTATGCCATAGAACTAGCAATGAAGTTAGTACATTACAAATCAGTAAAGGTGGTATACTTACCAGAAGGTAATGATGTTAATGATCTTGGTCGTAGTAAAACTATGAAGTACATATATAATACTAAGTATCAGTCATACCAGGAACTCCAACGGTTGAAGAATGAACTATGATAATATAAATATATTTAAGTAATTATGTCAAAGACAACTAAAGAAAGAGTAAGCCGTAACCCAAGTCTTCACATCACTCGTGAAGACTTTCGTTATGTGTTAAAGGAATTAGGGCTAGAGAAAGGATTCCCTATCAACAAGTTCTTTGAGGTGGCAGATAGGTTCACCATTCATTCAAGGGCAATGATAGTATCTAACCGTAAGTCCGGTAAAGTGGCTAGAGGATTAACCCGAGCAACAAGAGGTGATACCTATCTGGCAGCAGACATCTATTATGCTGTACGTAAGTCACTCAACCATCGAGGTATACGTAAACCAACCCAAGACAGTGGTAGGTCCTGGACTCTGTGTAGGAATCTAGCAGATATATGCAATGAGTACTGTAAGGAATATAACCTTACTCCTCGTGAAGGTTTCATTGAATATATAAAGATAGGCTTTGAAATTATGGGCAAGAATACTAAGAGAGCCCTTAATAATTTACCAAGTATGTTTCAAGACATAGTAGATTATAAAGAAGCTAAGCATAATCTAAAGTCAGATAAAGATCAAGCCTTAACTGAAAAGATACATGATTACTATGTATCTGTTATAGCTGAGAGAACAGGCTTATCAGAGGATTACACTAAAGACCCTGCAGAATACGCTCACTTCATAGAGCTTAAAGATTATTGCATAAATAATAATATAAATTATAAGGACTATATCGATGCTCTGTTCGAGGGGTTAGCTTGGTGTAATGGTTTACCAGAGCCAGCTAGATTCTTATCTAGTAAATCAAAACAGTACTACCTTAAGTACATGTTCAAGTATAAACAAAAGGTTCAGGTAGAGGGTCCTAAAGTACAGGGTAGTTTGTGGAACTTAATAAACGAAGACAATGAGTAGGATTATTATTAACAACTGTAATGAGTGTACGCTTGACATACCTCAGAAGAAAGCCCTAAAATTATATGAGGAGCTTTCAATTAAACACCCAAATGCTTTCTACTTAAGGGGTAGAATAAAAGGCTGGGATGGTAAAGTTCACTTCTTAAATAAGTACGGTAAGTTTAAGATAGGTATGCTTCCCAGAGTTTATCAATGGTGTAAAGATAACGGTTTAAACGTTGAATTAGTAGATAAGAGATTACCTATACCTAAGGCTAAAGCAGTAGAAAGGGTAGGTAAGTTTAAACTCAGAGATGAACAGTTTAAGGTTCTTCAGAGTGTTATAAATAATAATCTAGGAGGAGTACCTTATTACATTGGAGTTTTAGACTTGAACGTGGGCTTTGGTAAAACCCTTATAATGTCAGCCTTATACTACAGCTTCGGAAAGAAACTAAAGACCTTGCTTATAACAAATGATTCCGATTGGTTACAGCAGGCTAAGTCAGAGTTTAAGGAATACCTACCTGGAGAGGATATAACCTTCGTTCAGGGTAGTAAGGTAACTAACTGGTCTAACTTTAGTATAGGCATGGTTCAATCCATATCAAGGAACATAAAGACCTATCAAAGGGAGTTAGCTAAAGTAGATATGGTATTAGTTGACGAGGCAGACTTAGCAGGTAGTAAATCTTATCAATCAGTATTATCTCATCTGTATAATACTAGAGTAAGGTTAGGCTTATCAGGTACTATCTATGTATCTAAGTTAAAGAAAGATGAACTTAAGAACATGAACCTAGAAGCTTACTTCGGTCAGAAGATATCCGAATTCAGATTAAAGGATTCTATTAAGAAAGGCTATTCAACTAAGGTAGTAGTTAAGTTAGTAGATACAGAACCTTGGTATATATCTCCTGAGAATGGGCCAAGAGATTATAAAACTGAGTACGATAATTTTATAACCGAAAACGTTTATGGTTATAAATGCGTATTAGATAGATTGAAAAAATCAATTAAATACGGCAACTTGCCAGCACTCATAGTATGTAAGCATATTAAACACTGTGAAAACTTATATAAGTATATATTCTCTGCTCTAGACGGTAAGTATAAAATTGCTTGTGTACATGTAAATACTGATAGAGCAAAAAGAGATTCAATAATGAAAAGGTTTAGGGAAGGAGATATTGATATACTTATATCAACTACTATCACCTCTAGAGGTAAGAACTTCCCTAAGTTGAGATATATGGTAAATGCAGCAGGTATGTCATCAGAGGAAAAAACCATACAGTTCCTCGGTAGATTAGTTCGTCTATTCGAAGGCAAGGATAAAGTTTACCTGGATGATATACAGTATAACGGCCCACACTATCTTTCAAGACACAGTAAACGTAGAGCTAGATACTATCGTAAAGAAAAGCTAAAAGTAATCAATCTACGTAAGATCTGGACTAAGTACAAGAAGTACTCTACTCTCTACTTACCGTTCTAGATTCTTGATGACTAAATGATTACATATTTATTTCCGTAGGAGATAAATAAGTAGCTCTAGGCTCTAAGCAAGGGCAAAAGGCAATGAGCAAACGTTAAAACAAAAGAACTACATGAAAAGAAGAATTGATAACTCTCTACTCATGTAGTTCAATTAGTATC
>FLSC01483042.1_pt1 | contig 83516 bp, 84 predicted proteins | sample 1550561 | NCBI WGS metagenome assembly FLSC01 (sample SAMEA4031775, study PRJEB14383) | metagenome | biome: human; feature: oral; material: saliva | place: Philippines | collected 2014 | reverse complement strand
GTCCCACCATAACCATTTACCCCTAGTCCTTCTATAAATTTACTTCCTTCTAATATAGTATTAGCTTCTGTTCCAAAAGGTGGTTTATTTTCTATATTCTCCCATGTTAATGGAGTATTTAAATTAGCTACTTTCTGAGCTAAAGTTAATTTTGGTTTACTCATTATATATTTCCTCCTTTAGTTTTAATATTTTAATGTCTTGTTTCTATTATTTATTATAATGAAACAACTAATTAATTTAATCACATAAGGAGGAATCAATTATACAAATGATTAATTTACCATTTAGTGATATACTAAAATACATTTTACCAGTAATAATACATTTAGCTGTAGTATTAGTAGTACTATTACTAGTAAGGTCATCTTTTAGTAATTATATTAAAAAGAATAACTTAATACATACAAATATGCATTATATACCAGAAATAATAAATGATATTATAGAAAAGATATTTAAAACCTGTTCAGTTATAATATTTCTTGTAGGTATTATTTATTCTATCAATCTATTATAGAAAGGAGGATATAAGTGGAGAATAAAGTTATAATAAATACACCAAATCCTAATTATGAATTTTTTAGTTCTGGTTCTACAGAACTATCATACTTAGTAGCAAGTGCTGTACATAATATGACAAAATTCTATATAAATAAATTACCAATAGGACATTTTAAATATATACATAAACAAAATGCCTTATCTATCAGAGAATATAAAAACCAATCAGCACAGTTTATGTTAAAGAAAGATAGACCAGTATTAGGTGTTTCATATAAATTAAATCTTAAAGATAATCAGTTATTTGATAGTAATTATTTTAGTAGAACTATGGGTACACATGGTAGAATACTATATAGAGAATTTACTAGAGAATTAGATACATTTACTGATTGTATTATATATGACAAAAAGCATGATGTGAGATTAAACTTCTCAGCACAATATATAAATATAAATATGGAGTTCACTCATACATATGATACATCAATGCAACAAATGGAAACATTCTGGAGTATGAAACCATTATTTGATTTAGACCCTTGTCAATTACCATTCTATATAAAATTTCCTATACCTGATAGATATATATTATGTATAGCTCAACATATGGGATTTAATATTATAGATAGTGAGAAGGGTAAAATAGTAGAAAAACCAATAGAATTCGTAAAAGAATTAAATAAATTTACATTATACCCTATTACATATGAATTAGATACTGGTACTGGTAGATATAGATACTTTACAACAGCAGAGACATATTATTTGATAAAATTCTCCTTACCAGATATGGATGAAGGAGAAAGACAAGGAAATGTGTATCAGAATTTCCATATAACACATTCTGTAGATATAGATGTAATAGTTCCTAGTGTATGGTATCTATTATTTAAGAATGAGAACTTTGAACCAAATGCAGAATTAGTAAAAGAAATTCCACCAGATTCAATAGTAATTTCAGATATTAAATATGATTGGTTACCACATGTAGATAGAAATGATTTCTCATTAGTAGGATATTCTGGTTATGAATTTGAAGAAGACCATATAGATGAAGAAATAGATTTAAGACAAATATTATTTGATAAAACTTATGATACTTATATAGAAGCAGATAAGAAAGGTATTAAGTTATCTACATTTATGAATGCTGAATTATATATAAATCAAGAAAAATGTACAGATGAAAGTAAATATATTTATGACAAAGATAATTTTAAATTTACCATAAAAGATGGTAATATGATGAATGATTATGTCATAGCATTATACATGGATTTAGAAGTTTATAAACAATTAAATTATAAAATATATAAAGAAGAAAGTGAATATCTAACAGGTAGAGAGTAGATAGGTAAAATCCTATCTACTCTCCTTTTATTTGTTCATCTTTATTATCTTTTTTAAATAGTCTTCTTATTCTATCTTCTATTGTCATATATTTTATATATGTCTTGAAATAATATTTCTCTGGTATGATATTTAATGTCATTAGAAATAATATTCTGAATGTTGTCATAGAATTACTCACAAATCCTTCTAATAGATACATTACTAAGGTGTCTATTATTATGAATATCGAGAATAGTGTAATTATGTAAAATTTGTGTTTTATAAAATTATCCCTAATCATAAGCTTCCCTCTCTTGAAATTTATATTTCCAAATCAATGTTGTTGTATTTCTTTCCTTTCAACAAGTCTAACAGTTTCTTATTAAATACAGATTCTCTAAATAGAACTTCTAATGCTAACAAGTAACAATACATGATATACAATATCTCATTAAGTATTATTAATTTAATATAACTGTCAGTGTTACTCATATAATTCGCATTAGTATATATAGTTACAGTAAATAGATTATCTATTTCTGTCATTTGTCCTGCCATTATCTTATCTAATAAGAATTTCTTTGTTATTCTAACTACTTCTTCATCATCTCTAGATATAGATGTAGTGTCATTTTTGAATGTAGTAAAAGCAGAGGTAAAAACCTTTATAGCTTCTCTATTAATTGTTTGTATTTCTATTGTATCTAAGTTATTTTGCGTTCTCTTAGCAAAGTCCTCTATCTCTAAATAAATAGCGTCATATAATGACATTAATAGATTTCTTAATAAAGAATCTAATATTGGATTATTACTTGATACCTTATTCACTATATTTGCTATCAAGTGCTTTCTAGAGAATATACAATGGTTAAGTAAACTCCTAGACATTACATAATTCTTTATAGAACTCTTTTGACTGTCATCGTCACTATCTTCTTCTTTATTTTGCTTTAATTTGTATTTAACATACACTTCTATAATAGAAAACATAGCTATTATTATAGTTGTAGCTACCTGTGTAAAGTCCATTTTACTTAGCCACCTCCTTTTAGTTTAAAGTTACCAGACATATAGTAACTGTCTATATGCCTGGTTGATTTGGTATAATTATTCTGCTGCTTTTTCATTTTCTTCAGCTATTTTTTCAACTTCTTTTTTAGCTTCTTCAACTTGAGCAAGAGCTTTAGTTACAGCTGCTTCTGGAATATGTCCATCATTATTTTCAAATTGAGATTCTTTTAATCCATCTCTAATAGCATCAAGGAAACCTATAATTCTATCAGATTGGCTATCATTTAATCTTAATCCGATTTTTTTTGCAAGTTTCTTCCACCAAGATAATACCGGACTAGGTATAATTAAAAATACTATAGCCACCACTGTACTAACTTGCCAGTTTGCTTTAAGTGCTGCTAGTATTGTGTCAAAATTAAATCCTTCCATATTATTGTTCCTCCTTCTTTTTATTTATTTTAGGTTCTTCTAGAATAAGAACCTTATTAATTGAAGTAAGTTCTGATGTATTATTATCAGAATTACTATATTCAATCTTATGGCTTTCTTTTATTGTTTCAGTACCTTTATCTACAATCTTTACATAACAATACTGAATTAATAAAAATATAACGAATAAGACAAACAAATAAGTCTTCTTAATCATAGAAAACCTCCTTTTCTATAAGATTATTAAAAATATTATAGGTTTAATATAAAGTTAAATACTAGCAGAGGAAAGCCTTGATGATATTCATATATCATCAAGGTCTTTTTTAATCTAATAGTATATATTCCCCTTTATTTATCTTATATCTTAATTGATTATCACTACCTCTATATCTTTTAGTATGTGGTAAATCACATTCATATCTACCATCTACTAATATATCAATATTATCTAATAATGATTCATCAATTTTTAATATTTGATTTAATGTATACCCAGTCCATAACCATATATCTTTATTAGGAAACTTTTCTTTTATTTCTTTAGCTAGTTTCTTAATACCTTCTCTATTATCTATATAGAATGGGTCTCCACCAGAAAATGTTATTCCTTTTATAAAATCATCTTCTAATAGTTTGAATATATATTCTTTATCTTTTTCTGTAAAGTCTTTTCCATTATTAGGATTCCAACTTTCTGGATTATGGCATCCTTTACAATAATGACCACATCCAGCTACCCATAAAACTACTCTTAATCCATCACCATTTAATACATCAGATGGAGTTATTTTCATATATTTCATTTTATATCATCTCACTATTTTAATTACCATATAATTCTAAAGCTTTTTTCAATGCTTCTATTATTTGTTCTTTATCCATATTTTTAGATTTATCTATAATATCCTCAATTTCCTCAGATAAATAAATATAATTATCATTGCTGAATAATCCCATAATATTTCCTCCTACATTGACACTCTATCTTTTATTTCATCCATTTTAGTTGCATTGAATGTATGGTCTCCCATCATTCTAGAGTATCCCATATAACCACATGTTCTATTTGTCTCAACAATCTTATTACTTCCACAGTGAGGACAAGTTTCTCCCCAATCTTCACCATGTTCTCCACATTCAGCACAAAAACATGCATTGAAGTTTACACCTTGGTAGAACCCTTTAGCCATTCCTCTTCTTATAATAGCTTTTAATCCGTCTATATTTTTAGTATCACCTATTCTTACATATTGGATATGTCCACCCATCATTGTATTGAATAAATCTACTTCTTTATCTTGTTTTTCAGTAGGTGTTATATCTTCACTTACATGACAATGGAATGAATTTGTAAAATAAGTTTTATCTGATACATGTGGAACTATTCCATATTTAGCACGGAATTGCTTAGCCTGAGTCCCTGCTAGGGATTCGGCAGGCGTACCATATATTGCATACAGTTTGCCATCTTCTTTCTTAAATCTATCCACCACTTCTGTAATGTAATTCATAGTTTCAACTGCAAATGAATTATCTTCACTGATAGGTCTACCTAATGCTAACCAAGTTAATTCATTTAATGCTGTGACTCCAAATGAAGCTGTCCATGAATTTAATATCTTAGATATTCTTTCTTCAGATTGTAAATTTCCTTTATATGCTCCACCTTCCATAAACATTAATGGATTACTATTAGCTTTAGCTTTACCTAGATATTGATATCTCTTTAGTAATAATTCTCTAATCATTTGTAAATATTTATATAATTCATCTTTAAACTCAACTCCTGTCTTAAGAGCTTCCATATATATCATAGGTAAATTCAATGATACTACTCCTATATTACCTCTACCTTCAAATACTAGTTCATTTGTATCTGGGTCTCTATAATCAGATAAATATGCACGGCAGCCCATTGGGCTAACAAACTTACCTTCTCTTTTATGTAATTTTGGGGATAGGTAATCTGGGTACATATTTTTACTACTACATTCTACTGCTTTATTAAATAACCATTCATATTGTTTTCCTTCTTCATGTATTTCTGGATTATATAGAAATACTAATTTAGGAAATATTAATACTCTTTTCTTACCTGGATCTCCATGACCTTCCATTCTTACTTGTAGTATCAGATCAGAAATTTTAGCTTCTAAATCATTGCTTACATCACCGAATGTAAAGGTTACAAACGGCTGACTACCACGTGCCGATACTACAGTATTTAATTTCATCTCTACTCCTTGTAGAGCTTGTTTTATATCATCATCTAATTTAGCTAGATGTAAATCTATCATTTTTTGTCTTTGTTCTTCTGTTACAGTTAATCCTAATACAGATATTTCTTTATTAGTATCTTCTATAACTTTATCTATACTCATCTTATAATAAGGTGCAAGTATTCTATCTATTTGTGGTATAGTACATCCCAAACTCAATATAATTTTCATTATCATTATTACCACATATAATGTGAGTCCTGACTATATTTTCATCTCTAATATATAGAGGTTGTCATATCCTTCGAGTGGTGTTAATCCCCACCCTACCTCGCTACATTCATCACGAGTAGTCGATACATCTAGATTAACTAGACACGGTATTAGCATAGCTTAATAAAAAATACATTAGCCTTAGCCTCACTTACATTCCCCATACTGTCACCAGTACTCTATCCAATTTCTTGGGGGAAAACCGTTAGCCAATAATATAAATTATTGACACCCCTTTAACATGGGTTCATATGATTTTATTTCGGCAGATTGGGTTTCTTATGTTTTTATTTAACCGAAATGTTGTGCTGTTTCTATCATAGTAGCATCGCCAAGTTGTCCGATAGCTGTTAATATATTTCTAGGTTCTCTATATTTAACTCCTTCTAATGTAAATCCACCTTTCAATAATGTACCTACATCAAATAGACAACAGTTGAATTGAGGTAATAACATATCACTCAAATCATGTATATAGATAAATCCAGTTTTAATTGCTTGTAATTCAGATAAAGATAGATGCATTTTTTGATACATTTCTTTTGCAAATGTTTGAGCTATACTTGTTCTCTTAGTAGATATATACTTAGAGTTTGAGTTTGAATTACTCTTATCTTCTTCTGTTAAAGTTCTAGCTACTTGCATTTCCATATCTTCTATTACATTATATACAAATTCATTTTTGTAGTTTCTGTAATCTCTATAAGATTTTGCAACTGCTTCATTAACTTCATCTAATGCTTGTTCTACTAGATTATGTAATCTAGCTACATTTACTTTACTATATGCAGTTAATTCATTTGAAATTATTTTTTCTATTTTATCTAATTCTTCTTTTGTTAATTCAACAGAAACTCTTGTTGCTGACTTACCTATTGCTTTAAATATTTTTTCAATCAGAAACGGTTCTGTTGTACCATCCTTTTTAATTACTTGTAAATTCTCATTCATGTAAAAATCCCTCCTTAATAATTTGGTTATACTAATGTTTTACGCTATATAATATAAGGTTTTAAGCCACTTTTTATAGCAATTATAAAAAATTATAAAGTTGATGAAAATGGTAGAGAATAGAGGAAAACTCCTCTATTCCCTATATAAATTAAAGCGTTTAGTACTATAGGCTACATCTATCATGTATCTACAGTATATAATAACTTTATTTATATCACCATTATAGTTATTATTCATAATATCATTACATTTATTTATACATCTTAGTATTCTGAATTCTGTAAAACAATAAGACTTCCATCTTTTCTTAAGATTTATTAGAAATTTAATTGTCTCTAATCTTAATTTTAATATTTTAATCTCATTTATTTGATTCATAAAATACCACCATTAGCTTTCAATAAATTCTTTCAATGCATTTCTTCTATCATCATATTTTTCAGTTTCTATATTTAATTCTATTATTTCTTTTATTAGTTTAAGATTATCATCTATGTCTTCTTCTATTATATTATATCCTATATCTAAATCTCTATTTAATTCAAATCTAGGTTTTAGTCTAACTAGTGAGTCATTTTCTAAATATAATTGCATAAAACACAATGGAATAGCACTGTACTTTAATTGATTATCCCACTCAACATAATCATCACTAGAGTCAAATGTTAATTCATTATTTAATTCACAGAAACTGTATATAAATATAGTTTTAATTGTATCTTCTATCTTTTCTATATCATTATCAGATTCACCATATACCCATAAATCGCCACTCATATGTAATTTATATCTATCTTCTTCAGATAGTTCATTCATATCTTCTGTATTTATATTACCTAACCATCCAGCAGTATTCTCAATCATAATATTACTATATCCAATATTTGTTACTATTCTTTCTATAAAATAATCATATTTACATTTTAAATTAAGTACATCACTATAACCAACTCTATTACCTCTCTTAACAGTTAATAGATATTCAAAAAATCTAGCTAATTTTATATTCATTATAACCTTCATATTAATTTCCTCCTACTATTGTATATTTAATTAATTTTGATAATTCTTCACTTACTATGTATGGATGATTATTATTTTGACTATATTCTATAAACAATAATCTACCATCTGGGACTATTAAACCTTCATTATCATCTTCATCCCAATATCTATATTTGTTATTCATCAAATCCTTAATATAATCATCATAATCGTCTGGGTCTGCGAAATCTTCAGGCTGTAGCTCATCTTGTCTTAATATTTCTGTAGCTGTTTCTATATCATCTGGAGTTAATTCAAATCTGACTAATCTGTATCTAGATATGAATATTTTTCCTTTATAAAACTCTACAAATTCATATTTATTTATAACTTTCTTTACAGCTATAATCTCCTTAATATTTAAATCTTCATTTACATTGAATTTATATTCATTAGACTTTAATATGAACTCCCCAACATCATACAAATAAGTATCATTAGTATCTAAATCATATTCAATAACATATACCTCACCATAGGATTGGTTTACTTTTGTATCACTATTATATTTAGATAATACTTCAAATAACTTCTCTTTCACCTCACTTAATATTCTATTATTAATATTTATTGTTTTATTACACATAATAAAACCTCCTTTTTAATATTGTATCACTATTATAATATATTAAAGAAAAGAAAATTAAAAAAAAAATAATAAGGGTTTTAATAACCCTTATTATTCTTAAAAATCGTACCAATGGTCGATTTCATAATTTACTTTTCTTAATTCTTTTTCTAATTCTGTTAATGGATATCTATAGATAGCCTTTTGATCATCTTCCACTTCATCTAATTCTTCATCTATCCAAGACATAGCTTCAATTTTAAATTGTAAAAAGTCTCTTTTTCTTTCTAGTCCTTCTAAAGTTATTCTATTTTCTAACATTCTATATACCTCCATAAATATTATTTTATTTTTTATTCTTTACTCCTATTATAATATATAAGAAAAAAAAACAAAGTTACACTCGTATCATACAAAAAAAAAATAAAGGATAATCTTAAATGATTATCCTTTATATATTTAAAATACGAATCCCATTATATAGTCTCCGTATTTTGTCATATGAATTTTAGCTAGAGTAGCTTCTCTAGCCACCATCATATAACGAATATCTTCATTATTATCTAACCATTTTTTGTTATATTCTAACATTATTTGTTTTATAGATTTACCATTTTCTTTTTCCTTTAAGAAAATATTGTGAGCATACTTCTTCAATTCTTTCCAATTAATTTCATCCATAAGTCTCAAAAAAGCATCTGTCCCTTCTTTTGAAAATGTTTCATAAATCCAATTAGTATAAAAATCAAAATTATTATACCAATACCAATCACCAGTATTATTTAATTTTGATTTTACTGTGCTTGTTTTATAAATAAGTCTATAGTGTTTGATTCTTTTATTTATTATATTTTGTTTAAACATACCACCTCTTAATTCCCAAATACAATCATTATTTTCATCCCAACCAGTAGCTAATATTGCAGTCATATTTCTTATTTTCTTTGTCATTTTAAATACCTCCATAAATATTATTTTATTTTTTATTTCTAATATCATATAAGAAAAAAGGAAAGGATTTTACTCCCTTCCAATATTTTTAATATACTCCAAAAACAGCATACCCCATGATATGCTTTTCCATAACTCTATTAGCAACTATATCAACATCCTTCCAGATGTCTTTATACTTCCTTCCAAAATGTTCTTTTTCCATGTTATCATCATATTTGAGCTTTACAAGTGCTATGATATCGAATTTCTTAAAACATTCATAAACCTCATTTCTCAATTCGACTTCAAAGTCACATAATCTTTCTTTTGGTTTTATTGCCATTTTATTACCTCCAAAATTATTATTTTCTTCATCTCCTACTATAATATATAAGAAAAAAAAACAAAATTGCATTTAAAAAGTAGTATAGAGATTTCTCTCTATACTACTATAAATATTTATTAATCTTCTTGTACAAATACCAAATCGGCTGGATTTAATCCACCAATTCCTTTTACAAATTCTTTAATAGATCCCAAATCATTTAATATATAATTATTAAATAGCATATTAGAAGCTATTTGATGTAGATTATTTCCTATATGTTTATACGTCATATCACAACAAGGCATTTCTCCTTTAATTATTCTGTCTATATTATAGTCTATGAATTTTAGTACCTCAATATATGCATGTCTCATTCCAGGTTTAACATCATCTGAAAAATCACTATCTATTATTAATAATAAATCAGTAATATCAAATAATCTTATTATTCCTTGATGTATTTCTCTATTTGATATTTGAATATATCTGAAATTATTAAAATCATATTTAATATCATTTATAAATTCTTTAGCTAATTTCTTACGCAAATTTACAATAGTCATATTTTCTAATCTATACAATTTATAATCCCTAGCATTATGCCAGTTTTCTTTTATCCATTTTATTATATTATTCATGTCTTCTATTAAAGTATCATTAAATATAAATGAATTTTCCAATATATAAGTGTCACAATATATATTATCAATTTCAAAATCAACTACTGGTTCATTATTGTCTATAATTCTTTCCATATTGTATCCTATAAAATCTAATACTAGCATATATGGAGTTCTATAGTCATGATCATTTGTAAGTATTAACTCCCTGTCATATATTTCCAATACTCTTATTATATCAAATAATCTTATATACTTTTTATTATTGTTTAATTCTGGTCTAGCATTAAGTTCCTTAAACCATTTGTCATGTAATTCTTTTATTCTACTTTCCATTACTACTCATCTCCTTTATCTAACACACCTAAAAATAATATAAATAAAATAACCAATCCACTAAATATAGTTAATATAGTACCAGATAAGAATAAAGCTATTACTATTAGTACTATAAAAGCTATCATAAATACACTGAATATAATAAAACTAATTATATCTCATATCATTATAATCTACCTCTTTTCATACAGTGCTTCTTTTATAAAGTCTACTAAATCTAATAAATACCCTATTAGAGATATTGAAGTTATAACTACACCTACCATAAATATAGTTCCACTAATACAATATGACCAAGTATTTAATGCTATTGATAGGTATAATACAATTAATCCAAAACAAAATAACTTAAACACCATCTCACTCTCCTTCTGGCAATACTTTATAGTCATAAACATACCACATACAATCTACCCTATCATCACAATATCCAAATTCATTTATAAGCAATTCACCAACTTTTATTTTATATTGGTATTCTACTTCTATAGGCTCTAAGCTCCACATTTCATGTGTATAATCATAATCTGGTACTTGTTCTCTAGTTGGAAAATAGAACTCTTTATCTTGTTTTGTTTTATACACATATAAAATCTCACCTGTTAATTTAGAATCACACAATGCTGTAATACAATTACTAACATTATTTGAAAAACATACTCTAGGTATAGTATTATCCTCAACTCCTCTTTCCGTATATGAATTTTTAGGGATTTTAGGAATTAGTATACTGTCTTTTATTTTTTCTTTAGTTATATGGTATCCTATCAAGTTAATCATCTCCAAATAATTTATCCATAATAATCTGTATAATGTCTAATATCATTTTCATTAGCCATACTGTAATACATATACTACCTATGATTAGACATATATTACTTATAGCATTAAAACTAGAATACGAAACGAAACAAAGTATAATTAACAATAGTCCTATAATTAAAATATTGCTCACTATTTCACTCTCCTTATATATTTACCATAAATAGCTCTATCTACACCAGACCAATCCTTAGTTAGTCTTTTATATTCTTCTTGAGCTATTTTATATAACTTTACGTATTTTAACATTCTAATTATTTTTTGGTCTCTCTTTGAGCTATATTGGATTATTAAGAAATAATGCTTAGCATAATTCTTTTTAGCGTCTTCTAAAGCCATATGTATATTATCTCTCAATCTATTATTGAGAGCATTTCTTTCCTCTAAATTAGCAAATATTGATATTACTTCCTCATCCTGTTTACTAATAACATCTTTTAATTTTTCTACTTTCTTATGCCAGAAATTAGCCATTCTAACTCTTAATACTAGAATGTGTGCCATTACTTGCACCATATAGTATTCTTGTATTTCTTCTTCTGGAAAATATTTTAAATTTAATTTAATCATGTAAGTCTCCTTTTAATTCCTTTTTAAATAAACAATTAAGATATCTATAGCATAATTCTAAATCCTGCTCTATGCTAAATCCTGATTTATTTTTATTTATAAAATATGGTGAAGTATGGTCGTCATCGACATATGCTGATAATCTTATAAATGCAGCAATAACTAATTTTAAAATGGGTTTATTATTAGTAATGATGTATTTACCTTTTTCACTATCTATTAACTCTACTTTATTTAAAATATTTTCATTTGAAATAATTTTTAAAATATCACGCTTCTTAGATAGACCAGCGTATTTTATTATTGCTTTCTCAATGATTGTCTTATAATCATGTATACAATACAAATTGAATATTTGATATGTATTAATACTTTCAATATCTGTATAGTATTCATTGTAATCTATTGATAATAATAGATTAGTATCTATACATAATTTAAAATAATTAGAGTTTCTTATAACTACAGATCTTACATTTAGTCTTAATTCAGTATCACCAAATAACAAAGTCCTGTTTGCTGATAAATATTCTACTAAATTACATATATAATCACCAGTTAATCTGCATTCAAAGTAATCTTTCTTTTTATATATTCTATATGCAGTATGATATACGAAAACACCACTCTTATTTATATTATCTATAATAATTGATTTTCTTTCTTTTGATTTAGTTACCATTTTAAATCTTCTCCTATCATTAATATTTTATTAAACCATAAACAAGTAGTTTATGGTTTAATAATTTCTTTAAATTTATCGAAATCTATTATAATTACACTATTCTTCAAAGCTTTATCTAATTTACCTTTACTTGGTTTATCTCCTATTATTAAATAGTCAGTCTTACCACTTATACTAGATGTAGCTTTACCACCATTCATTTCTATTAAATCTTGGATTTGTTCTCTGGTATAGCCTTCTATTGTTCCAGATACAGCAAATATTTTCCCATTCAGTTTATTTGTTAATTCTCTTTTATTAATAGAAAATTGCAATCCTATAACCTTTAATTTTTCAATAAGTTCTAGATTAGTATTATCATTAAACCATTCTTTTATAGAATTATTTAATATATCTCCAATACCTTCAATTTCTACTATCAATCTATTATCATATATAGCTTCTATTAAATTATCTATATTATTATAATGATTAGCTAGTATCTTACTCATTCTTTTACCTACATTTGGTATTTGTAGTCCTGATAATACATTTTCAAATGGCTTATTTTTACTTAATTCTAATTCCTTAATTAATTTATTTGTATTAAGTTCTCCTATATGATGAGCTAAAAATGTTGGACATTCTATAATAGAATAAATTTTATCTAAAGAATCTATTTCTAAATCTCTAACCATAATTTCAGCTACAGCTGGACCTAGACCTTTGATATCCATAACATCTCTATTAGCAAAATATACTATTTGTTCTTCTATTGCTCCATTACAATATTTACCACATTCACATAGTACTAATGGTGATTGATATATAGTATCAGAACTACAGAAAGGACATTCTTTAGGTTTATCTATAATAGTCTCACTACCATCTCTCATGTTTGAAATTGGTTTTACTACTTGTGGTATTATTTCAGCAGCTTTTTCTATCATGATAGTATCACCTAATCTTATATCTTTTCTTTTAATTTCATCAATATTGTGTAATGATGCTCTACTTACTATAGTCCCACCTATTTGTACTGGATTGAATATAGCTACTGGTGTTAAGATACCAGTTCTACCTACACTCCATTCAATATCAGTTAATTTTGTCATAACTTTGTCTGTTGGAAATTTATAAGCTATTGCCCATTTAGGAGCTTTATGTGTACTACCTATATCATCATAATATTCTTTCTCATCTAATTTCAAAACTAAACCATCTATTTCAAAATCGAATAATTCTGAATTTTTATTATCTAAATATTTATTTAGATTTTGTTCTATTCCTATAAGACCAGCATATGAAAATATTGAAGGTAATCCCAATTGTTGTATTCTTGCTAAATCTTCATAATGACTATTAGATTCATTATTTACTATAAAATAAAATATAACATATAGATTTCTTTTTATCATTATTTCTGAATTTAAATGTCTAAGTGTACCACTTGCTAAATTTCTAGGATTAGCATAAGTTTTCTCTCCTTTGGCTTCAAGTTCTTTATTCGTATTTATAAAATCTATCTTTCTCATATAAACTTCACCACGAACTTCTATATCTATAGGTTCTTTTAATTGTAAAGGTATATTTCTAATCTTTTTAGCATTATCTGTAACATCCTCACCAATTGTTCCATTACCTCTAGTAGATGCTTGTAGTAATTTTCCATTTTTATAAATACATGATATACTCAACCCATCAACCTTAGGTTCTATAACTATATTTAAATTTTTATTTTTAGCTACATTGATAATATTATTTCTCCATCTATTAATATCATCAATATTATAGCTATTAGATAATGACATCATAGGTACTGTATGAGTTACCTTATTAAATAATGTGCTACTAACTTCAGCACCTATTGTATTATCTAAAGAGTGTGGAAGACCTAACTGGTCTTCCAATGCTTTTAATTCTTCTACTAATTTATCGAACTCATAATCAGAAATTATAGAATTATTATTGTTATAATATTCATTAGAATAATACTCTATATCTTTCTTAAGTTTATTTATTCTTTCTAATCTATTATCCATCATATCACTCTTTCATCTTCATAACCTAATTTACCAAATTGATTTAAACAGATAACTTGGTCTCTTATTAAATTCATCATACCATTAAACCCACCAGCACTTCTTCCAATTAACATATTAACTGGACTGAATACTTCTAATGCATCTGATATTTCTTTATCTTTTACTGACACTATATTCAATACATCACCATCAAAGTCAGCATTCAATGGTGCTAATATATTTAGATTTAATTTCAAAGTCTTATCATTATAATCTTTAGATATATTAGCTACTCTACAATACATAATACTATAGAAGTGTAGAGTAGGGTTTCTATTAATTATAACTTTAACTGGTTTATCTTTATTATTAATTAAATCTAACATTATTTGATAAATCATATCATCAAATCTTAAAGAAGCATTAAATATTTTATTACTTGCTTCTGTTACAGAATAACCTAATATATTCTGTAATATGTTTTCTATTTCTAGTTTAAATAACTCTAAGAAACATAAATAGTTCATTTCTACCTCATCTATTCTCAATGCTTTAGTAGATGGAACTATTACATTTCTCGCAACATAGTTAAATTTCGCTCCTAATAGGTTACTTCTTATAAAAGACTTCTTAGTTAGTCCTATTAAGTCACAACAGTATTTAACTAGTTCCATATAGTTTCTTTGTATAGCTATTAGAGTGTGTAATACTTTACTCATCTCTAATTCTGGAATCTTTATATTATTTAAAGATTCCACATATTGCACTATCTTTGTATATAACTTATTTGAAGTTGTATACTTATGCTCATTTTCACCAAAACCATTTCCTATTGGTCTTAGTATTAAAGAAAATACAGGAATATTATGAGTAAATGCATTATGTAGATTATTTATTATAAAATTATAATCATCATCTTTATCAGTTCTATTCTTGTATTTCTTTTGCATATAATAGTCTAATATTTCAACTATTTTTTCTCTAAATTCTACCATACCTATATTAGCATATTTATTTTTACTATTAACTATAGGCATACCATGTACATCTAACTGAGGTGGTTCTAATATTTCATTAAATGCTTTAGACCCTATTATATTTTTAATCATGAAATATAATACAGGATGGATAATACAGAAATTATCTAATCTTAACCATCCTGTTATATCTATATTCTCTGGTCTATATATTACCTCAGTACCACATTTAGAACATACAGTACCTTCATATAATGTACCTTTAACTTCACCACAATCACAAGAGTACCTATTTTTAAATGATTCTTCATCATCCATAGATACTACACCATAGTGGTTTGAATAAATACTACCATCAGTATTACTACTATTACTTCCATCTTTCTTTTGTTTAGATTTTCTTTTAACCACACTCTCTAAATTATTTAAGTAATTAGTAATAATAAAGTCTTTTCCTGTTTTCACATCTTCTTCTGATAATTCATCAAAATTGATAAGTTTCAACCTTGTTAATTTTCTAACCTTACTCATACTATCATATCTCCTTATTATATAATCAGTAAAATAAATCGTTTACTGTTTAAGTTTTTTGAGTAATACTTTTCTATACTATTCATTATTAATAAGATATGTTATAACAACAATAATTCCTAACCACATAAACCACCCTATCATTAGTATCTAACCCTCCTTAATTACGTAATAGTATTAATCTTACAAACTTTATTGAGAATAGCACTATAAATACCAATATAGATAATCTTACACCTAAAGCAATAATTGTACCCAATTCTGCTTGTTTCTTTTTTGTTACTAATTCAATGAAATCTCTTAAGTAATCTATAAGTACTATTGAAAACATTGAACAAATAAAAATAACAGTTAAAATATTCTTTATTACAGTCATTACAAACCTCCTTTAATTAAAATTAAAATAATACATGCTACGCAAATTAACCCAAATATTAATAAGCAAACCAAAAAGAACAGTTAAATCGAAACCAATGAGAGCTAATCTCGATATATGATACATTAAGCTATCACTACCTTTGTCATAGTCATAATTTTTCAAATCTTTTATGAGACCAAGAAGAACAGCTGCAACAAACATGTTATATACTGTTAGCTTCATTACTGTTTCGATTAAAGTCATGAACCTATCCATAATTTTCCACCACCTTTCTTTTTATTGTTCATATCTATAATATATGAAGAAAAAAAATAATGAAAAAAAATAAAGGGAGGATTTTATTTCCTTCCTTTATTTCTAATTTGTCCAATATTCAGCATTAGCATAAGCTCTACCTATACTTTCCTTATCCCATATTACTTTATCCCATTCATTCACATGCTTAATATTTTCATCAAGAAAATCATATTTTTCTAATGCTTTCTTATATCTTTTATATTGGTTTCTCATTTTTATTTCTTCTAATGATTTCAATTCACCATATTGGATTTTTACCATAGTTTTTTCCATAGTGTGTAGTATTGTAGTTTCTAAATTTTTCATTTTATATACCTCCAAAATTATTATATTTTTATTATTTACTCCTAATATAATATATAAGAAAAAAAAAACAAAATTACAGTTAAATTTTATTAATATAAACAAAAAAATAATGGTAATATATCCTGATAATATAAATAGTGGTGGGGAGTATCGTATTGATACTCCCTATAGATGGTAATGTATCCCTGATTCATTCAGAGACATTTGTGATAATGTATATCCACATACATTATCACTATTATAATATATAAATAAATTTAAAGTAGACCCTATAGGAATTCAATCCTATAGGGTCTCTACTGTTTTTATTTCAATTCTATTAATAAATTATTTAAATTATTTTCATTTATATCATTTATCTTTATTGTAATATCATGAAAGTTTTTCATTCCTCTATTTACCATTGTATTAAATGGGTTAGTTAATGATAATCCTATATATTCTAATCCCATTACATATAAGAATTCTCCAGCACAAGCTGCACAAGTTTTCTTATTTTGACATAAACAAGGTTCTCTTAATTGGCATACTTTACCAATGAATTCATTCTTATTAGCTTCAGTTAAAGTTTTCTTTCTATTATCTTTAGTGAAGAAGTTTCTAAGAATGTAATCTTTATAATTACTTTCATCTATGAAAATTTCTCTATATTTTTCTGTACCACAATCAGTACCATGTTTATCTACCATTACCATTTGATATGCAGCATTTGCTTTCTTAGCTTCATATCCACCTACTTGTGTTGCAACCCCTTTATAGTAAGATGCTACTGTACCAGCTGTACCTGTTATTGATATTTCATCTTTCTTAATACCTTCATATAAGTTAGTAGTAAGTATATCATATTGCCCAGTTAATGGATTAGGTATAGCTCCTGTAAATATTCTAGATTTAAAGTTGTTATCAAAAGATGCTTTAGCTCCTGAATCATATAAATCCATTCCAGGGTCTTCATTCTCTCGTAACTCTTTTTTAGCTTCTTCTAATAGTTTACTTTCTATATTCTTAACTACTCCTATTACATCTTTATTCTCTATTACATCTTTATGCTTTTCAACTAATTCATCTCTTAGTTTTAAAACTTTCTTAGATGGTATGAATGTACCAGTAGTAGGTGTAGGAGCAAAGAATATATTTAATGTATTACCTAAAACTTCTCTTCTATCTAGGAATTTAACTAAGTCTTCTTGTTTTAAAGCTCCAGATAGTAGTAAGCTAGATAATTTATCCATTAATTTTCCATATTGTTTAGAGTCATGTACTTCATTAATATAACCTACAGCATAAAATATATCTTCATATAGACATTTATTAACTATAAGCATACCTAATGTAGTAATTACTTCTTCTTTTAATTGTCCTTTAGCATATCCATGCTCAGGTTTTAATTTTATTACTGTATCCTGATGATATTTCTTACCATTGGCAGTAGAACCTACTAAATCTAATATATAATCTCTAGTCAGAAACTCTTGATTACATAAATCTTTAATAACATCATCAGGTACTGTAGTATTTTGTACCTTTACATAATTATCTGCCATTCATATCATCTCCATTAGCTACAATATACTCTATATATAAGATTAATAGTTCTTTCTCCTTTGTCTAAAGGTTCATTATCTGTATTATATTTAGTAACTGCTCTCAAGTTCTTATATTTACCATCAACAGTCTTAATTCCAGCATATAGACAAATACTATTATATCTGCATTCTGAAACTTTACCTATTTTTTGGAAATGTTCTCTGAAATCTTTATTATCAATTATAAATTGATAATCTATATATGTATTTATTGGAATATTTTTATCTGAACTCCAAGTATTCTTAGTTACTGGAGTACCATCTTCAAAGTTACAATAAATATTAGGGTCTATTTTAGTAGTTTTTAAATAATACATAGCAATATTGCCTACTACTTTCTTACAAGCATATATTTGGTCACATTGTGTTTCATCTGCTGAACCTACTATAACTGTTCTAAATGGTATCATATTATTTATATCATTAAATCCTTTAGATTTTATATCTACTTCTTTTGTAGAACCTATAGTTTCTCCAGCACCGTCTATTCCACATCCTAATAGAAATACTATATCATTTAATTCTAAACCTTTTGCTGGATAAGCATAATCATTATCCACATTTAAATCTTCATTTAATGTAGGTGGTAAGTTATCTAAAGATATATTAGCCCATTTTTGTAATGTGAAGTATCTTCCACCTAGTAATAAATCATTTGAACCAATAAAAGTTAATACTGGTTCTCCAAATATATTCTTATCTACTTTATATAATTCTGTACGAATGTTCTTTTTCTCATCTCTTGCAATTATATAATCTTCTAACAGTTTAGTTTGCATTAGTCAATCCTCCTTATAGGTGTCTTATTGTAATGATACCTAGTTGTATCTGTTTTACTATTTATCTTATCACTAATTATGATAGTTTTATCTGTACATATAGTATCACTATATGTACCATTTATTGTTGTTATATCTTTTATCATCTTTTCTGAGTGTATTTCTGTTATTAATCTTATTTCTGGCTTTTGGTCACCTAATATAACATAGTACAAACTCATTTTATCTAATTCTATAGTATATGATTTAAAGAAATCTATTACTTTATATAAATATAACTTTAAGAATTCTGAAGTTATATTCGGTATACTCATAAATAAGAAAGTAAATCTAGAATCATGTAGAATTTCTTCTAATGATGCTAAGATTTCTCTTATTAATAATTCTATTGGTCTTTTACCAGCATCATAATTAAATCTTTGGTCTTCTTTTATTGTATCATTTAGTATTTTGTATAATTCAAAGTTAGTATCTTTTAAATATTCTAAGAATGTTGCTTTATTATCATATATAGAAGCCACATCTTTTACATATAGTAATGCTTTCTCTACTTTCTTTAATATTACAAATGTCTTATAATCACTACAAGTAGCTAAAGCTTTTCTTATCTTAGTATAAACTCCTTTATTTAAAAAGAATTTATTTAAAAAGTCTGCTGATGACATATTAGGTGTCATATGTTGGAAGTCATCTAATATATCTGCATACTTAGTATCTTTTAACATTTCTTTTAGTTTATCTATATCTGCTTCAAAGTTAAATCCTAAGAAACTTAATGCTGTTGTAGGTGTAGTAAATATATTACCATCAAATCCTAACTTAGCAGCAGTTAAAGCAAATAATGATGTTATTGCTTCAAATAATGTTATCTTACCAGAAGATACCTTAGGCATAGATATTTTTATATCTGATATTGTATCTTTATTATCCTTTACTGCTCTAAAGAAGTAATTTAATTCAAATAATAAATCTACTAGACTGTATATATTATTTATTGTAATATATTTAGTTTCAATATAGTTAAAATCTGTAGATAGTATTTTCTTTTTAAACTCTTCTTTATCTTCTCCAGTAGCCCAGAATTTGTCTGTATAAGTTACTGCATCGTATTCATATCTATTTAAAGAATCATTAGCATATAGCATAGGGTCTGATTCTGTTATAGGTGTCTTTACAAAATATAAATCATACATCTGTTCATGATCTAAGACTTCTATTTTTTCACTAGGTTTTTCTGGATTAGGTATTTCTTTTGTTTTATAAATAAATTCATTATTATTATCAACTCTATGGTCTTTAAATAAGTAGAATTTAAATACATCTTTATCTGTAAATCCAAATATCTTACAGATGTCTACTATTACATCATCTGTACCTTTATTTTGTAATAAACTATTTATATTTTTAGCTAATTGAATTCTGATATACTTAGGTAATTCATCAAATGTATCTACACCATAAGACAAAAATATATTTTTGATGATATCGTCATCAAAATAATCTTTATTTATTATTAATTGCAAATATCCTACAAGAGTTTGTCTAATAGCTGCTAATAGTGTAAATACTATTAATAAACCTTCATAGTACTCATATCTACTTAAAGATTGGTTAGTTAATACTCTCTTACTATAAGCTATATTCTCTTGATAATAGTCTTTAAATTTAACTAGTATAGTTTCATTAACATTATTTGGAGTATATAATAAAGCCATACTATTAGCTATTCTAGCATTATAGAAATGGATTTTCTTATTACCTAAATAATTTAAGTATCTCTTTTTAGGATACTTCTTTTTAATTATATCTATAAATCCAGCTTCTTCTAATGTAGCTATTTCTAAATTATTATACTGAGTTATAGGTACTGTCAAGTCCACATCTAAGAACATATTTGGAGCACCTTCTATTTCATTATAAAGTATAATTACATGGTCATCTTCATTATCTGGTAACCCCATAAGCATTCTATAATAATTATTCTTTTCTTCATATTCATTTATTATTTTATGTCTTTTATTAGTCATTAATAACTCTTCTTGAGCAGGACTTATACTGTGTTTATTTATTCTGAAATCTTCTATTTCATCTGGAGACATTCCCACATCTTCTAATTCTCTATTAGTAAATTCATGATTATCTATTGTATCTAATTGGTTATATGCTAGATAATATTCACCATAAGCATTATTAGTTGCAGGAGTTTCATATTTATTTGCTAAAACTTGTTGTTTTATTACTATACCAGAACTTATTTTCATTAGTTCATGGACATATCTATCAACGATTTCATCATTCTTTTTAATGTGATAATCATTATTATAATCTCGTGTTTTCATAGTAAATCCTATAAACCCCCTTTCTAACATAGTTATAATAATGTTAGATGAGGTGAATTTTACACGATGATTGATAAAACTATAAATTCTAAAGAGATAATAGATAATATGATAATGAATAAACCAGAAAATGGTAAAGATGTTGCATCATTACTAAATTTATCAAAAGAATTAAGTGAAGTCCTGAATCCAGATAATGAGAATTTCTTAAATATAAAACCAGATAAAAATGAAAATGGTGATTTAATATTAAAGAATGATGATGGTTATTTTATATTACCATTTGGACAAACTAACTATACTCTAATGGATAGTAAATACTTTGTAAGATTTATTAAAAAAATAGAATCTCTAGTAAGAACTAATCCAGAGTATAAAAGATATATAGCTCATTTAAAAGACCATGGTTTAGACCATTGTATGATATTAGGAAACTTAGATGATGATAAATGTAGTATTGAGATGCACCATGGACCAATATTAAATCTATTTGACTATTGCACTATAGTATTAACTCATCAAATAGATAACTTTGGTTCAACTACTTCATTTAAAGTAGCTAAAGCAGTAATAGAAGAACATTTAAATCATAATGTTCAAATAATAATGTTATCTTCTAGTATACATCAATTAGTAGAAGATAAAAATGTATTTATTAATCTAAAACAATCGTTTGGAAATCTAGAAAGATTTCTAGAAAAATATAAAGAGGCTATCACTCCTCAACAGAAATATGTAATAAAAGAATATATTAAAATGTGCGAAACAAGAGAAACAGACATTGATAATATATTAAAAGCAAGAGAGGAAGTGAAAGACTGGAATATAAGGGGGTAATGATGAATTACTTTTACACATTCCCAATTATATCTATAGTATCATTAGTTATATTATATATAGTATTTGTAGATATTAGTTCGGGACGTAAAGAATACAGATTAATAATTGCAGCAATTTTAACCCCTATAATGTATATGATAAGTGAAATATTTTTAATGTTTACATATGAATACAATGTACCAATTCATATAATAACTTTGGGTATGGTTATAGCTATACCCATATTTGTTAAATTATCTAGGAATGGTAGTAAGATATTGAGATATGCAGGGAAATCATTATATAGAATCACTGTAGCTTTATTTATGTTAATACTTACATTCCCACTAATAAAAGCAATTAGATATTGTTGGTATATATTTTGGAAAGGAGAGTAATATGCTAGTTAGTATACTCATAATGATTATAATAATCTTGTCAACCACATTAGTAAGATATTGTAGTAATATTGACAAAAAAAATAATATTGAAAAAAAGGAAGAAAAAAATAAAATGGATATAAATCCTAACATGAAAAATACTAAAACTGTAGAGTTAGATGATTATAGTAAAGTAGATTTTAGATCTGATTTTGATAAAAATATCTTACCATTAATAGAAGCTAACATAAGCGATTTCATAATAAATGATGTAAGAACTTTCTTAAAATCAGATAGAATTAAGTATTGTACTATAGATGGTTTCTGGTTAATAAACAGAAAAGAATTTTTAAATAAAGTAGCAAGTAAAATACCAAAAAGAATGTTAGTATACTTTGTTACAAGATATATGGATGGTGAAACTTTCTACAAATATTTATGTAGTAGAACTGAAGAATTAGTTATTATAGCTATAGCTAATGAAAATAAAAATACACCTCCTTTATATAAACCACAAACAGATTGAGACAGATGCTCAATGCATCTGTCTCTTCTTTTGTTTAAATCAGTTTTAGTATATTTAATATATACACTTTATAATTGTAATTGTAATTTAAGTATTGGTATAAACTCTCATCTATATCCTCTACTCCAATTTTTCTTCTATCCATAGATACATTTAACCTGTATAGTGATAAATGATTTAATTCTCTATAATAACCTACTGGCAACTCATAATCTCTATACTCTTTAGCAAACTTCTTCACCATTATAAATACTTCTTTTGGTGATTTTACTTCTATTGCTCTAAATACTTTCTTTAAGAAGTCTAGCATATATTCATTGTGCTTTTCTAGAGTTTCATCATTTACCCCTTTTACATGTAATATATCTTTATTTAACTTTCTACTATAATAGAATTCTTTACCATCAAATAGATAATATGAAGTATATTTATTCTTAGCTACAAATTCTATATTATTAAACTTCAATTGTGTACATTTCTTATTTATTACAAAAATAGCATCATTCTTTACTGATAATATGTCACTTTCTTCTAAGTTATTAGCTTTAATAAACATATTGATTACTTGCAGCATACATTCACCTAGTTCATTAGCTAGCCCTTCAGTTTCTCTTTGTAATAATCCTAATCTTATATTTCTGCTCTTCTTATCTAAAGATAAATAATACTGGTATTGCTTCTTACTAATTAATCCAAATGCATACATTACATTCAATCCAGCTGATTTAATATCATACTCTATAATATATGTATTATGTAAATTAGTATACGCTTTATTAAGATAATTTCTTCTATTTAGTTCCATTTTCTTTTTCTCTTATTAATTGTCTGAAGATAGAATGTTCATTATCATCAAACACACCATCATCACCATAAGCCCATTTAAATATATCATCTTTAGATAATTCTTTAGTTACACCTATTTCAAATAAATCATATAAGTCTGTGAATAGCATCATATAAACTTTACCATCTCTAGTCTCTACTACAAATCCACTATTAGTTAGATTCTTAGATACTGTAGTATCTACATTCAATGTAGTAGATGTCATGTCAGCACCTTCTAATGCAAACATTTCATCATTTAAATAAATATTTGTGATTAATTCTTCTCTTTCTACTGGTGTTAATGATAATTCACCTTCAGATATTGTTTTATCTTCAAATTCTACTATGAAGTGTATTATCCCATTAGCGAAATCTGTTATATATGTATTTATCTTATCTAATTTAAATGTATACTTTACTTTAGATAAATCCAATCTAGTTTTAACATCATCTATATTAAAGTCAGACTTTATTAATCCTAAGAATTTCTTTGATGTATCTGTATCTAATATAATATTATCTTCATTCTCTTTACCAAAGTTTAATATTATATTTAATTCTAGTAGAGATAAATTATCATTACCATATATCTCCACTCTACTACCATCACTGAAATTAACAGGATAAAATTCTTTATTCTGTATAGCATTATTCAAATAATCTAATTGCTTTTCTGTAAATTTTATTAACTCTGGTCTCATTGTAGATAATGCTTTTGTTGTATTATTTATAACTATAGGATTATAATTAAATATTCCTTTATTTACTCCTATTAAATTATATTCCATTACTAATACCTCCTTAATGTATAAAAAATAAAATACAGCTAGAATTAACTAGCTGTATTTCTTATATTATTCTACTCTTAAATCAGAGAATGTTCTTCCATCAACCTCATCTTTAAGATCTTCTTTTTCTAAACCACTTTCTTCATTTATTTGGATTAGTTTGTATCTTAAGTATTCAGTTAAACTGTCATTCATAAGATTTCCTACTCTACCCTTATCAGTATCGTCATCATCTAATGCTGGTGCATTAAAATAATCTTCTTCTGACTTAAATCCAAAATCTTCTTTGAATTCATCCATTAAAGCTATATAAACTTCTTTGTTTAATTCTCCTGATTTAAATGGTTTATCAATTACTTTAAGATATCTTCTAGAATATGTAGGTATATCCATCCATTCTACATTGTATCTTACTCTTAGATATTCTCCAAGAGATTCTAAGAATGGAATCATAACATATACCTGACTATTATGAGCGATATCTATTTTATCTTTAGCTGTATATTGTAATAGATATCTAACTAATGACATTCTTCTGTTATTAGCTAATCCATACAATATACCAGCTATACATAATTGTGCTGCTTTACTCTCATCTAGATAGTTATGATATTCTAAATCGAACTCTTGTCTATCTAAATGAGTTAAGTATCTATCTATCATATCCCTAGGAGGATATAATGGTTGCATGTAATATGCATTTGGTAATGCATCATACACTCTTGTCTTTACATCATGAATTACACATATATTAAATCCTTCTACTAAAAGGATTCTTGTGTCCAAAGCATCTCCTATTACTAATTTATTCATATCTTATCTCCTATTATTCAATTATTGTATTTAATTTATTTATGATTGCTGCTGCATATACTAATTTCTTAGCTAATGTTGCATTATATACATCAGCATCTTCAGGCAAGTATTCAGCATAATCTTCTATAAATACATCTAAGTCTATTTCAACTTCATTAAAGTAATCAATGAATCTGTCATTAGTGAAAGTGATATTGTAACCAGAGATATTTCTATCATATACAGCACCATCTTCTATTACTTCTAATAATTCATCATCATTCTTAACTTGTATTTTACAAGTTTCATTTAATCCTTCAACAATTGATTTGTCTGGAGTAAGTTCTATTACATATTCATCTACAACTGGTTCTTCTACATCTACTTGGTCTTCAGTTGTAAGTAATATTGTTAATGGGTCTGCATATGGTGCTACTTCAGCTACTAACGCTCCATGTAATAAATAATTAACAATTGGAGCTCCTTTATAGAACTCTGGTAATTGTTTTGTGTCACTTACTTTTTGTAATTCTTCTAATTTTACTACTCCTAAATCTATTTTCTTATCTGCCATTTTAATTCCTCCTATTTATTTTAAATTTTATTTCTTTTAAATAATATAAGTGCCGAATGATTTAACATATTCTTTTCTGATATATAAGTAGTAGAATAGTTTATACTAACTAATTCTAATTTATTCTTACCAGTCAAATCGTTTATTGTTTGTTGCACTCTTAATGCAAAATCATCAGGTCTTGTATCAGTTAATTTAGTTAATCCTGTTACCATTGTAGTATAATACATATCATCACCTCTACAATGTTTCCATACTACCTATAAACCCTATACTTTCATCTCCGTTTTCAGTATAAGATTTATTTGCTGTTGCTTTTAGTTCACCAAATGAGTAGTGTCTACCACACACTGGACAAACCATTTCTAACATGTTTCTTGTGTAGGTTAAGTCTCCACCACATCTAATACCATCAGAATCTTTTCTAGTACATTTTAGATATAGTTTATCTTTTCTACACATATAAGCATAATCCAATATTACCATTTTATTTCTTTTTGTTGAATAACCCCAGTTCATAAATGAAGTAACCCAAATATCATCTAATAAGTATGTATTTATTAACTTCTTTAAGATTTCACCTACTTCTGGTAATCTTTCTTTAATTTCAGCTTTGGTTCTAATACCTACTACTTTCTCAGACACCTCTACTATACCATTAGTTTCATATAACTCTGTAATATATGGAACTAATTCTTGGTCCTGATATAACTCAGCATCAGACAGATTATCTGCTATTCCTCTTCTATCTATTGCGATTTTGAATGCGTAATCTGGGTACTTGTCATTGAATGCACATAGTCTATTAGTCCCTGCTCCAAACTTGCTGAAACCTAGACTTTCTAACTTCTCTGTTATTCCTCCTTGTTTAACTGCATTATCTGCTACTGCACTAGTAGCTACTTTTTCAAAGAAGTTTAAAGTCTCTTCATCAAATACTTTTTCAATGATTGATTCCTCAAACTGTGGGTTTAAATAATATTGCATACAAATCTCTCCTTATTATATTAATAGTTATAATGGCTATAATTATCTACAATTATAGCCATTTATTTTAATTATAGTAAATTTTTCTCATTACATCATACACACTATCTCCATCATATTCTTCTGGATGATTTTCCATTTCATTCTTTATGTTATTTATCCTGTCTCTAGCATATTCCTCTAAAGGATTATTTAAATCGGGGTCTTCTTCAGCTTCCCTCTTAACTCTTCGTATATCTGAATCCATATTGTCTAATATTTCTTCAGTTGTTAAGTCATCATCCCTATCAGTTAAACATTCTGGAATATTTAATGCTGTGAAATCAGGTCTTAATTTTTTCAACATTTGATATCTTTCTTTATATGGAATCTCATCTAATAATTCTAATACAGTCTCATCTCTCATAAGAACTGCTTCTTGTAATTCTTCAAATGAATAATCCTCTAAAGATGTTTTATCGTCCATTGCTGTTGGGACTAGTAGTGTATTTCTTGTTGCTTCAATAAATCTTGCTTTTAACTCTTCAGGTGTTTCTTGATGTCTTTCTTCAGTATATCTTCTAGTACCAATATAATCATTTCTGATACCATCTCTTCTTTCTCTCATAGCTGTTAGTTTTCCTATTAGGTTACTATTATCTTTCCCATCTTTCATTAAGTCAGATTCATCAAATGCAGCATCAAAATTATCCATTTCTATTACTGTATCATCACCTATTTTTCTTTCATTTATTCTAGCTATGATTGCATCAATGTCTTCATCAGTTTCTGTTTTAACACCCTCTAGTTCTTTTAGGATATCTATATCCTCTTTATTCTCTTCTAATCTTTTTGTTCTATAATCTTTGACCTTTTGGTCTGCTAACCAATCATCTACTGTTGGTTCTATCTTCTTTTGTTGTACTAATTCTTCATATGCTTCTGGATATTGTTCTTTTATTTGTCTACTAGTCATCCATAGATATATTGGCTTCATAGGTATAACGACATCTTCAGATAGCATTACATAATCTGATTTGATTTTCTTTCTAGCTTCTATTATTTTTTCTCTTGCTTCTTGTACAGATAATTCATCATCAGGGTCAAATTCTACACCTAATAATTCAAAGATACTCTTTGGTTTCTTATTATCTAAAATTCTCTCAGCTAATCTCCTAGCTTCTGTTTCTTTTAATTCAGCTTCAGCTTGTGCTCTAACTTTTAATTTTTCTATATCTACATCATCTATTTCAGATAGCATGTGTTTTTGTATTTCTTTAGGGTCAGTTATTTCTTCTGGGAATTTGTCTCCTCTTAATACAACCCTATCTGGTATAGGTGGATTTTTTCCATCTTTTAATACATTCATAACACAATTATTATTTATTCTAGCATCATCTATACTACCTGTAATTAGACCTGATATAAATTCATTATTGCTTTCATCATTCACATTAGCACCAGCTTCTATCATTGCTAATTCTAATTGTTTTAATTTTGAAAACATTGTTCCACTTGATGCATCTAATATACCATCAAAGAAAGCTGATACATCATGGTCTTGTCTAAATCTAGCTATTGCATCATCATATAGCTTTCTTTTATTTTTAGTCATTGGGTCTTTATCTGGTCTCAAATACATCTCATAATTGAATACCATATTAAATTCAAAGCATTCCCATAAATCTAGACTTTGGAACCAATCTGTATTTATTACATACTTATTCAATCTATACCACTTTGCTTTCTCTATTTCCTCAGAGTAATCATATACATATTTGTATATGTAGTTAGTAGCATTATAGGTAGATTGTTCTTGTATATTATCATCTATCATTAAGTCTATTCTTTCTCTTTTAGTTAAGAACCATAATGGGTCTTGTTTAAATTTTCTGATAAGCCATCTTTTTCTACTCTTTGACATTCCATCATAATATACTGGGAAACCATTCTCATCATCATCTTCATCTACTCCCAATAAATTATTTACAATTTCTCTATTTTCATTATTATACATTGCTCTTATTTCAGCATATGACTTATCTTTATATCTATATTTATCTTGTGTTCTATCACCAATAGTTTCCATTATAGCAAACCCATCTTCATCATATAAATTTTCATAAGTTTCTGATTCTGGTCTTTTACTATAATCAAACTTCTTTGGTCTTAATACTCCTGGAAATAATTCTTCATATTCATCATCTGTGAATTTACCATTATTATTTCCATAACCATAGTAACCATCATACAAACTACCACAGTCTTCTTCTATTTCTTCTACTTCTGGATATGTTGGTTCTTCTGCATAAAAAGGAACTTCACCAGCAAATAGCTTTTTATTATTTTCGATCATCATCTCCATGTAATCCATAATAATCAATGACCTCCTTATTTTTATTTTATCTCATTACTATAATATAGTAATGTAAGGCTTATCAGAAAATATATCTAAATCAGAATATTCTACTGGTGTGAATGAGTCTAAAAGATAATCCATATCCTCATCACTCAATTCTTCATAATCTAAAATTTCATACATATCTTCCTCTTCTGTTAAGTCCTTAACTGTTAATTCTAATATATGTCTAGCAGCCTCATATTTCAAATTTCTAATATATTCGTTCTGGTCAAGTATGAATATCTTGACCTTAACAGAATTTGTATTCTTATCAATTAACTCTAGCTTCATCAATCCATTTCTCCTACATAATAGTCAAAGAATTTAGTCATATCATAATCAAATTCATTTAATATTCCATATATACCATCATGTATACATTGTGCTCCATTAAATTCTTCTGATATAGCATCACCATTAGTAGATAAATCCATCACAGTAAATGCAGCAGTAACATAGAAATTAGTATCTTCTATCTCATAGTAATCAAACAGTTCTTCTAATTTCATTTCAAATCCTCTAAGTAGTAAATTTTTCTCTACAGTCATTAAGAATTTACTTATATAATCTTTTGGTTCATCATCTTGAAATATTTCCATTACATAATATCCTGCATCATAATCTACTACTAATGGTGATGGTAACATATCTTCTATTCTTTTAAACGAATCCTCATCCATAAAAGTCACCATAGCTGTTAATAGACAAGCTAACATTTCTCTTTTATACATGTCAGTATTTCTATTATTATATAAATCCATGTACATTTCCATAAATTCATCAGCATCATCTATCAATAGTTCGGCAGCTATAGATATTTCTAAACTATAGCCACCTTGCTCTTCAGGATAATACATATTATCCAACCTCCCACATTCCATTTCCTAGATATGATATTATTCCATCATAATCTTCATTAGCTGAACTTCCTTCCCACTCAATATCATCATATGTTAAGTGCTCATCCTTATCTGGATATTCTTCAAATAGTCTGTCTAATAATTGTATTGTAGCTAGATATTTTAATAAAAATATAGATATTAATTCTGTTCTATATCTACTATCCTCTTCTAGTCTCATTTCAAATACTTTATTCACATAACATCTTTGACTTGTGAAGACAAAGAATCTTAATTCTGTCCATTCCATTAAATTTAAGAAATCTATTAATTCCTGTGTAGTCATTTCTTTATTCTTCATATATATCACCTAGTAAATGTTCTAGATTGAATGTTCCAAATATTGCTTCAAATCCATTCATAGTTAATTTAATATATTTACCATTACGCAATGTAATTAAAAAGTCTGATGAATCTGTCCATATAGTTGTGTCGTAAATCTCATCTATTAAATCTCTTAATGAATTTATAACATCCATAAATACTTTTAATTTAGTAATTATAATTATTATATTACTTAAGATATTCTCACCTTCTATATCTATTAACTCTACTACTGAATTAGTAAATTCATTTATTTCTTTTGCTCCATCTACCCCTAATACTCTTTTATAGTTCTTTAATACTGGGTCAAATAATTCACTAGCTATACTATTTACTGAGTATATGAAATGTAAAGATTTTATAAATGCTAATCTACGAAAATCTTTAAAAGATATTCTTAATCTTATATTGTTAGCATTATCTACTATTGCTATTCTAGGTTCTCTAATAACTCCATTATTCTTAATATCATATATCTTATCTATATATGCTAATATTTCTTCATGAGTAGTACTTGGTGATAGTTTTATTTCAGTATCAGCTATCTTATTAGAATTATAATCTATCACATATACTTCTGTCATATTTACATCCTTTACCAAATGTAAAGGCATATTCATTACTGGTTTATTCATATTTCCTCCTAGTGTCTATTAAATATATCATATAAGTCAAAGTATGATATATTATAACTTTCATTATTATCTAAATATATTTTTATTCCACTTACCTTTGCATGGTAAGCACCATTTAAACTGCTTATAGTTCTCATAGTATGCTGTGCGAATTGTATATTATCATACAGCAATCCAACCACATCTCCATGGTCTTCAAATTCATTAATTCTTTTTATATCATCTCCCTCATATACAGTTAAGAAGAACGAGTAACCTCTTATTTTAAATATAAATATTACTTGTTCAGTATCTAATTCTAGAAATCTATTTCTTTGTATTTCTAACAATACTCTATCTAAGTTTACTCTTTTCTCTAATAGTAAATCTATATATTGTGATAATTCTTCTATACTTTGCCCTTCTATTGTCTCATTAGAATTATCCTTATACATTAATATTAGTCTCATCTCTTACACCTCCTCCACTAATATAATATATAATAAAAAGAAGATTAGGAAGTTACTATAAAAGTAACTTCCTAGACATAGTACTGATTCTACTAATAATAAAATAAGGATTTCGTATGTATAAATTTGTTGTACTAAAAATAAAAAAGTGTAACTCCTTGACCTCATTGTCAAGGAGTTAGATTCAATTTAATTTTGGAGATATTCAAAAATTAGTAACATTTGCTGCGATGTGTATTCCATAAGAGGTTGTACCATCCTCTACTTATATGTTACTCATTAGTAAAATTAAATATATCTGTTTTAGGTAAAGAGTAACCGTCTTCCATATACATATATTTAGGTCTTAATATGTCTGGAACTTTTACAAACTCTTTACTTACTTTAATATTTTCTCTTAAAGCATTTTTAGTTTCTGTTTTTATATAAGGTTCATATTCCTCAACGAATTGTTTGAAATTACCAAAGATATAGTTTAATGGCACAAATACTACTCCACTATGTACTAATTCATGTACTGTAGTAGATAATGGTATTAATCCAACCACTCCTCTAAAATGTAATTCCATAACTTCTTCAGCTATATCTATAGGATATATTACTCCTTTTTCTAATTTATGTTTATTTACAACTATCTCCACTATATCATACAATGTAAATGGTGTATGATGTAATTCTATTTTAATTCTATTACTATCTACTGAACTCAATCCTTCTAAGTAAGCACAAGTAGACATATTCATTTCATTTACAAGATAACTTCTGAATTCTTGATACTCAAAACTAGTTCTAACAATAGACTCTATTTGTTTTATTAATCTTTTATATGATTTATCATCTTCTAAATCTGAAATAAAGTTTATTGGTTCTAAGGGTATCATTATTTCTTCAGGTATATCTTTAACAGTTTTCTCATTATTACTATTTAAATTATCATTTAATAGATAAGTGTTAGGTATCCTCATATTAAACCCTCCTTATGTGATTTAATCATATGTTTTATATAGGTTTAATAGAAATTTATAATAATTAAAAATCCTTAATGATATTTCCTGTTGTATCATCTCTAGCTGTATCTATATTTTTAATATTATCTACTAAGTCTAATAATTGAGATTTTATATTTTCTAAATACTTATCTAAAGTAGTATTACATACTGTGTGTACTAGACACATCATAATAGTATTATATACTAAAGATACTTTAGTAAAGTATTTACCAGATGTAGGATTGAATAGTTCTTCCATATACATAGCATAGTCTGGACATATACTTCTAAATCCTTGTATTTCTTCAGATACTTTAGCATAACACATCTTAGCATTATTTTGTAATTTCTCAACTACTGTAATACATTTATTAAAATCTGGGAATATATCTAAAGAGAATTTGCTTTCTCTAAATTTATTTGAAAAATCATCTAAAGCAAAATAATCTATTATATCTTCTACTGTTTTGAACTCATATAAATAGATAAATCTAGTATCTATCACTCCATTAGATAAGTAATTCTTAATATTATCTTCTACACTAATTTTATCATTATACTTGTATTTTGACATAATAGATTTGTATAGTCCTACTTCAAATTTTTCATCATCAACTATCTCAAAAACTTCTTTTAGCATCTTAGCATTTGTTTGCATCTTCTCTAAGTTGTTCGGAGAAGAACTAGTCTCTGCTAATTCTTTCATTAGTATATTATTTAACTTAATCTTCTCATGGTACTCTTTTATATCTATTGGTATAATGTCAGTTTTATTATTTGGTAATTCTATATGTAGTTCTTCTATAAACTCACTCTTTTCTCTAAGAGCTTTATTTATTTCTTTTTTATTATTTATTAATACATTTAGAATATCTTTTATTATCAGTAATTCTTTTTCCATATTTTCTATGCTCCTTTTTAAAATATAATCACATTTAACTTATTGTTTTCTATATAAAAAGCAGTATTTGGGGTACATACTTATCAGTATGTACCCGTTATTAAAATTCCAAATAATAAACTTTAGAGAAATTATAGAAAACTTAAACCAAATGTCATTGGTGGTATTTCTATAGTATCTCTAGCTGTTACATCAAAGATTTCAGAGAAATTAGTAAAATCACATTGTTCAAATATATCAACTAAATAACCTGAGGATTTAATTTCATATGAATCTTTTTTGATGTCTATCTTAGACAGTTCTTTAGCTAGGATGATATTTTTCTCAACATCTACCCCTTTTTCAGGTTGCTCACCTTCTAGAGCATTTTCAACCTTTATTTCCTTTGTCTTAGATGTTTTGTTTTCATTTGGAAGAATAATATAGTGTCTAAACTCCATTCTTTCCAAGAATTGGTGTATTTCTAATTTTTGTGGTAGAATCATAAAATCTAATTGTTCTAGATTAATAAAATCTATTAAACGATCTATATTTAATGCATCTACTTCATTTATAAGAACATAGTTCTTATTTTGTTTAGATAAGATACTATCAATATCTGTACCATATGTACCTTGTATTATTACAGGGTATTTCTTTATGTTTTGTTTTAATTGGCTCATTGTTTTCCACTCCTCATATAAAAAATAATAAGGGTTAATATTATCTGTATAATACTAACCCCTACTACTTATAGATGGGTTAATCTTATTTTACTCTAGATTTTTTAGCTTTTGGAGCTGGTGATTTAACTACTACTCTGTCATGAGCAGCTGTTTTGATTTTGATTACATCTCCAGTTTTTGGATTTCTGTGTTCTTTAGTTCCAGCTTCAACATGTTTAATTCTAAGTGTTGCTACACATTCATCTGTTTCAGATAATTTAAATACTTTTCCTGTTTTTAAGTTTTCATTTACGATTGCTTTTGCTACAGGTACAAAAGCTGCTCCTTCTTTACCTTTGAATTGGTAATCTTCCATAAATTTCTTAGCATCTGCTTCATCTACTCCAGCTTTAGAGATGATTCCTGCTAAAGTTTCTCTTAATTCTTTTACTGGTTTAATTTTTTCTACTACTTTTTCACCTTTTACAGTTTTCACTGTTTCAGTTTCATAGTCTACTTCATTTAATAATGCAGTTGTTACTTTATTAACTGCTTCTGCTGAATATCTTGCTGATTCCTTCCCAACTATTGCCATAACTTCTTTTAATGTTTTTCTTTCCATTTGTTTTCCTCCTTAAATTTTCAAATACTATTAGTATATGGTTTATAAAATAAAAATTAATTATTGTTTTTATTTGACATCCCTAAAGATTTTACTAATAATTTTAATACCTTGTTATAGGTAAATTAAAAATTACTAATAAATCTTTAGAGATTCATTTTTATTAAGTATTATTTTGTTAATTGGTCTATAAAATTATACACCAATTCCTTTGCTTCAGCTTTGTCTATTCCTTTTAATGTAGAAAATCCTTCTTGTAAAGTACTTTTTAATTTTTCTACAAGAGGATTTGTTTCATGATGGTGATGTTCATGGTTATGACAACCACATCCACATTCATGCTCATGTTCATCTAAACCTACTCCTAATTCTTTTGCTAGTTCCATAGAGTTCTTTTTATTTTCTATGTAAACTTTATACACTTTATTATACCATTCATTGTAACCATCCATTACTTTGTATATATTATATTCTGTAAATGGTTTCAATATATCTTCTACGACCATATGTTGTAATTCAAATACAAAACCTGATATTTTAGATTTTAGTACTTCATTAAACATTCCCTCTTTTGCCAATTCTTCCATTGATTTATTATCTTCATTAGGAATTAATGATAAACCAATGTTAGCAGTGTCTCCGATTTGAACTTCTACTATTGTTCCTTCTAAAAGTTCATTATTGCTGTCTTTAATATTTTCATCTAGCTTAAAGTAGATTGAACCAAGTGGTCTCATATAGAATTTTTCCATGTCTTCCATAGTAACAAGCATATTATATATTTCATCATCACTTATTACTAAATCAAATTCTTCTTCTCTCACTTTCTCATCATTCTTATCATATGTCTCGAATATTGTTTTACTATCTAATCTTTTGATTTTCAAATATCCATCTACTGGATAGTTTTCATTATTATCTTTTACATACAATATTTTACTATAATCATCCTCTTCACCTTCACCTAAGGCTTCATTTAATCCTTTCTCATATAGTTTTTCTAATAGATAATCAGATAAGTTTTCAACTACTTTAAATTCTTTCTCTTTCATTTTACATCCTCCTATAATTAATATAAAAAATAATTTGTGATTACAATATTGGTTTGGTATCATATAAAATTTACATTATATTTGTGAATCAGAAGTTTTAACCACATTCACATTTACATTATTCGCATTACATTTCATTTTACGAGCTAACTTATCTCCCTCATAGTATGCTTCATTAGGGTTGATATCATATCTGTTCCCTAATGCATTTTTCTCAGTGTAAACTTTAATTCTTAGTCTTGTATTTTGAGTTATTTGAATAGTCTTATCTATATCCACATCCACAGAATCCACCATATCAACAACCCATTGTTTTATTCCCATAATTCAAAACCTCCAATCAATATTGTTCATCACGGATATAATATATAATTCTATTTAACTTAGGATTTTTAATATAAAAAACTACTATGTAATTTGTTTAAATAAAATAAAGAGGTGAAAGAATATGTTAGAAAGCGATATCCTATTAGATATAAAGAACCAGATAGAATATGATAGATTTTCATATGGTTCAAGTTTAATGGAAGCTACTTATCTAAGTAGTGCTAAGGTTAATATAATTAAGAAAGTAAGAGCACAATTACCAGTATCTTTTGACAATAGATTAAAAGGTACTTTATTATTCTTACTAACTCCAAACCTACAATCTTCTATTAATACTATGGATAGTAAGACAGTTTTGTTAAATACTACATATACTGGTTACTATTTCAATTGGATTATAAGAGATAAGTTCGGAATGAAGATGAAAAGATTAAGATTTAAGTATCAAGATAGATGGGTAGATGTAAAAACTAAATGTAGTAAGATAACTAGAACTTTTAAAGATATAAATAAATACTACAGATATAATATGTTTTATGATTTATCTGATTTGAATACTTTATTCTTCAATAATCTATTCATGACTAAGATTAAAAATGTAAATAACTACATGGCTATGCTTAATAAGTATACAAACCCAGATTTATTCCCAGAATATTCTAATTTCTATTATATGATACCTATAAATGATTGGGTAGATGGTAAGACAACTAAATCAAATATGTCTGGAGATAAATTATTTAAAGATTTCAGAAGAATGCACAACCCAATTACATATTTATCTTGGATAATGAAGACTAATCCTACAATGATTAGACAATTACCTAAGATTGTAGTGTATAATGATTCTTCTTGGTTTGTATTTGACCATAGTGTAATTGAAGATAAGAAATTATATAATACATTCAAGGCATTATGTAAGAGATTATCTCCAGATATACTAATTGGTGAAGGAGATAGTCCTGAAGAAATAAGAAACAATGAAGGAAATGATGAACCAGTACCAAATTCAGCTGTAGAAGTTGATAATGAAGTACCTATTGATACTAGTTCAATAGATGATACAGTAAAACCAGTTACTATAGATTTCAATAAAGACATAGAAAAGATAGAAAAGGATATAAATCCTTTAAATCTAACTGGTATAACTAAACAAAAAGTAGAAAATCCTACTATAATAGATAAAACTATCAATGATAATCATGATAAAGAGATAAAATCTGTTGATAGTAGTAATGATACTAAGAAAGCTATAGCAGTATCTGTAAAAAATGCTATAAAAGATGCTATTTCTATACCTAAGTCTAATATTAATGATGAATTACCTGAAAATGAAGATGAAGAAAGGAATGAAGTCTATGATGAGGATGAAGAAATAGATTTAGATGAGGAAAAAGAAGCAGAAAAAGAATTACAAGAAGAAATAGATAAAGAATTAAATGGAACTACTGTAGAAGACGAAGAAGAAATAATAAAAGAATTAAATAAAAATGATAAAATAACTGCTGTTGTAAGAAAATTACAATCTAAACAGTTAGAAGCATCTCCAGCTAGACTTGCTAGAGAGAAAAAGCTAAAAGAGAAGTTTAAATCTTCTACTTTCAATAATAAATCAATAGAAGACTTAATAAAACATAGTGAACAAATGAAGATAGATATAAAACCTATCAAAATAGACAATGTTATAGATACAAATCTAGGAAGTAACTCATTAGAGAACTTTGAAGAGTCTTATGTAACTAAGGAAAAAGACAAAGACTTGATAGATATGGTTAATTTCTTCTCAGAAGACATTAAAATACCTATGGCTCCGTTAGATGTTAAACTAACTAAGTCTTCAAATGATTATAATATAACAGATGAGTTAAATATTGTCTTTGAAGATAGAAAAGGTAAGAGACATAATATAAAATTAGACTTACCTAAGATAGAAGCAGGTAAAATGTACATTGGTGGTTCTCAAAAGAGTTTATTCAAACAAATAATTTTGAAACCTATAGTGAAAACTGAACCAGATACTGTACAAATAACTACTGACTATAATAAATTATTCATTAGAAGAGTTGGAACTAATATTTCTAATAGATTATCAAAAACTATTAGCATCATTAAAGAAAATAAGAATAATACTCTGACATATAAGCTAGGAGACTTTAGTAAAACTAATTCTCAGTATGTAAGTACAATATTCTTTGATGAATTATCAAAGATATTCTACATTATAGAAAATAAAGAATATAAATTCATATTCGACTTAAGAGAATCAGAATTATTATTCAAGACTAAGATGAAAGAGATAAAACTACCTAAAGCAGATTGTATCTGTATAGGTAAAACTAATAAAGATAATAGATTAATTCTATTAGATGCTTATAATGATAAGATATATCTAAATGATGAAGATACAGGTTTAGGATTTATGGACTTTTTCGATAAATCAATTATTGGAGAAATAGATAACTCTCTTAAAAACTATAAAACTATGTCTGGTTATGGTAAGATGGTACACTCAGAAGTAAAAATAATGGGTAAAAATGTACCACTAGTATTACTATGTGTCTATTCTATGGGATTAAATAAAATATTAGAAAGAGCTAAGATAAAATATAGATTAGTGCCTAAATCAGAAAAGTTACAAACAAATCAAAATGAAGATATGATAGAATTCAATGATGTATATTTAGTGTATGAAACTATACCATTAGAAGATGCTATGTTGATGAATGGTTTAAAATTCGTACCTACATATAATTACAATATTGGCGATATGGAAGAATTAAAGACATACATTGAGATATTTGAATTAATGTATGATAGAGGGAATATAGCATTAGCTTTTGATAACTTCTATGAGTTAATGATAGACCCTACAACTAAAAAGATATTAGAAGACTTAGATTTACCTAATAACTACATAGATGTGCTATTATACAGTAGTGCATTGTTAGTAGATAACTCATTTAAATCGGATACTGATTTGAATGTATGTAGATTAAAGTCAGCAAATGAAATAATAAACACAATAGTTTATTCTACAATAGCAAATGCTTATGCTAGATATAAACTAACAGCTACAAATAATAATCCTATTCCAATGACAGTTAAGAGAGATGCAGTTATTCAAGAAATAATGGCTCTTAAGACTTCAGAAGAATATAGTGAGATAAACCCAATGCACGAAGTTGAAAGAGCTAGAAGTGTATCATATAAAGGATTTAGAGGAATTAACTTGGAACAATCACATACTCTAGAAAGAAGATGTATGACACCAAGTATGACTGGAAGTATAGCTGCTTCATCAGTACCATCTGGTAAAACTGGAGTAGTTAAGCAATTATGTATGGATGCTAGTATAGTTTCCACTAGAGGTTATTTTAAACCACCTGAAGATGTAAACAAATTAACTACTAAGAATTTAATGTCACCTTCTGAAGGATTAGTACCATTCTCATTGAATCATGATAATGCACCAAGACTTGGAATGATGACAACTCAACAACACCACACAATACCAGTAGCTGATACTGATGTATTCCCAATAAGCAATGGTACAGATAAGATTATGACTGAATTAGTATCTGATGTATACTGTTACAAAGCTAAAGGCAGTGGTAAAATATTAAATATAGATGAAGAATTAGGAATAATGGAATTACAATATGATGATGGTAAATATGATGTAGTAAATATAAAACCAACACCAGCTAGAAATAGTGGAGGAGGTTTCTATGTAGTAAATGAATTAACTCCAAAATTAAAAGTTGGACAATCATTCTCAGCTAAAGATATCTTAGCTTATAATGATAACTTCTTTAAAAAAGATATATTTGGAAATCCATCATTTACTTCAATGGTATTATGTAATGTAGGGTTAATGTCATCTGGAAATACTTATGATGACTCAATAATAATAACTGAAAGATTAGCTAAGAGATTAGCTTCTGATGTAGTTATGATGAAATCTGTAGTGTTTGCTCCTAATACTAATATAATTCAAATGGTAAAAGAAGGAGATAAGATATTAGTTGGTGACCCACTAATAACTTTTGAAGAAAACCCAACAGATGATGATGATATGGGAGATTTAATGGATACCTTAGGAAAAGAGCTAGGAGATGATGCTCATTCAATAGGTAAATCAATAATTAAGTCTAACTATGAAGGAACTATAGAGAAAATTAAAATCTATTATACATCGAAAGATGAAGACTTGTCAGATAGTGCTAAGAAAATGATAAGAAAATACAATGGTAAAGTAAAAGCAATTAATGATAAATTATTAATGTCTTCAAATAACAATAGTATTGCTACTAGAAGTATGATGATAGAAAATACTAAAGCTATCCCAGACAAAAATAATAAAGTTAAGGGAGTTACCTTACCAGACGGTATCATGATAGAATTTTATATTAAGTATAAAGACATTGTTGCAATAGGAGATAAATTAACTTTATATACTGCATTGAAAGGTGTTGTGTCTGAAGTTATACCAGAAGGTAAAGAAATTAAAACTGTTAATGGTGAAATAGTAGATTTATTACTATCGCATATATCAGTAGATGCCAGAATGGTTACATCATTACTTATATCTGGATTCTTAACAAAAGTAATGGTAAAATTAAAAGAAAGAATGAAGGAAATTTGGGAATCTTAGTAGGATTAGAAACTAACTCTAATGTAAGGGGACTAAAATTGTTTTCTTGACATTACTTTTCTTCCTAAAAGTATAAATGGCATGTGAGAGTGTTAAATACACTCTCACTCTCCTTTATTTTTTATTTCGCTAGTAAATCTCTAGCTTAATTAAAAATAATTTATTGACAACATATTGGTAGAGGGGGCGAAGCCCCATATAAAAGAAAGAAAAAAGAAGAAGAAAAGAAAGAAAGAGAAAGAGAGAAAAGGAGAAAGAAAAAGAACCAAAAAGAAAGAGTAAAAGAGAGAAAGAGAAAGAAAGAAAAGAAGAAGAAAAAAGAAAGAAAATATATAATACTCTCTAATAAATATATACTATTTTAATACTTTAAAGTGAATTTTAGATAATTTTTTATTTTTTTGTCAATTTTAAATTTTTAACAAAATAAGATTATGCTAGATTATTTCTGAACTTCCGTTCAGAAATATAGATTTATTTACTTAAAGTTATGAAATAACAAGATATTATTTTTTTTGTAATAAAAAATAATATGACTAACAAAATATTACTAGTGAAAAATGAGAAGTATAATTAGAATAGATCGACGGATAGTAAAAAGTTATACTTATAGTAACTAGTATGTATAGAATAAGAATCAACTAAATAAAAGCTAGGAGATACTTTAGAACAAAATATATTGTATGGTGAATTTCTACTAGCACTATATTCTTATTCTAAAAGCTAACAAAATTACTAAAAGATAGTAGATACTTTAAAACTAAATACTGTAAAATATTGACTTCTCTACTATCACTATTTAGCTTCAATATAAGATATCTATAATACTATTCGATACTAATATGGAAATACCAAGCAGCTTGGTTTAAGGAGGGATGTATCTTTAGTATTATAGAGATTTTTATTATTTTTAATAATATTTATAGGTAATCAATTAATTTAAAGGAGATAGATTAAAATGACAATCAATACATTATCAATAACTAAAGAATTAGTAAAATATTTTATGACTAAAAGAAGAGTCATACCATTAATTTATACAGATAAGAAACCATTACTAAGTCTGTATAAAGATTATTATGAAAAATTTATGAATAATACAAATATAAAATTAACTGAATTATTTGAAACAGAAGAATCAGTTAGAAAATATGATTATGTATTACCAGATACAACTAATGAAAAAATATTAAATATAGTAAAAGAAATTTATATAGATAATTATGATACCTTAGCTAAAGCAATAGGTTCAGATAAATCAGAAGACAAATATATAGCACAATTTATAAATTACATAGAAGGAGTACTAGAAAAAATATCTGGTGAAGAATGTGCTACTATTAAATTTGAAAAAGATATACATAAATTCGTTAATGAATTAAATAAATCATTTCTAATAGTTCCATATACTGAGGAATTATTGGAAAAAGAATTAGACTATGTAATAAATTTACCTAGACCATATGATAAGTTAGAGAAAGAATTACTACAATCAGTAATTAAAAATAAATTTATGATATGTAAAGGATGTATAGCAACTAATGTAGATATAAATACAGTATTCTTAGTATCAGAAATGATAAAGAATAAAGTAGATTTAAAAATAAATCCAACTTATGAGGAAATAGACTATCATACAAAACACGGAAATAGTATGGTATACATAGAAAAAGGAACATTATCAACTAAAGGAATTAGACAATTAATAGGTTATTTATCTACTAATACTAATTTTGATATACCTTCTAACTTAATTAATTCTAAAGTATTTAATAACAAGAATAGAAGATTAATATTAGAATTATTATTACAAATAGTATTTAATGATAGTAAATTAGTTGATATATATCAAAACCAAAAACAATGGAAGATTATATTCAGATATATGCACATAAATAAAATGCTATCTGATTTAGTAGAAGATGAATTCAAATTAAAGAAGATAGTAACAGACTTAAGAACAAATAATCTTAAACCATTTGTAGAGAATATAAATAATAAAATAAATAGATCAATTGATAATAGAGATTTAAAAGAATTAGTAGATATAGTAAAAGATACTACTAAAATTAAATATACTATAGCTAATAGAGTATTGAGAACATTCAATACAAAAGATTTCTATAGATATATGATACCAGTAACTGAAGGTGTTACAGAAGATTTTAACAATGGTTCTGGTAAAACAATATTAAGAACTTTAAATGAATTAAATAATACTATATATGGATTAAATCCTATTGGTAGTATGTATTCATTTATAAGTAAAAGAGTATATAAAAATACTGTAGCACATAAGATATTAGATGTAGATGATGAAAGAGTCTACAATAATGATATATGTAAATCAGTATTAGAAGTATTCAAATCACAAATAGGGGAAGCTATATATAAAAATATTATTGCTTTAGATAACTTCGATATATCAGATGAGGACAATAGAAATAAGAATCTGAACTTAGTTAAAAAGAATAATGTAGCAAGTATAGTTATACCATTTAATAATAGAGTGGTTTTATCTAACTCTACATTCAATAACTTCTCTAAGATTAAATTAGAAGATGAATTCTCTATAGGAGTGTCATGGAAAGGTGAAGACTTAGACTTACACTCATTAACTATAGATGGAAATGAACATTGTTACTTTGGTTCACTTCATCATAAAAGTGATACAGAAGAATTAGTTCATAGTGGAGATGTGAGATATTGTCCTAATGGTGGACAAGAAAAAATCAAATTCAAAGTATTAGGTAAATCTAATAAAAAATATATGATATACTTAAATGCTTTTGATTGGGATAACTCTACAGCATACACTGATAAAGAAATAATAATCTACAATAAAAATGATGAAGTTTTATATAAATATGCTTTTAACTTATACCATGACACAAATTGTATAGGAATAGTAGATTTAGAAAAAATGGAATTCACTAGATTGGAACAACCAACAAATGTAGATAGGATGATGACAAAAGATGGATTAGAAGAATTATCTAACATATATAATTTATCACAAATACCATTCTTAACTATATTTGATATAGTTAAATTAGCTTATCAATATATATTTGAGAATGTTATAGGTAATACTTATAATGAAGATAATGAAACTATTACAATAGAAATAGATGAAGAAAAATACATAAACTACTTCAATTCATTATAGGAACTTTATATTAAAAGATATATAAGGAGAATACTATGTTTGAAGATATGAAATTTATGGTATATAATAAAATGGTAAATAATATCATCTATGATGTATTAGAAAAACTATTTGTACCTTCACCTAGTAAAGTAAAGAAGCTATGTGAAGGTGCTTTCTTAAATGCTTATAGAGCATTTGAACCAATAAATATAGATAGTAGAAATCTTTTAAATGATATAAATAAATTATCATATGTAAAAGTACCTATTATACTTAAAATGAATACAGATAAATTATTAAATACTTTACATAGATACAATCTAGAAGTATTTAATTATGATAACCTAATAGTACAGAATAAATATAAACAGATACTTGTAGATTTAGGTAAAGTAATTAAAACAAATACAGAGATACAAAATGAATTGATAAACCAATTCAACAATAAAGATACTAGAACTACATCAGAAAGACCGAATGATTTAAAGAAGATATTATTCATAATATCAGATATAGAATCATTTCAAGATTTATGGCGTAAGACTATGCATATGATTGTGGATAAATATGGTTTATCAGATGAAGATAAAGTAAAAATACTTAAAGAGTATAATATAGCTTTAATTAAATATATCAATACAATGGTACAAAGTATTAGAGTGTACTTACTATTGATATGTAAATTAAATGGTATAAGAATAAAGAGTTCATAGTTACCACCTCAATGGATACGAATACGGTGTAGAAGGCTTAATGTCTTCTACACCCTTATTTTCTTTATTTTTGAAACATTTAGTTAATTTAAAAACAATATTTAGGAGGTGTAGTAATGGCTACTACAGGTACTAATAAAGTTACTGTTAAACAGTATGTAGGAAATGTATTTAAAAGTGTATCTAAGACTGCCTTAGATATAGCTAAGAATGAATACTTTCCAAATGCTTCAAGTACATTAGATAGTGTAAGGGAAGTAAAAGAATTTATTAGAGATTGGAAGGGGGATAGAACTACAGCTAAAGCTATTAAAGATACTTTAGATCAAAATAAAACAGTTCAAACCCTACATAAAGGATTACAAAATGCCTTAGAAGATTTAAAGACAGGTAATTTTGTAAATGAAGATAGAAATGAAAAAGCTATGAATGATGAATTCGGATTCTCTGAAGATGATTTCGGATTAGATTTAGATGGTGATATAGAAGAAAGTTTAGGTGGAGATGATTATGATGAGGATGGTAACCCTATAGAGGGTGACAGTATATCATTAGATGCTAAATTAAATGCAAGTATTACTCAAAAATCTGCTGCTAAATCTACAGCTATATTATCTAGAACAATATCTACTAGTGCTAAAGGTTCAACTGCTATGCTTATAGAATATGATAAAGCTAAAACAGCAGCAACTTCAGCAATGTTATCTGGATTATTTGCTAAGACTAATGAGAATTTAGGAGTAATAAATTCAAATATAGCTGGAATATTAAGCTTTCATAATGAAGTTACTAAAGAATACTATTCAAATGCTTTAGGTCATATGGAAGAAAGTAAATCTTATCTAAAAGATATAATGGGATACATAAAAGAAACTACAGAAATGCAAAGAAACCAATATAAAGAATTTTTAGATAAAAAAGCTGGTAAGGAATCTCAATTTAACCAAGTATTTTCATCTAATGGATTAGATTTAAAAGCATTAGGTGAAAATATGGGTAAAAATCTATTTAGTGGTGGAATGTTTGGTGGAGATAATATGATGATGTCTATGATGTTAGCATCTCCATTAATGATGCCAATATCAATGATGTTAGGTGGAGTAGCTTCTAAAGGAATTAAGAAGATATTCAAATCTATAGATACAATGTTTGGTGACTTCCCTAAGGCTATGAACTATAGATTCAGAAATATGAGAAATAGTGATAGCTTAATAAGTAAATTAATAGGTAAAATGTTTTATATGGATAATAGTGTAAGAAGTAATGTGGATACTTCTAACTATAATAAGGGAGCTATACCATTTGATGGTGAAACTAAAAGAGCTATTGTTAGTGATATAGCACCTACACTTAGAAGAATAGAAGCAGCTATTACAGGAAAACCATATAAGAATTTTAACTTGAAGACTGGACAATATGAATCTATAGAAGAAACTACTAAAAGATTTAACTCTGAAATGGATAGTGCTTTATTAAATGATATGTATGATAGTAAAGCATATATGTCTAGTACTATTCGTAAATTAGGATTAGATAGTAAAACATCTGAAGCATTAGAAAAGAATATGACTGAAGTAATGAAAGCAGTTGTAAAATCTAATGTGTCTTATGACCCTAATAAGAAGCAAACATTGAAAGGAATATCATCAAAAGATAAAGCAATGTTTGATATGTTATTGAATAATATGAATGATGAACAAAAATTAAAGTTTATAGCTGAAATAGAAAGAACTAGAGGTACAGCTAAAAACTATATGAATGATATTGAACAAAATTTAGGAAGCAATGGATTTAGCATACTTTTTGATAGAAGTATCTCGTCTAAATCATTGAATGATAGTGGTGTAACATTATCTGATTTTACAGAAAACACAAATTCTTTAATAGGTATTAATACTAATATTAGAGACATACTTATGAGAGGATTAAATGTAAAAGTATTACCAGGAGAGCCTTTTAAATATAATGATATAGTAAAAGGTCCAAATATTGGTGGGGGTGGAGGACTTTTTGGAAGTTCTTCTACAGGATTAATGGGTAACAGAACTGCTAGTATATCATTGAATGGTATATCTATGACTCCTATTGATGATGATATTGAAACTGGTATTATGAATAAAATAAAAGGAATGTCTGAAGTAGACGGTCAACTAGATAAAGCAGCTGATGGTATATATAGTTGGATGCTACATAGAGTAAAAGGTGATGGTAAAGGACTTACTAAAGAAATAATATTAGATTTCTTAAGAAGAAATGGTAAAAATGCTAAAGCTAAATTTACTCAATTTGCAGCTAAGTTTGGTATAGACCCTACTGAAAGTATAGATGGAGCTATGTCTTGGTTTGATTCTGTTAAAGCTAAAACTAGTGATGTGTTTGATAAAGCTAAAGGTAAAGGACAAGAGATATGGAATAAAGCTGTTGATTTCGCTGCACCTGGATTAAGAGGTTTACAAGGTGAAGAAAGAAAACAATACTTAGATAGATTAAAGAATAAAGCAGTTAAATTCGGTAAAGGTGCTGGAGCATCAATGTTCGCTGGAATTATGATGGGTTCACCTTTATTAGGAGTATTAGGTTCTGTAGGTTCTTTTATAGCTACATCAGATAGAGCTAAAGACTGGTTATTTGGTAAAGTAGGTAAAGATGGAAAAAGAGAAGGTGGAAAGATATCTAAAGAAGTTCAAGAATATGTGAAAAATTCTTTAGGTTCAGCAGGTGTAGGTGCTGGATTAGGTTTCTTAGCATCTGGAACTTTCCTTAATTCATTTGGATTAACTGGACCAATACTAGGAGCATCTATAGGATTCTTGTCTAGAAGCCAATCAGTACAAAGATTCTTATTTGGTGGAACAGATAAAGAAGGAAATAAAGTAGATGGAATAATATCTGAAGATATGCAAAAAGCATTTAAAAAATATATGCCTTCTATGGGTATAGGTTTACTAGGTGGTGGATTATTAGGTAGAATGATGGGATTCGGACCACTAGGTGCTATAGCTACAGGTATGGTAGGTGCTGGAATAGGGTTTGCTTCTAAATCTGAAAAAGTACAAAACTGGCTATATGGAGAAATAGGTGAAGATGGTAAAAGAAAGAATGATGGATTCATCTCTAAAGTACAAAAATATGCTAAACAAAATATGCCTACAATAGCAGGTGGATTAGGTGGAGCATTATTAGGTGGATTATCAATGGGACCATTAGGAGCATTATTCTTAGGGGGATTAGGTGCTGGAGCAGGATTTATAACTACTACAGATAGCTTTAAGAATTACTTATTTGGAGACATTGACCCAGAAACTAATAAAAGAAAAGGTGGATTAATAGGAACTATTAGAGATAATATCAAAGAATGGTTTACTACAGCTATTAAGAATCCATTCAAAGAAGCATTACAACCATTGAAGAATGCTTTTGGTGAAATGAAGAAAACAGTTACTGATGCATTCAAAGCAGGATGGAAAGCAGTTACAGACTCTATAGGACAAGTATTTCATGATGCAGTTGGAAAACCTTTTAAAGAAGTAATTGAAGAAAAGATTACTAAACCATTAAAAGGAATGATAACTAAAATAGTTATGGGTGCTGGTAAGTTATTAGGATTTGTATTATCTGCTCCTATTAAAGGTATTACTGGTTTCGCAAAAATGTTTACTAAAGATAAAGATGTACAAAAAGATTTAAATAAAATGGATAAGACAGCAGATAAATCTGGTGGATTAACTAACTTTGGAACTAATGCAATTAAGAAAATGCAAAATATTACTGGCTTCTTTACTAACTTAGGTGGTACAATAGCAGGATTTGGTGCTAATGCATCTGCTAAAGGTGCTAATATGTTTAATAATATGAAGAACAGTATTCACACTGCTAAGAATAATACTATCAATGGAGCTAAAGGAGTATTCAATAAAGCTAAAGGTGGTATTAAAGGAAAATATAATCGTATGATGGCATCAATAAAAGGATTTAGATTCTTTGGTAATGGTAGTACTGCTCAAGCTGGAGTAGCTGCTAATGGTGCTACAATAAATAATGCAGCTGGTGCTACAACTACTGATAGTGGAAATGGTTCATCTGACCCAGACCCTGCCCAGCAACAACAAGGACCAGGATTCCTTGGTACAATAGGTAATATTATATCAGGAGTAGCTAATGCTGCTAAGAAAGCTGGAAAGAAAATTACTGGAGCAGTATCTGGTGGAGTAGGTGCTATATTTGGAACATTATTTGGAAAATTAACTCCATCTAAGAATATGACACCAATGCCATTAGTTGCAGCTACACAAATAAATATAAATAGATTCTTACCAGCAATACATAAAGAATTGAAGAATATTAATTTTACATTAAAGAATGGACATTTAAAGACAATAAAGAAAGAAGTATATGGTCAATTAGATGGTGTAGGATATAATATGGAAACAGTAGCTAACATACTAGAAGAACATTATGGTTCTCCTAAAATACCTTCTACTAAGATGAAAGTCACTAGAGGTAATAAAAAGAGAAGAGGTTTAGCAGGTAAGATATTATCATTTGCTATGGCACCATTCTCATTCCTAATAGGTAAACCTTTAGCATTCATAAAGAATATAGGGGGAAGAGTATTAGGTGGAATAATGTCAGCTATAAAAGCACCTTTCTCACTAATAGGACATATATTTGGATTAGGTAAGAAAGGACTAAAAGGAATAGGTTTACTAGGTAAATACTTATTCGTAAAACCTATATCATTTGCATTTAAGATGGTTGGTAAAACTATAGTAGGTGCTATTAAAGGTGTAGGAAAAGTACTAGGTGGAATTAAAGACTTAGTAGTTGGTGGATTTAATTTAGTTGGTAGTGCATTGAAAGCTGTTGGTTCTACTATTGGAGCTTTAGCTCATATGGTATTAGAAGGAGTAAAAGTCCTAGGTACTACATTAGTAGAAGGAGTAAAGACAGTAGGAACTACAATAAGAACAATGATACCTATAGTAGGTAATGCTATTAATATGGGATTAAAATCAGTAGCTAATATAGTAAGTTCTGCTTGGAATGGATTTAAAAATGTATTGTCAATGTTTATGCCTAAGAAATGGAAAAGAAATGATGTAAATATCGTAGGTGGTACTCTTGATAATATCGTAAATATTGATAACTTGAAAAATGTTGATAATGTAAAAGAAGTAGAAAAAGTAAATGAAGTTACTCATGTAAATCAAATCACATTTGTTAAATCTATCGGTGGTATTGGTGGAGAATATATCAAGAAAGCAATACCAGGATTAAGAGGCTTAGACCCTAATGATAAGAAAATAGTTAAACTTGCTACAACTGAAGATGAACAAGAAGGACAAATGAGAGATGACATCTCTACTATGGCTAAGAATGGTGGAGGTTTATTGGGTGGACTTGGAAGTATATTTAAAACATTAGGTGGACCTATATTAGGAATATTAGGTACAATAGGTTCAGGAATACTTAACATAGTTCCAGGATTACCATCATTACTAGGATTGGGTGGTGGAGCAGGAGCAGGTGCTGGATTATTAGGTACTGCTGCAACAGCTGTTGCTGGTGCTGGTATGGTAGTTCTTGGAGAAGAGCAAAATAAAAAATTAGATGAAAAAGCCAAAAACGGAGAAATAGAAGGAATAGATGCTACTGTCAGAAAAACTAAGAATAGAGTAAGAGAAGCTAGATGGGCAATTAAAGCTGGAGGTGCTCTATATAAATTCGTACAAAAGCTATTAGGTAATGCTAGAGTAGCAAAACTAGTAGGAAGTTTCGGTAAGGTTATCCTTAATGCTGTAACAAAATTAGAAGGTAAATTAGGATTAAAAGTATTATCTAAATTAGAAGGTAAGGCATTGAAAGCTGGTGCTAAAACAGTATCAAAATTCCTTGTACTCCTAGATATAATATTATTCGTAAATGACTTTATATCTGGATTTAGTTATCCACATAGATTCTTAAATTTACCACCAGAATATGCTGCAACAACTGGTATGAGAATAGCCTGTGGTATTGGTTATGCTATTTCATCATTCTTATTTGAAGTAGATGAAATGATAGCTGCACCAGATGAACCTAGATTTATAGTAAAATTCCTATACTCAATAATAGCTAGTAAAGATGAAGAAGAAAATACAAAGAAAGCACAAGAATTATTTAAACAACAATATGCTGATTATAAAGCTACACATCCTGGAGAAGATTTAACTTTCGATCAATATAATAGAAAGATGAATGGTACTTTCTGGGAAAGAACAGGTGAAGCTTACAGTAGCTATCAGAAAAGAGTAGAAGAGGTTGGTTATGACTCATTCACTCAAGAAATAATAGAAAAGAAACCACAAAAACCAAAAGAACCAGAAAAACCAGTTGATGTTAAAAAGATGCCTGTTATAGGTAATTCATTTGGTGATGGTAGAGGTAGATTTGGTAGAGGAAATAAATTCGTTTCTCAAAATAATATGTCTGGTGTGGATATGACTATACCAGGAGACTATGAAAAAGTATCAGGTAAAGATGTTGGATGTGGTCCAGCAGCATTTACAATGGCTTTAGATAGAATGGGGTACAAAGCAGACCCTAAAGATATGATGCAATTAGCTAAAGGTTACAGATTACCTAATGATGGTACTGACTATCAAATGTTTAGTGATGTAGCTAATAGTATGGGTATGAGTGCATACAATCAACCTATGGGTGCAGGATTATTAGGAGATTTAGCTTCTGGTAAACCAGCAATACTTATGGGTGAAGGTGGAGCATTCGGACCAGGTACACACTATATGATGGCTGACGGATATTCTAATGGTAAAGTTAGAATAAATGACCCATTAAGCAGTGGACCTAAATATACTGATGCAGCTAATTTATTTAAGAAAACTAAAAATGTTACAAGATTTGGTAATGGACCTAAAGTACAAGCTGGTTTACTTGCTGCTGAAGAAACTGATAGAAAATACACATCAGCAACTCCTTCAACAAGAAAGTCGAGTACACCAACAAATCAAAATGATTTAATATTAGACTCAGCTATAGCTGCTGCTCTAAATAATTTTGGAAAATATATAGGTAAATTAAAATATGAAATGGGAGCTAAATCTCCTAAATCAGGTAAAATAGATTGTTCTGGTTGGGTGCAATATATACTTAGATGTGTTAGAGATGCTTTAAAACATGCTAAGGTACAATTACCAGAAGGATGGGAAAAAATATGTGATGAAGGAATGACTGCTGCTGGTATAACAGCATTTACTAATAAATTATCTGGATTAGCAAGTACAAAATTAGATACAATAAGACCAGATGATTTAAAGAATGGTATGATTATAGCATTTACTCCTACATCAGCTAGTGAGATAGCTAGAACTCAATCATTCCCATTTAAAATAAATCATATATTATTCGTGTACAAAGATACATCTGGAAAGATGTGGATAACTGAATCTAGAGGTAAAAAAGGTACACTTAAGATGCCAGTAAGTGAGTTTGCTCATTTTACAGACAATGGTAAGACAGTATACATAGGAGACCCATTCTCATTTATGAGAGCATCTAAATCAGAATTATTAAGAGAATTAAATCCAGAAACTGGAACTACAGGAAGTAGTACTAGTGGAAGCTCATCTTCTTCTAGTTCAGGAATATTAGGTTTAGCTGGAAAATTCATAAAAGAATTAACAAATATGATAGCTGGTTCTGACATAGGGTCAGCAGCTGGTATAAGTATGGATACTGGTGGAGTAGATGCAGTAGATGCAAACAGTTCTGGTGGAGATACTAGTGGTACTAACTATGATATCCCTTCATTAGAAAATGAAAAGAACCCAGCAGTAAAAGTAGAAATGCCAGATACTATGACAAGAATATATACAAGAAAAGATGGTACAAAATATATGAAGAAGGGTGGAACATTTGCTTGGAGAAACAATAACCCAGGAAATGTTGGTATACCTTCAGATGGTTGGGATTTGAAATTTGGAAGACTAGCCAAAGCTAAGAATAGTGTTTCTGGTTATAATTTTGGAGTATATCCATCAGAAGCACACGGTACAGCAGCTAAAGAGCACTTACTATTTGGAAAAGATAAATATAAGAATTCTAAGTTGTTAGAAGCAATGCAATCATATGCACCAAAAGATCAACATGGTACAGACCCAATAAGATACTTTAACCATTTAAGAGATGCTGGAGTTCCTACTAATAAATATCTTAAAGATTTCACTCCTGCTGAAAGAAGTCTATTAATACAAAAGATAGCTAAAGAAGAAGGGTATAATGCAAATATAAATAATAAACAATTCAAAGAATTAGGTAAAGGAAGATTCGGAGCTGGTAGATTCGGTAGAGGATTCTTAAGTGGAATAAGTGATGTTATAAATAACTATACTGGAGGACTAACCGATAGAGTAAATAATGTCTCTGATAGTATAAGAAATGTCGGAGGCTATTTATCAGGTGGTGTTGACAGTGTAGGTTCTATAGTAGATAATGGGTTTGCTGGAGTTAATGGTATCATAGATAATGCTAAGAGTTCTGTAACTGGAGTTGTCGACAATATTGCAACAACTGGAAATAACTTTATCGGTGGAATATTTGATAAAATAACAAGTCTAAAAGATGGTGTTATGAGTCCTATAACTGATTTAGGAGCTAATGCTCTAGACAGTTTCAATAATATGATTTCTACAGGTGCTGGTATTGTAAGTGGTGTTACTAGTACTATTGGTGGTGCAGTCGATACATTTGCATCTATGCCAGAAAAAATAATAGGTACTGTAACAGAAGGTATCGGTGCTGTAGTAGATAAATTTAAAGAATCTGGAATTAATTTGAATATTGGTGGTGCTGGTGGCTCTAGCAAATCACTAGAAGAAAAATTAGATACCATGATACAATTATTATCACAATTAGTAACCAATACAACAGTATTTAATGCTAGTGAAGGTGATATGAAATATAATCAATTTAGACATATGGCAGGTTTACCAATAGACCAACCATATAATGATGGTTCTACAATAGAATTAGCTAAGAAAATAGTTAAAAGAAGATATTAAAAACAAATGAGTAGTAGAGTAATTCTTTTACTCTACTACTAACTATAAATAGGAGGTGCTTAATGAAAAGGAAAGTAATAGTTCCTAGATTATATCTTAGAGAAGAACCCTCTATGCAATCAGGTATAAAAGATAGAATATTATTAAAAGATGAAGAATTAGATATATTAGAAGAAATAGGAGTTTTCAGTAGATGTGAAGATGGGTGGTTCTGTAATATATATACAGAAAAAACTGAAATGACTGAAAAAGATTATAATAATGAAAATTATATAGATATATTAGGAAATAATTATAGCTATATCAATATACAACATTTTGGATTTGTTGATAGTGCTAATAATATGTACCAAGGAGCTAAAAACTATATAGGGTCTATATATGATTCTGGTGCTAATGCAGTTAAGACAGCTTATGGTGGAGTAGTGTCATATGGTAAAAGAGGTTTTAATTGGATGAATAGTAGATTTGGTTTTGGTAAAAAGAAGAAAATAGCTAAAGACCAAAAGACTAAAGGTGAGGAAAAAGGTACTTATGGAAACTATGGTATATTTGGTATGCCACCATCTTATTTGAATGATACTGATAGAATAATGAATGGTAAATTCTGTGGTAGACAATTTAGTGAGAATATAATAACAGATGGATTATTAGTAGCTCTAACACCAGGAGTACCAGACTTCTTAGCAGAATTGACTGATAAACAAAAAGAAGACGCATTAAGACAATTGAATAATAGTGATGCATCTGCAAATGATAAAGATATGATAACTAAAATACTTAAAGGTAAAGATGCTAGATATTATAAATTTAAACCAGCTATACATGATTATTATTCATATGTAAATATGATGATATCACAAGTTGGTACTATGTTAGGTATAAAGAAAATGCCTAAATTGGGAGACATATTAACAGCTGGGTTAGGAGCAGGTTCTACATGGGATTGGAGAAATTATCAAGACCCTAGTATAAAAGATTTCTTTGATACTGACTGGTTTGATACAGTAATACCATTCTTTGGAGACAGTACAGGAAGTGATTATAGTGAAAACTTCTCAAATGAAACTACTCAATCAATGTTAGCAGGAGCAGCTAAAGGATTGTCTGATAAGATAAGAGAAGCACAATTCTTAACAGCAGGTAAAGTAGGAGAAGCTGATATGCAAAAATTAACTGAAACTAGTTTAAATGAAGCTGCTGACCCTGGATTATTCAGTACATTAAAAGATGCTGGTAGAATAATAACATCTGGAGGTAACTTAGTATTCCCTGATATATGGGCTGACTCTAAATTTACAAAATCAATAAGCTTACAATTTAAATTTCAATCACCTACAGGGTGTATAGAAGATATATTTTTATATTGTATGGTGCCGTATCTACATTTATTATGTATGGCTATGCCTAGACAAGTAGCAGCTAATGGATATGTATCACCATATTTAATTAGAGCATATTCAAAAGGATGGTTTAACTGTGATATGGGTATTATAGAAGATATAAGAGTACAAAAAGGACAAAATGCACAATGGAGTAAAGAAGGATACCCATTAGAAATAATAGTATCGGTAACTATAAAAGATTTATACTCATCACTAAGTATAAATAATGGTGCTAATGGTTCTTTATTCTTCTCTAATATAGGATTAATGGACCACTTATGTAATATGGCTGGAGTCAATAAGAATAGTCTAGAACCTAAAAGAGCAATTAGTTTATTTATAAATAGATTATTAGGTTCAGAATCAACATATTCTAAAGTAAGACAAAAAGTTAGTGATATTGGTAATAGAACTAAACAAGCATTACTGAATAGTATATTCGGTCAACTAGTAGGTATAGGTAGAAACTAATAATATATTAAATAACTATTATAAAAACACCCAGTTAAAGGAGTTGTGATTTTATAATGGCAAAAATAAAAATTAAAACAAGAAAAGAAAGGTTAAGTGAATACGATGAAAAGTATTCACTTATACCAAAATTAATAGAAGATAGATTAGACTACTTAAAAGAATTATTTAAATTTAATGATAAAGACATAGAAAACATTAAGAAAGAATTTACTATTCCTAATACATACAATTTACAATTAGTATTTTATGAAGTTCCTCTACAATATATGAGAGGGAGAATAGGTAAAAAAAATAAAAGTGTTTATACACCATTAGCTGATGAAAATAGTAAGTTCGTAAAAGAATATATTAATAAACTTTTAAAAGAGTTTAAAATATTAGTAAGTCCAATTAAAGTATATGCTGAAATGTACTTACCAATACCTAAATATTTTAAGAAAAGAGAAATAGTAGCAGCTGAATTAGGATTGATAAAACCAATAACTAAACCAGATGCTGACAACTTAATAAAAGGATATTTAGATGCGTTTAATGATAATATTTATATTGATGATTCATTAATATATTCATTGAATGTTACTAAGTATTATTCTATTAAACCAAGAGTAGTAATAAATTTAGAATATGATAGTGATTATAATTCAGATACGCAAATAAATAAAATAATAAAAAGTAAGAATTTTATAGATAGCTTCCCTGAAGATTTATATATGGAAGTATCACAAACATTAAAGGAAGGAAAGTATTATAAGGGAGGAAGTTCCAATGAGTGATGTTGCTTATAAATTAATAGATATTAGAAATATAATTAAAAAAGTAAATCAAATGGCTAATATAAATAAATATATAGAAACTGTAGTTAATGTCAACCAGGATTTTAAAATATTATCCTCTACTAGAGAATATGTTAATTTAAGATTCAGTAAGACTAAAATAAAGCAAGAATATAAGAAAATTGATTTAGCAGTAGCATTAAGAGAAGAGATAAGTAAATTAATGAGTGATGTGTACTTAGAAGTAACAAATACTCCAATTATATCAAATTATTTAGAAAATAGAAATATTGTATTTAACGATATAGTAAATAATATGGACTGTTTATATGACATCATCTATACTCATGACGGTGTAAATACAGTAATAGTAAAAATAATTAACCCACAATAGGATAATCCTATTGTGGGTCTCTTTTTGTTTTTATTTCATTATAAATCTTTCTTTTATTTCTCTTACATTTAAATGGTTTACTTTAATGAATTGTAAAGTTTGTAAAGTTTCCATTAATGTATAAGCAACTAAAGTTTCAGCTAATAGATATTTCTTCATATTCATTCCTTCTTTAATTATTTCTTTACCTTTTGATATAGCTATAGCTTTAAATAAAGATGCTTCTTGTATATCTTGTTCTGTTTCCCCTGTTTGTTCTCCTTCAGCTGGTGCATCACCATCAACTATTCCATCTTCATTAGGTACTTTGTCTTGTATCTTTTCATCTGTCTTAGCATCTTCTTCAGCTTTATCTTTAGCTGCTTTTTCATCTGCTACTACAGCATCTACTACATTCTTTTCTATCTTATCTACTACTTTAGTTTCACCATTAACTGATTTAACTGTATCTATTACATTTACCCTATCATTTTCATTGAACTCTTTACTCATAGCTGGTTCAATACCCTTATCTATAGAGTCTTCTACTTTATCATCAGCAGCATTTTCTGCTAATTTCTTATATTTAGCTAATAGCATTGTAGATGGCTCAGATTTAAAGAAAGCATTAATATCTACAAACTCTCTTAAAGTTTCTCTCATAGATTCTTCTATTGCTTCTTTATTAACTTCTTTTTCTTCATCATCTAATGGTAATGCTTCATAAGCAGTTTCTATTATAAGAGCTTCTAAGAATTTATTTCTTACAGAATCTCTTAAATTATTTATAGCTGATATTCTAGCACCTTCCTGTATTGTTCTAAATTCAGGTTTCTTTCTTTCAGTGTTAGGATTAGTAGCTCTGAAAGAATCATTTAATTTTTCATATAATATACTCATTTATTATATTCCTCCTTTTATTATTTATTCAAATATTATTGATATGTCTGGTTTAATATTACCATTTATATCTTTCTTTAAGTCGAAATTTATAAATTCTGGCACATACCCAGCTTCTATTACAGCACTATCATCTAATTCTAATGATTCTATTGATTGCTTTAATGTATCATAATTATTAATTCCTAAGAATTCAATTTTTCTTATGTCTACATATTCATCATGTAACCAATCCATTAGTCTAGATATATAGAACGATTCCATTTTAGATGTATTAATATTTAATACATAATCATTTATTGATTTTATTAATAATTCTTTATTTATGCTATTATTTCTATTTAAAGATATTTTTAATTTAAGAGTTATATTAACTCTATCTAATCTACCATTAGAATTTCCTACATAATAGTATTTAGATGGTCCATATGTATTAAAGAATTTCATAGCTACAGAGTAATTCTCTACTATAGTTCCTCTACTTCTATTAAGCATATCTTGTTTAGAAAGTATTATTTCATTTACATCATTATGCCAATTATCATCTTTTAAGAAGCTATATTTAATCATAGGCATCTTTACTAATCTATATGTCCAGCTAGTAGTACCACTATTATAAGTACTAGCATATTCTATAGGTAATACATCTCTTACATTTTGTAGTAAGAATACATCATCTTGTTTAAAGTTTTCATATACATTTACTATACTATGAGTAGTAGGTATAACTATTCCTTGAGATAAATCTCTAGTATAAGGTATACTATCCTTTATTGCTACAAATATTCTAAATCTTAAATTATCATATTGTAATCTAACTTCAGATTCAGTATTTGTTCCATTTGGTAATATTAAAGAATTATTTAATATTATTTCTGTATTAGATATATTATTAGTATTTTGTAGAGTTGCTTCAAATCTAAAAGTACTAATATCTTCACTCTTTTCATTCTTAATATATTTAGTCATTGTCATAGGTAAATAACCTATTAAATCACTATTTTCTTTTTTATCATAAATACCTAAATATACTTTCATATATCCTTTATCTGTAGTAATAGAACCATCATTAGCTACATCTGCATATTCTGGAACTTGTACTTTACTATTAGGTATTAAATCTATACTCAATTTTATATCTGGAGATACATCTGGATTTCTAGATATATTTATTCTATCATTAATGAATTGCACAAAGCTATTCTTATTAATGTATATATAATCTAAGCCTCTATTTACATTATACTTATCTAGTAATGTAGTTACTATAGAAGGTTTTTTACTTAATACTAATAAATAAGGATTGCTATAATAGTATTTATTTTCATCTAATGTACTAGGAACTGTCTTATGGTATTTTAATAATCCATTTTCTAATTCCCAGCATCCACCAGATTTTATTATCCCTATATTAGTATAAGTGTAGTCAAAGTCACTGTTATTTATTTTAGCATCTAATGTATTAGTAGGCACTACAACATCATCTTTCTTTAATAATAGATATGCTAAGTACATTCTTCTAAATACATCATCTCTATATTTTATAAATCTTACTATACTAGTATCTTTAGATTCTAGAAATCTATTATAGTAATCATATAAGTCTTTTTCCATTACAATAGTTTTTCTTAAAGAGAAACTATTGCAAACTAATTCTTTTAATTTATCTTGTGATAATTTATCTTTACCACCTATACTGTTTCCTAGTATACTTATATTAGTTCTTATATATCTTTTATCTTCTTCTTCATCAGGATAAGTCATTGATATATTTTGACCTTTATATGTAAAATTAGCTTTTTCTCCTACACATGATAGTATTTCTACTTTCAATTCAGAGTTAAGTTCTGGTCTAAAATATCCTGCTCTAGATTGGAATATTATTTCCAATTTATTTTCTTCCGTTATTCTATAGAAACAGAATTTATTACCTATCTCAACTATTGCTCCATCTAGATACTTTTCAACATAAACGAATTCATCTTTATTAGGTTCTCTATAATATATATTAAAGTCTGCTAATTGGTCTTTGAAATCGAATGTGTGAGTTATATTTTCTAAAGCATTAGGTGATGATACAGTTTTAAATATTATACTTCTTTGTACTTGTCTTATTACAGGAAACAAAGAAATTTTCCATTCACCATCACTATCTCTAAATTTAGTTAATGGTATAAATGGATTTACTAAATTAGCTAGATTATTTTTATCTTCTAGGTTATATGAAGCACTATATATAAATTCACCATTAATCTTTTTAAAAGCTAATGTGATATTATAATCTAATGCAAATTTAAAGTTTTCTATTTTTATTACTGATTCTTTTGGTATTACATACTTACCTTCACTTATAGTTAAGTCATCACCTATTATATCTTTCTCAGTCATAGTCAAAACTATAGGTATAGATGAAGGAGTACTAGTAATACCACTTATTTGTGCCAATGAGGCATATGTATAAATTGTTTCTGGTAGCATTGCAGTATTGGGGAATATTTCACTAAATAATACTGCCATAGAATATGCTGTCATATTCGTACCAGTAGCAAATAATTCATTTATATAACCGAATGTACTAACTCTATAGTTACTATCATTTTCTAAGTTAAAATACTTCTTGGCTATATGCTCTATCATATATTCTTCCGTACTGTATCTATCAGATAAAACAATAGGAGAATTATTCTTAATCTTTTTAGCCATTTTTCACCTCTTTATTTATTATCCTCCAAAGAACCCACTTAAGAAATTAGCAGATGATGCTACTCTAGTTCCTCTTGCTATACCACTTAGAGCAGAACCTATACCTCTACCTAAATTAGCTCCAAGTCCACCAGCTAATCCACGACCTCTTCTAGATGAACTTTGTCTAGTTCCACCACCATTGTGTTCTAATTTACTTAAATTAGCTCCTGATACAGTATTACCATCATCAGTCCATTTAAGTTTATAGTTACCAGCTGTTTGGTCGAATATTATTACTGGAGTAGAACCCCAATAATCATTTTCAGCAGGGTCTAAGTATATTGGATTTTCACCTAAATTATTACTTGCTGCTTGTTCAGCTATAGCATTGAAATCATCTATTATAGCTATATTCATAGTGTCATAGAATATTCCTTGCCAATCAGTATTGAGTTTTAATTGACTTCCTGTATCTAATGAACCAGCATCATTACTACTAAATACTGATGCAGGGTCTTTTGTAGGAAAACACCCTGTTATTTTTGAAATGAATAATATAGTCTCACCATCTTCTCCTACTACTACATAAAACATAGAAGCCATATAATCAACTATATTCATTTCTAGATAAGTTTCTTTTCTATGTAATATTCCTTGGTCTTCTAATTCAATTGCTTCAAACCAAGCTTTTACTAAATGATATGCTACTAAATCATTATCTAATTTAAAGCTTAATGAGAATGAAGGAAGTTTTCTAGATTCTACTGAGTTTCTAGCTAACATTGTCTTCCATCCTCTAAATGTGTCTGGACCGTCTTCAGTTTTAATTGTTAAATCTGGTGGGTCGTATCCAAAACATGCATTAGTAACTAATGGTATGAATGGTGATGGAGACCTATTACTAGCATCTAAATAACTTTTTATTTTTTCCCATATAGGTAATTTAGATAAGTAAGAGAAATATCCACTATACGAGATATATTCTTTATCAGCATCATTAGCATTAGTTATTAGATTTATAAATTTATTTCCACCTTGTTTACCACCTAGATTGAAATCTGGTTTAGTCATAAATACATATGCTCTTCCTGATTTTAATACTTGTCCAGGTATAGGTAAATTATATTTATTAAATTTTGTAGTGAAAGCTGTACTAGCTTGTCCTCTATCAAAGTATAAACCAAATTTAGTTTTAATCTTATCAGAAGTACTTTCAGCTTCACTAGTATCTATATAATAATCAGGTAAGCCATTAGAACTATCATAACCACCATAGTTATAACTTCCATAACCACCATAATTTCTTCCAAAGTTATGTGATGCTCCTCTGTAAGAAGAATTCCCACCCCAGAATCCTCCAGAACCTCCAAAGAATCCACCTGAGCTACCTTTACCTCTTCCACCAGTAAAGAGTCCACCTAAAAGGTTTCCAAAATTACCACCAGCACTAGATGCAACATTAGTTCCACCTACACCTAAATTAAATTTGTGAGATGCAGCACCAGTAGCTAATCCACCCTTATATGTATAAGCCATTTTATCACCTTCTTTTTAATAGTTTGTTTAATTGTTCGGTTTCTATGGAATTAACATAACCATAATTGAATTAATATAAACAAAGGAGGAAATAAATTATGATATCAGAATTTATTGCTGCTTGGAAAGAACTAAGTAGAATGAATATGAATAACAATAATCAAAGAATAAAATCATTAGCTGATGCTAGTAATAAATTGATAGCTAGATTTCCAGTAGTGTGTTCTAGTGGTATCAGTTCTAAGACTATGTACTTAGTTACAACAGCTTTAGAAATGAAGTATGCTATTGAATTGAAAGTAGTAATGCAAAATATGTTTACTGTAGACAATACATTTGCGAATAGTGCTACTGAATATTTAAATAGATTCCATACTAATGACGATACTGAAGAGACAGTACACTCATATCCTAGAAATGCTAATTTATATGAAACTGCTATTATTCATCCTGATTACTATATGCAAAGATTAGATGAACAGTTTGGAAAACCATTATCTGAAGCATTTAATCCTAAGAATTATAAACCGTCAAAAGGTGGAAATTGGCGTAAGAATAACAACAATAATAGTGGAAATAATAATGGTGGGAACAATGGTGGAGGAAATAATACACCAAATACTCCAAATAATAACAATACTACATCTGGCTCTTCTAATATTACTAATAGTAATAGTAATGGAAAAGATAAAACAGTAGCATTCCAATCTCATGAATTTGAGACTAAGTTAATGCCTACTGATGTGCAAAAAGCAAATGCTATGCAACCTACTGTTATTTCTGTAAATATTACTACAGTAAATAGAAATAAAGATAGTGAACCGATAGCTACATTTAATAAATCATTTGATATAGGAGTTAAGACTAGATGTATAGCAGTTACTTCTGAAGAAATGGTAGACAATGTGGTTAAAGCAGTTAAGAGAAATATGACAGCATTTAATTTCATTAAAGCTGTTACAGGAGAAATATCATTCCTAAAAGATTTCGTATTTATGGCTGGAGAAATTAAAGATGATTATAAAGATAAAGGTTATAATACAATATGGAATAGATTAAGAAATAGAAGTATGGTTTCTAAAATACAAAATTTCTTAAGATCTTCTAATGGTATTATACCTAATACAACATTTGTAATTTCTAAAGAAGAAGCAGAATACATTAAAGTAGTAAATAATATAGATATTATGCAAGTTGGAACTATTACTGATGTAATAAAACAATTTTTCTTATGTGGAGTAATGATAGTTGATGAAGCTAATGAAGTATTACACTATATAGATGATACTATGAAGAATTATGAAACTACTAACTTTGCAGCATTATCTAAAATAAAAGGTAGAGATGAAAACAGTCTTAAAGATGTTATAACTTTATTAAAAGGAAACAGAGGGGTGATGTAATTGGATAGTAAAAGAGTAATTATAGAAGACTTTCTTATAGAATGTAACTATCCTTCAGCTAGAGTATTCCAATTAGAAGAATCAGTATTACTATCTATAAGTGATAAAGTAGCTACTAAATTATATCAACTAGCTGCTAAGAAATATGAAGATATTGATTTTGGAGGATTAGAAAATTCTAAAGGGAATATAGATAACTGGAAAGAATATGAAACATTAAAAAATACTTTAGACTTATTAAATACAAAAGCTAATGGGTCTAATAAAGATATAAACCTAGCTAAAGAAGCATTAGAAAATGTATACGTATATAGAATACCATTTGAAGGTGCTTATAAAGAGAATATAGGTTCAATAAAAATGATTTACACATTAATGGTAAGAGCTATAGTGGAATATTCTACATATTTAGTAACTTCTACTATGAATATTGAAAATGGTAAATTAGAATATACTCCTAATAAAGGAAGAAAGAATAGATATATAGAATCAATTGAAACTTCTATAAGAAGATTTAATGATATGTGTAAAGAAGGAGAATTAGATAAGATGTATAATTCTCTATCTAAAAATAAATCAAATATAATAATGGCTACAATAGGATTTGTAGGAGTAGCATTAGCTATGGTATTTATTATAAGATTATTAATAGCTGCTTTCTGGTCTATTAGAGCATCTATATCTAAATTCTTAGAAGTTCAAATACTATTAATTGAAGCTCATGAGAATGAAATATCTGGAGAAGATGCTGAAAAGATAAAAGCTAAACAAAAAGCAGTTAAAGAAAAATTACAAAAATTAAAAAATGCAATAGATGGAGAAACTAGTAAAGTTAATCCAGATGATACAATAAATAAAGAAAATAAAGAGACTGAAAAAGATACAGGAGAATCAGCTCCTAATTTCTAAATCAAGGAGGTAAAATTAATGGAATTATTAAATGCTTTAAGAGAGAATGTTAATACTGTACATGCAGTATATCCTATAGATGAAAGTATTTCTTCTGACTTAGCTTCTGTGGATGGCATAAGAGCTAAGAAAACAAGATTGAATACTATCTTTATAGAAACTCTTAATGATATATTAATGGGTAAAAAGAAACCTAGTTCTATATTAGAAGTATATAAAGCAGCAGTTAATATGACTCAATATAACATTACTAAATTAGGAAATATAATAAGAGAGTCTGAAGAAGAATTAGCTAATGCTGAAGAATCGGAACAAAATAAAGAAATAATACAAGAACCAGATGAAGTTGTTCAAGTAGAGGAAGATGAAGTAGAAACAGTTGCAGAATCTACTTATGATATTATAGGTAGATATAAAAATCTAATAAATACTCAAGTATTTGGTAGAAGTATATTTAAAGAATCTACTTTAGAAGAATTAGGAGATAATGCTTCTGATAAAGCTATAGAAACAGCTAATGAAAATATAGATGAAATAAATGAAGAAGAAGTTTCTGAAAGTTTCTATTTAGCTAATACTAGTCCTATATTAGAAAGTAGCTTTACTGGATGCACTACTAGAAATGATATAAGACAATTAGCTTTAAATAACTATAGAGGAATTAAAAAGATATTAGAAGCAGCACAAGAAGCAGAAGTAGTAGAAGAAGAAATAGAAGATAAAACTGGTGAAACTATGACTACAGATGATGAAGCAATAATAGAAAGATTAGGGTTACCTATATATACATCTGCTATTACTTCAGCTAATAAATTATTATCTAGATTAGCTATAGCAGAATCATTGATAGAAAAAAATAAGAAAATGATTAAGAAATATGTAAGATAATTATAATGAGAAATAGAAACTATCTTAGTAGTTTCTATTTCCTTATATTTGATGATATGAACAATGTAATAATTTAAATAACATAAAAAGGAGGCATTTATGGGATTAGCATTCAAAAATAACGGTGCTAGTAATATAAAAAAGCTAGTAGAAAATATGATGGATAATGCTTTATCTAAACATGCTGTAAAAGCTTTATTAATTCCTGAAATAATTGATAAGAATGATGAAGCAGTAGCAGCTGGAATAAATGAAGCTGTTGATTTTCAAGAAAAAGAAAATATAACATATGATGATTTTATAGAAAAAGCAGATAGTATAGTAGGTAATATTAATACTATATTACAAACATTCATGAAAAACAATACACCATATAATAATGAACTATTCTATTATAAACAATACTCAGATAATGGTGAAAGATTAGTAAATGATGAAGAAATGAAGATGGTTATTATTGACTACTATAATGAAAAGAAAAATTCTGATGATTTAGGTGAAGAAATAGATAAATACTTCAGATATCTACCAGAAACATTTACAAATGATTTCAATTTAAATGTATTTGATGTTATCTATAGTATATTAGGAATACCTCAATCAGAAGGTGTTAGATTATTTGACCCAGCAATATTAAATACTGGTGTTAAATTAAATATTGACTTTATTAAAAAGACTACTCTACAAGACTTAGTAGACTTAGATAGATGTACTGCTTCAACAGTATTTCCTAACTATATAAACTTTGTAGAATATAATGAAGCTGGAGATGAAATAATAACACCATTAGAAAAATCATTTAGAGATGCAGTAGCTACATACTTTACTAAACCTCAAAATGATGAAGAAGCAAGACTAGTATTAGAAGACCCAGAAGAATGGGGAATAATAAGTGCTAAGTTCTTTGATGCTATTTCTTTATTAATACAATTTAGTGTAGCAGTTAAAAAGAATTTAGAAGAAAATCCAGAAGAATACCAAGATAAAATGAAAGAAACTATAGTAGGACTTTCAGCGACACTATTAGTATTAGGAAGACTTACAAATATATATGTAATAGTGACAGATGCTATTGCAGAATTCCACAGAAATAAAGACAGTTTAATAATAACAATGCTAGATAAAATGTCTGAAGAATTATAATGATAGAAAGGAGGGTTTAGATTGAATTATAGTATAGAAGATAAATTGAGAGTAGCTTCTTCTAATGTAGAATTAGAAATATTCAAAGCTACATCTAAACTAGAAAAAGATTTACAAAACTTTGGTTCAGAACATCATAAATCATTAATTTATTCATATATAGCAGAATATATTAGAATAAGAGCAAATGCTTTAGATGATATTATGAAAGATATACCATCAGAAGAAGTATTCAAAGATAATGTAGATACTATGGTTGAAACTTTCTTTGATAAACTAATACCTTATAAAGAAGCATTAAAATTAGCAAAATCTAATCATGATTTAGGTACACACAATAGATATGATAATAATACAGATGTTGGAGATAAACCATTCTTAGATAGCTTATCTAATGAATTCTTATTTAAATATGATGGTGATTTATCAATAGAAAAAGTAATAGAAATAGCAAATAGTTTAACTGAAGATAAATTAACTGATTTGAGATTTGCTATTAATGATAAATTTAATGCAGCAGATAAACCAGCTGTAACATCTATTAATTTAGATCTTAAAGTACCAGATGATTGTAGTACTGAACAAATAATTTCTATAATGAAAGAAATATTTGGTATAGAACCAGCAGTACAAGTAAAAGAATCATATGGTAAATATATTGGAACAGTAGGATACTTCACAGAAGTATTTAATGTAGTGGTGGAAAATATATGTAGAATGTACTTAGATGATGTAGATGATGATGAGGAAGATTTAGCTAAATATCCTTATATGTCAGTAGTAGCTTATATAGGTGCATTATTTGACAACTTATTGATTATAATATTACATTCTGTAAAATTAATGGTAACAAGTGCTGGAACATTTGAATTATATTTCACAGCAGATTTAATGACAACACTTCAACCAATTATTGACAGATATGGAATTTTAAACAAAAATAGATAATTAAGAAAGCATAGTCTTATTAGTATTAACTAACTATTATATAATTATTAATACATAATATAAGATAAAAAGGAGGATATAATGAGATTTAATCTAAAAGAAGCAATCACTTCAGTTAAGGAAAAATATTCTAAACTTACTGAAAACGATGAGGCACAAATAGAAGATGTTAATACAGCATCTACAGATTCTGAAGTTAATGACCCAGTGGTAGATACAGCTGTAGATGTAGCAGTACAAGAAGGTACATTTGATGCATTATTTGAATCTTTCTCTGTAAACAGTTCAGCTGCAATACTTCTAATAAGAGAACAATCAGAAGGAGAAGGTGCAGATGAAGAAGGTTCTGAAGATGGTGCAAAAGATATCGAAGGAACTGAAGAAACAGGTGCTATAGCAGAAAGCTTCATCTTAAGAGAAGCTGATGAAGAAGGAGACAAGAAAGATGCATCTGAAAAAGAAAAAGGATTCTTCGGAAAAATATGGGATAAAGTAGTAAAAGCTTGGAATACTTTAGTAGCATTCGTTGAAAAAATATTCTTTAGAGTTAAAAGATTTTTCTTAGAAAAATTTGGTTTCTATAATAGAATATTAAAAAATGAAGCAGCTATTAAAGATGGATATACTAAATTAACTGATTCAGATGTATTGAAAGCTGGTTCAGTAATATTTAGTGGATATGATGATGGTATTAAATTTGACCCAATAAAATACTTCAATGAAGCAAAAACAACTACAAATATTGATAGTTTCTTAAAAGCTTCTAATTTCAGCTCTATACCAGAAGATAAGAAATCAGCATTCTTAGACCTTAAATATACAGAATCTCTTGGAAGAGCATTGAAAAATACATTACCTGGTGGTGTAGATTATACTCCTGCTGAAAATAATGTAACTGATGGTATAAATGCTTATATTAAATTTATGGAAGGTGAAAAGACTACTCAAGATACACCTATTACTAAAGTATTTAAATCAGCTAGTGAAGTTATTGCTATATTAAAAGCAGCTACTGAAGCAGGTGCAAATAAAATAAATCAATCTTTAGCTAATGCGGTTAAAGAATTCAAAAAATCAAAAGAAGGAATAATTAAAACATTCATGGAAGCTAGAAAAGCAAAAGCTTCAGTGATGGATTATAGAAAATTAGCTGTAAAAGCTGATACAGTAATGAGAGCTATTTGTAATACTACTATGTCATTAGCAAATGCTCAAGTAAATATTACAAGAACTAGAGCTTACTCTGCTTACCAAGTTGCAAAACTTTGTGCTAAGAAAGGTGGAGCTAAAGTAGAAGAAGAAAAGAAAGATGATAAAAAAGAAGACTAATTAAAGGAGGAATAATATAAATGGCTAAAATAGATTACAAAAAACTATTAGAAGCTGCTACTGACGCAGTAGTAGAATCAGATGATATTGAAAAAGTAGAAGCTCCTGAAGTAAAAGATGGTGCTGGAGAAGGTGGAGATAATACACCTCCTGCAACTGAACCTGAACAAAAAGAAGGAGAACAACCATTAACTGAAGAAGAATCAGCTGAATTAGAAGATGCTTTAGATAAAACAGCTCCAGCTAAACAAGAAGATACTCTATATGAATCTGCTTGTAATTTAGCAGATGCTAAATTATTCAGATTAATAGAATCTGATGGAATGGATGATGGAGAAACTGAAGAAGAACTTCATGATGAAGAAACTGAAGTTGGATTAGATGAATCTATGATATTCACTGAAGCTGATGACGGAAAGAAAACTTGGAAAGAAAAAGGTAAAGAATACTGGGAAAAAATCAAAACATTCTTCAAGAATGTTTGGGAAAAGATAAAAGCATTCTTCAAGAGAATTGTTGAACATGCAGTAAACCTTTACTACAAACTTATAGGTGCATATAAAAATGCAGTAGATACAAAGAATGCAGCAGCTGGAAATAAAGGTTGGGAAGAATTGAAAAATGATACTTCTGTAGTTAAAAACCTTTATGATATTAAGAAAGATGCTATAACTAAATTCTTAGCATCTAATACAGATGCATGTGTAGAAAAAGTAAGCAAGGATACTAAAGCAAATCTTAAAGATATGAATCCAGCAGACTTAACTGAAGATGCTTATGAAGGATTAAAAGCAGCATCTGATACAGTAGATATGTCAGGTTTATACATTGCAACTCTAAGTGCACTAACAGGTGTAGACTTTGATCAATCTGCTCCAGTTAGACAAGCAGTATATTATGGATTCAGAGGAGAAACTGTAGACAGTATAGGTAAATTAACTTATATGAAGAGCTTTGCAGATGCTGTATCTATCATAAAAGATTTCAGCAATAAGAAAGCAACTGAAACTACTAAGAAAATGAATAAAGAATTGACATTAATGTCAATGTATCATGCATTAGTAGTTAAGAAAATTCAAGCATTAGAATTAATTAAAGGAGAAGCTAAAATCAATAGATTTAAAGCAGTTCATGCTCTACAAATAGCTGACTCTATGTATAGGAAAACTCTAGGTATGGTATTAAGTGCTAACTTAGGAGCTATAGATGCAAGTAGAACTTTATTAATTCAAACTACTTCAATAGCAAGAGCTTGTATTAAGAAAGGTGCATAATAAATAAAAAAAAATAAGAGTGATATGGAGGAATCCATATCACTTTTTTCTGTCTTTATTTCATTAATTCCATAGCAGATACTGCTTTAAAATAATCACCACTTCTATTAAATTCTGTTATTATTCTATTACACTTATATAAGCCAGAATATTTTTCTGATAATTTTAAATTGTTCACATAGTTAATATAGTAATTCTTATTAGGTGTCAATTCAGATAAATCACTTTCTATCAATCTTACAAATGCTTTTAATTTACCACTTCTAGTTTTAAATAATAGGCTTTTTACATAGTGGTCGTTTCCTCTCTTATTATCTATTACTAATACATTCTCACCACTATCAAAACCATCATCAGTACCTTTACTATCTCCTACAGTATCTCCACCTATGGTTTTTATTTTAGTAGGAGATAATTCTTTAGCTGCTGCACTATTAGATTTATAATTAATATCATCAGCACCTAATACAACATGTAATGTTTCTTTATCATCAGAATACATACCATAAACTAATCCAGGCTGAGCTGATAGGTCTTGACAATCAAAATAGATATTCTTCATTTCTTCTGGTTTGAAACATTTAGAATTAGGGTCACCAGATAAAAAATAAAAAGTATTATCCATATCAGCAAATAATCTATATCCAGTATCATATATGCCTATATTCGTATGAATATATTCTATAGCTTCCTGTATATCACTTTCTGGCATAATTAATCTTTTACTAGATTTATTATCAGGTGGTGTCATCATTATAGATTTAAATTTAGCTTTATTGAATATATAACCTAAAGCAGAAGCACTATTTATACTACTGCTAACTATATTAACAGTTTTCTTAAATCCTTTTAATATTTCTTTATCAAAACAAGTTACAGTAATATTTATTAACTGTTTTTCATTTGTTTTATTTGGTACATCTGGTTTATCTTTACTCTTCATATACTCATCCATGAACTCTGTATTATTTTGTAAATCACTATCTGTCATAATACTGAAGTTACAGTTTATCCAGTTCTGTCTGAATACATTTTTGTCTTCTTCATTAAAATATCTTATCTTATCTATTTTAAGGGTAAGATTTGCTTTATTCTTATTTACTATTAAATCTTTATAATCTTTCTTATTCATAGTAAATGTAATAGTAATAGTAGGCATAATATTATCAACAAAGTTTCTATCTATAGCTAGATTAAGTATTCTAACAGGTTCTATGAATATTGGTTTATCCTCTTTACCTGGTAGAGTAATTAATATAGGATATACATAATATTTATATTTATAAACTTTAGTTTTCTTTTCAACTAATGGCATTATAAAATACCTCCTTTATTATATTAATTATCTATGAGTTTAAAAAATAAGAAAAAAAAATAAAAGGGATTTTTATTCCCCTTTATTTTCTTCTTTTTCACTATTACAGATTTCTTGATACATATTATTTATAACTTTGCATATGTATTCTGACATGTACGTGTTTTTCAATTCATTAGCATCTTTAGATATTCTTCCTAATCCTTCTTCTATTCTTATTCCTCTTAACATTTAAACCACTCCTTTAATATATTATTTTCTTTATTCTACTACTATAATATATCAATGAAAATATTTAATTTTGCACCATACAAAAAAGAATAGGATAACCTATTCTTTATAATAGTAAGCACTTCTACAGTGATAACAACACATCTTATCATGAGCTGCTTTTATTATTGCTTCATATTTGCTATTTAAATCTCTATCCCATTCACCTTCTGAAAAGTGGTTTATTTCTTCAAATTCACCATACATAGAATCTCCTTCTTTTTCATACTTTACAAATCTATATATGGTATATTCAAAATCATCTCTACTTCTGTAACCTTCAACTATAATATCATTAATATTTAATACGAATAATGCATGAGCTCTATTAGATAGCTCTCCACCAGTTTTTATGAATAGTGGTTTTTTCTTTTCAGCACCCTTTCCACCAACTATAGTACAACTTCCTGTATTAGTACTTTTACCTCCACATTCCCACATTGCTGGGTAACCTTTCTTTGTCATTTCTAAACGACATCTTTTCATAATTATCTTCCTCCTTAATATTTAAAAATCATTATAATAAATTAACAAGAAAATAAGGGAGATTGGTAGTCTCCCAAGATATTCAAAATCAGGCATCTAGCTACCTGCTTATTAATTCAATAATATAATATATAAATAAATCATAATTAGACTCTATAGGATTAAATCCTATAGAGTCTTCTACTGTTTATTTTACACCTTCTTTTAAATAAGATAATTTCATTTCATTAGTCTTATAAACATGCTCATTTAAATACATTAAATCCTGATTATTTGGAATATATATATTCATCATATCATTTATAGTTTTCTTTTGATATTCATCTAGCATCTTATATTGAAATGAATAACTTATTGCTCTGTATATATTATTACATAATTTATAAGCATCATCATTTAATCCTAATATATCATTGAATAACCTGAAATCAACCATCTTACCATTTACTAACATACCATCTTTTATTTTCTTTTCTACTTTTCTTAGAGTATTAGCTAATCTACATCCTTTAAACCCACTAATACTCCTACTCTTGACTCCTACTATAGGTAATAGTAAAGTAATAAATTCTGATGATAAATTAATACTCGGTCTATATATTACTTTATCTTTCTTTAGTAATTCTTCATAAATATTTTCCTTATTTACTATTACTGACTTATCTTTATTTACTAATAATATGAAAGTATTTTTCATATTTATTAGCTGGAAGTCTAATAAATTTCTTGTTATAACAATATGTATTAAATCAGAATTACTATTTTTTGAGATTATGTGATAAGGAATTAACCCTCCTTCAGTTTTATTTAATTTTATATAAGAGAAGTCTTTTATATAATTAGATATCTCTTTAAATGATTTTAAATTATGATTAATAAATTGCATAATATTTGCATTTTCTTGTTTATGTATAGTATTTAAATTAGTATTATTGTACTCTGGACAGTATGTAATATTATTAGTACTATTAAAGTCAGTATCATAGAAAATTATATTAGTAGACACATTCCATCTAGAATAAAAGTAATGTCTATAGTGAGCACCTATATTAATTAATAACGGTGCTAACCATTCATATATTCTGTCTATTTTTCCAGAATTAGAATATTCTATAATAGAAGGAGTAAAGAAATAGCTTAATATGCTTTCCATACTTATATAAATATTAGCTCTATTACCTTCTTTTAATTTCTCTGATACTTCCTTATCTAATATAGAGTATTTTACATTGAATGAATTTATTATAGCATCAATCATACTAATCTTCCTCTATATTTAATAATTCTTCAGCAGGTATTATTTTTAATTCTTCTTCTTGTTCTTCTTTTACTACTTCTACATTCTGTAAGTCTTCTAATTTTACTAATCCATTACTAATTAATAATTTACATAAACTTGTTAATCCTTCTTTTGTATAGAAACCTATTCCTTTATATGGTGTATTAGTTTCTATATTTATTTCTCTTATTTCTATCTTTGGTTCTCTATTACCCCAAGAGACTTCTCTTAATGTAAGAGCTTGGTTTCTTGTTGGGTGTTCTTCTATTATACCAAAGTCTCTTTTTATATCATAAGATAATTCTTTCATAGTATTAATCCTCCCTAGTATATTCAAATGTATCGGTTGATAAAAATCTACTTCCATAATCATCTAACATCGGATATATAATGTCAGCTATATCTAAAGCTCTTTTAACCAAGCTATTTATTATATCCTCTTGATATTCTGAATGTATATGACTTTCATTAAGAGTATGATGTGTCATTACTGACTTACAATCTACATAATCTATACGTATCTCTCCTTTATGTGTTAAAGCATAATCTGGTGCTTCTTGATACACATTAACATATCCTAAATAACCACCCTCTAAGTCAAATATTAATTTAAATCTATACTTCATATATACTCCTCCTTTAATATGTTTTTATAAAATAAGTACCATCAGCATCTTTGTTTAATTTAAATTGCTTAAAATAACCTATAGTTTCTACATCTAATATATTTTCTAAATGTGCTAAGAATATTATATCATTATTCTTTTCTCTAGCATAGTCTATAACTTCATTAACTAATCTTTTACCTAAACCTCTATGTCTATATATCTTATTCACATACAACATATTGAAATATAGTGAGTCATCTCTTAGAGCTCCAGATGTGTTAATTAAAGCTAATCCTAATAAGTTATCATTCTCTTTAGCTAAAAATAGTTTATACTCATCTCTATTTTCAACATTCTTTAAGAATCTTTCACATCTATCTAATATATACATAACATCTGGGTTTTTCTCTTTCTTACTTAATATAATATAATTAGCTTCACATAGTAGTTTGTATATTTTTACCCTATCAGTACAGCTACATTTATTATCTACTGTATCATATTTAAATATTCTTATAATACTAAAATCATCATTTGTCATCATACTATCTCCTTATTGTTTAAAATAAATAGAAAAAAATAGATAAGCTCAAAAGAACTTATCTATTTTTATAATATTAATTATTATAGAGTGCTAAGATTTCCATTAAATCTTCTTGCACCCTTAGCTTTGAACTTATTACCATATTTATTAGATAATTGTTCAATTACTTTAGGGTCAGCTAGTTGGTATGTGACCAACATGTCCTCATATCTATTAGAAGATTCTGATTTATAAAGAGATATGTTTTCACAAGTCTTTACATCTTCACCTTCTCCTGGGTTTACTTTATACCCATGTATTGCTGCTAATAAGATTTCTAAATCAATCTTAATAGCTATTTGAGCTTCATTTCTATCTCTGTTCAAGTCATCAAGTTTATACTCTATTTTGCTTGGACTGTCATAGAAGAATAGATATCCATTAAATTTCTTATAGAAATCTGTTAAATCTATTCTATTTACTTGTTCAGGTCTAGCTAATTTTTCTCTTATAGCTTGAGCTATTCCTGAATCAATCCCTCTGTAAGCAGATTGGGAATTGATGAATGGACATTTTGCTATAGTCCATACTGTATATAATTCAATATGCTTACCATCTCTTGATGGTATTACTGTTATACCATCATAACCTTGGTCTCTTCCAATACCATTAGTTTTAATGATATTGTAGTTAGCTGCTTTAATAATATCATTTATAGACATTTGATAAAATGCTAAGAATGGTACATCATCTACAGCTTTTTCAATTTTTACACATTCAGGAAAGATGTAACCGAAATCTTCTGGTTCTCCTCCTGTTTGCATATTGCCATCAAATACTGTTCCTTCATAATTTGTAGCTTCATTTGTACCAGTAGCTACACCTGGTGTGTTGTCAACTGTTTTTAATGCCATGACATTTCCTCCTTAAATTTTAAATGTTAATAGCGAGATCTCTATTTTTGCTATTTCACACATATAATATATTATTAAAATAAGAGTCAAATATTATAATTTGATAGGGATAAATGTAAATCCAACTATCATATTTTTATCAGTCTTCTTATTCTTAACAGGTTTGAATATAGAGAAGATGTGTTTATTTTTCAATAACTCAGCAATCTTTTCTGTATGTTCTTTAGAGATTAATGGTACTCTAACTAACACATGTTTATTTACTTTTGGATAAGTATTGAAATATCTATTTAATCTTTCTATTTCTTTTTCTTCTCCAGTTTCTTTATCAGTTATTTTAATCTTTCTTTTGTTTTCTGTGAATAATCCAGTGATGTATTCAATATTATTTAATTGAGCAGGTTTTAATAATTTTTTAACTTCTTCATTATCAAATACCTTTTTAATTGCATTAAACTCTATATGAATTTCCTCTACAGGAGTAATTTGATTATCATACTTTTTAAATTTAAAAGTATCAACATCAGCAGTTTTAGTAAATACTAACATTGAACCAAATTCTTTAAAATCACTAATAATAGAACCATCTTCTTCTTTAGTATTAGGTGTAACAGTTCTTTTCTTATTAGCAAAATTCCCTTTAATTAATTCCACTAGTGGTAGTGCTTTTCTTTCTGTTTTTTGTGTTTCTTTTTCGTTTTTAAGATTTTTAATTGCCATTCTTAAATTCCTCCTGATTGTTTTTGATTTCTAAATATAATTAATTTAAAGTTATATAGCTCATAGATTTCTATTTTCCTATTATAACAATTCTCTCATCATTATCCGTACTAGTAAGTTGTTCTACTAATGTAGCAAACTTACCAAACTGATTATCTGTTATTTTAATGAAGTTGAATTCTTTTTGTGTAGACATTACTTTTGCTTTAGCTCTATCTTTAGCTCCATTGATTTCTCTTATCTTAGGATGCTTATTTGGATTTTCTCCTCCTGCTTTTATTTCTATTATAAGATTTAAAGTAGGTATATAAAAGTCTGGTATATAGAATAAATACCCATCTAAATTCTTTCTTTGTTCATCAGTCATATTTTCAAACTCTTCATCAGTATAATATTTTTCTTGTACTGGTTTATTCTCATCTAATGAATATATGAAAGTAAACGGACAAGGTGCTAATATATCATCAGCTGGGAATGAGTATACTAAGTCACAAAATTCTAAGAATTTCAATTCATATTTACCAGTATACTTCTTTACACTACCATCACTCCATATATATTCACCACTAATTTTTCTATTAGCTAACATTCTCTTTTGAGTATCTGGGTCATTTAGTAAATGCTCTTTACCATATTTATCTTTCATTCTTCTTTTAAATTCTTCTCTGTATATTTCTTTACATCTAGGATTATCACAAAATCTGTTGTATTTATGAGTGATGCTATTCCAAGCTGTAGGTCTTTTACATATGATACAGTGACCACTATCTTTATGGTGAGTTAGATTGTACCAGTATTGGTCAGCACCCATACCTTCAGGTATTTGGTCAGCATGTTCTTTTTCCATATGCTCATATACTTTTAATTTATTATAATCTTTAAATGCACATAAAGGACATTTTACATATCTTTTAGCCATATTAAACCTCCTGTTTAATTTAGTAATATACTAATGTGTTTTATTGTAGATTTTTTATACCCAAACTTATAAATAATTAAAATCAAAGGAAGTATAGGGAGGTGTTAATAGAATTGTCTACTGAATACACTTTAGAAATAGATAACTTCGATACCCCTAATGAGGTTACTGGTATAAAAGGAAGTGCTTATCTTATACTTAATCTAGTATTTCTAAATCCTGGTACTTATCACACTGCACCAGAAATGGGAGTAGGGTTACAAGCATATAGATTTGAGATGATAGATGACCATAAGGTAAGACAGATTGAAACAAAAATAAGAGACCAGATACAAACTTATCTGCCAGAACTATCTAGTGTAGATATAACATTAACCAAACCATTAGAAGATACTTTATTATTAGCAATAGCAATAGATAATGAAGTAATTATAGCTAATATAAATACTATAAATGATAGGTTACAAGTAGAATTAGCTGAATATGATATGTTCAGAAAGATTAAAGATTAAAGATTAAATAATTTAAGGAGGAATAAGACAATGTCAAAATTATCAAGTTTATTAAATGAATTAGACCAAAAAGGTACTAATGATATTAGTGCTAGAATTGAAGCAACAGACCCAATAGTAATGGGTGAAAATACTAATACAGCACCTGTTCCAAATATTGATAAAGGAGTTATCCTTCATGGTGGAAATCAAGATGCTCAAGTAGTTGATAAGACTATTAAAGGTGAAGATTTATCTGGTGATGACTTAGTTAAATATATGGAAGAAACAGATAAAAAAGGAGTTATAACAGATTCTAAAATAATAGAAAATGGTATAACTGATGATAAAGGTTTAGATGCTATTAATGATTATTTAATAGGTCTAAAGAAAGAAACAGAACATGCAATAGAATCAGGAGAATTAAATCCTAATCAAATAAGAGAAACAGGAGTCGTTCCTGAAGAAGTAAAAGAAGCATTAGGTGTAGACACTACTAAACTAAATAAAGAATTACAAGAAGCAAGAGAAATAAATAAACCAAAAGAAGTTAAAGGAAAATCTACATATAATGATTTGAATTCAGTTGAACCTATTAATGGTGGTGAAAGAGAAGTAGTATCTTCTAATATACTACCAAAAGCAACTCCAGTATCTACAAAACCATTAGAAGAAACTAAAGTTACTAGAATACCACTACAAAATACATTCGTAGCTGACAATAAAAAAGAAACAGCTAAAGTAGAAGTAATAACATCTGTAGATACAGGCAAATTCAAAGAAATCAGTATAAGTGAAAATAATATAAACTTATACCAAAAATTCAATGAAAAAAGAAAAAAGAGAGTAAATAAACAAATGTTACCATTACCATTAAGTAATGCATTTGTAGTTGCTTCTCCTATAAATAGTAATGCTATATTAGAAGGATTACAATATGATGAAAATCAAACAGAATATCAAAACCTATTAAATCAAATGCAAATACTTGCAGAATTTATTGAATTAAAAGGTGTAGGTAAACTAAGTTATTTACAATTAATAAGAAGTATTAGTTATCTAGAAATTCAAACTCTATACTTAGCAGTATTTAAAGCATCTACTGATGGAATACTAAGAGTAGATTTACCATGTGTAAATCCAGATTGTGTTGCATTTGGTAGTGAAACTTTAAAAATACCTGTAGAAGTACCTATAGATGAATTAATGCATCCTACTAATGGTTCAGATGATGAATTTGTTGAACATGTAAGAAATATTATGGAATATCCTAATGAAACTGAGATGTTTAAACATTCACCAAGTAATGTAGTTAAGACAATAAGAGATAAGAATACTGGAATAGTTTATAGAGTAGGACTACCTACAATATTTGATTTCTTAACTAAGAACCTAAACTACAGAACAGATGAAAATAAGAAATTCTTTACAGTACTATCAGTAATGCCATTTATAAAGAGTATATCTATACCTGACTTTGATACAAATGAAATCTTTACAATAAATGATTTTGATTCTGTATTTGAAGAAATGCTTAGAAATACTCCACAAGAAATATTTACAGCAATATCTGATGAAATTACTGAATTAATAAAAGGTAAAACAGCTGAGTTTTTTATTAGTAAAGATGCTATAGTATGTCCTCACTGTGGTAAACCTTATTTGAATAATGTTCCAGTAGAACCAATGAATTTACTTTTCCAAGTTCCCGTGATAAGAGAGAAAGGGAAAGCAGAGTAAGAGATATCTTTAAACTTGCTGAAACTGCATCATACTTATACTCGGGAGAATTATCTATTGATGATGCATTGGAAATGGATAGATATAGCCTACTGAAGTTAATAGAGGTTAGAGCTAAGAGAATACAAGAAAATCAAGATGCTCATCCTGAAAATAAAAAAATGGAAAAAGAAATGAAAAAGGGTGGAATGTAATAGTTCCACCCTAAAATTTACATAAAGGAGTGAATATATTGGATAAAGAAGATTTCATATTACAATGTATTCATGCTAATCAAAATACAAAATATAATTTAATAAATATAATCAATGATAGTGATTATTTAGAAAAAATATATGCTTTAATGGAAGAAGTTTATAGTAATGATTCTATTCCTAAGAAAATATTTAAATTTAATATAAATGAAGATAATGATATAGAATTAGTGTTAGATATTAAATTAGAGGAAAAGGAAATAGAATATGATAATAGAAAATTTAAATTATGTAGTCCTTCTAAGAATAAGATAATAATTAAGACTGCTTAGGGGGTTGTGGAATGTTAAAGTTAGATGTATTTGATATAAATAAATTTATTCAAATAAATAAAGCAGTAGTCCATGAAGTAACGGATAATATATTCTTTGATAAAGATAAAAGACCTACACCTAATGGATTATTCTCATATGAATTATTTGGTACAACACCAAGAGAAAGAAAATCTAATTGGGGTTATATAGACTTACAAAATAAATTTATAAACCCTGTATTATATATAACATTCAAAAAATTAATACCTACTATGATTGATGGTATTATCAGTGGAATGTTAAGAGTTAATATGGATAAAGATGGAATCTTAGTAGTAGACCAACAAAATGGTTTTACTGGATTAAAATGGTTATATGATAACTTTGAAAAAATAAAATGGAAAGAAACAGGTTCAGATGCTAGAGCTAGTGCATTAGCAGTAATAAGAGGTATACCAAAAAATGAGATATTCATAGATAAATTCTTAGTAATACCTCCATTTTATAGAGATGTGAATTTTGCTAATGATAATCTAGCAGTAGATGTAGTTAATAACTATTATGCTGATATTTTAAAGAAAACTAAATTATTAGCCAATAATAATGATTTTGATTTTATGAGTAATAAGACTACTTATGGAATACAAACATCATTAAATGAATTATACAATTACTTCATTAAACAAGAAGTAGCAAGAGGTAAGTATGGTAAATTAAGAAAATATTTAATGGGTAAAACTATAACAAATGGTGCTAGAGCAGTAATATCATCACCTAGATATTATGATAATAATATATCAAGTAACCCAGTAGACTTTTACCATACAGGAGTACCATTAGGAATGATTTGCTCTGAATTTTATCCATTTGTATATAAGAATTTAGTAGAAATATTTAATGAAATGGATAATGTAAGATTTATATGGGCAGACCCACAAGGAACACAAGTTAAATCATTTAATAACCCTAGACAGAATTTTGATAGTAAATTCATAGATGGATTATTAAAGACTTATATTAAAGCTCCTCCAGCTAGATTCAATAAAATAGAAGTCAAAGTAGATGGTTATAAAGAACCTTTACATATGTATATGAAGATAACTGATAAGAGTGGTACTGAAATAATAAGACCAATGACAATAACAGATATTTTATATCAAGCAGCTTCAGCAGCAATAAAAGATAAGCATGTTGTAGTATCAAGATACCCTTTTACAGAATACTCTAACATGTTTACTAATAAACCACATATACTAACAACTATAAAAACAATGTGGGCTAAAGTTGGAGATGTTGAATATCCTTATTACCCTATAATAGATTTAAGAATGTCACAAAATCAAGTGTCTAATAATTTCAGTGATACTGTACAATTCAGTAACTTATATACAGCTGGTCTAAATGCTGACTATGATGGTGACCAAATATCTATAAGAGGGGTATGGACACAAGAAGGAAATAAATCATGTGAAAAGTTTATGCTATCTATTAGAAATGTATTAAATGCTAATGGGCAAATAAACAGAGTAACTAAGAATGAAACACTACAAACATTATACAATTTAACTAAAGGAGTTAAAAAAATAATTAAATAGTAGGTACAAGGAAGAGGTATAGACAATAAGTCTATACCTCTTTTTTAGTTTCAATACCTTATTATTAGTGGACTTATTTTCAAACCCTGGTCCTACTATTGGATGTTCCCATCCAGCCACAATAAGAAAATTGTCACACCTTGTTATAATGGAATTTCTGTACACTTTTCTTACCATAGCTTATACCTCCAATGCTTCTTTTATTCTAATAATTTCGTCAGAGTGTTTCACTCTTTCTATTTTATCAGCTTTTCTTAAAGCATCCATTTCTAATATCCATTCTTTTCTTTTCTTTAAATTGTTCATTAATACTGCTTTAGTGTATTTAAATTTCTTTAAAGAAATCTTATCAAAATGAATATTGCTTTTATGTAATGCATTCTTTATACATCCTGCTATATTATATGGGCATCTTTCATTTATACTGAACCCAATAATTTTCTTATATGGGTCTTCAGATACATTAAGCACTGGTGTATACTTTCTTAAGATTTTACTAACTAATTTATCATACTTTAAGTATTCTTCATAAGTTAATATTAATACATTAGTATTACCATTATTAGTTATAAAATCTTCTACCATACCATTACATATATTTTTTATTTCTTGTTTAGTTCTCATATTAAGAACCTCCTTCATATATTTAGTCAAATGATTTTATTTTATCATTTGCTACCAATATAATATATAAAGAAAAATATCTAAATTACGATATTAAATACAGCATCATACAAAAAAAAATAAAGGGTAGAATAAATCTACCCTTTACTATTACATTAGATTTTCTCCAATGTATTCAAATGTTTTCCAATACATTCCTAATGTCAACATTTGTTTGAATGCTTTTTCTGGTTCAATTTTTCTGATAATATCTAACCCATTAACTAGTTTATCTGTTATGTATGTTATAGTATTATCAATACCTTTTCTATCTACTAATGATTTAGCAAAATTTTCTACAGTATTGTCTAGATAGGATAAATCTATCTTTTCCATTTTTTCTACTATACCATCTTTAAATTGTTCTATCTCATCAGTAGAATAGATTTTAGCAAGTTCATTATCTCTATCTTCACTTGCTCTTCTTATACTGTATACCATTCTTTCTCTTAAATCTTTCATTTCTTTTTTAGTCATTTTAAATACCTCCATTAAATTTATTATAATATGTTCTTTTATCTCCTATTATAATATATAAGAAAAAAAACAAAATTACACCCGTATAGCCTATGGCTATACGGGTTATGTATTGGTTAAATCTTATTATGCAACGATTAAATTGAATTTCTTAGTTTTGATTTCTCCTAATACTACAGTGTCATCTGATTCTAGTGTTAATTGATATCTTCCACTCTTAACAGCTTTAGCTTTTATTAGGTATTCAGCAGTTGTTCCTGCTACTCCTACTAATTCAGTTCCTTCAACAGTTACTGCTTCTCCATCTAGAGTTGCTTTAACTGTTTTTAATTTATCTTCATCTTTAGATAAATCATAAGATACTTCTACTTTAGCAGTTATTTTGATTTCTTCACCAACATCTAAGTTATTTTTATCTGCTAGAGATGATATTAAATTCTTAAGTTCATATTCTTTTACTTTTTCAGCTGCTCCTTTAACAGTTACAGCTACTTCAGATTCTACATCTGTACCTTTAACTTTTAATTTGATTGTAGCATTTCCAGCTTTTAATCCAGCAATCTTTAAAGCTTTAACTGGTACTAAATGTTTTACAGTAATATCAGCTGTAGCTCCTTCAATTTCAAATTCATCAGCTTCTAATCCTACACCTGTG
>FLSC01002766.1_pt1 | contig 91010 bp, 143 predicted proteins | sample 1550561 | NCBI WGS metagenome assembly FLSC01 (sample SAMEA4031775, study PRJEB14383) | metagenome | biome: human; feature: oral; material: saliva | place: Philippines | collected 2014 | reverse complement strand
ATTTTACGATTTTTCCATGTATCAGTTTTTGATACACGTTTTTGATACATTCAAAAAATCGCTTACTCGCATGGTGTTCTAAGCGTTCTTTAAAATTCTTGAAAATCGTAATGCAGTTCGTTTTCAAAAAGCACCTATTGACAAAAAACCTTAAGTATGGTATATTATTTAGTTATGCGAAAAACAGTAATTTTGAACCTAAATCACACATTCGGTACGATTATGTAAACTAAAATGATAGTTTACTCATTTTGAGTAACATCTTAGTAACCTATATGGTTATAACATTTGTAACAATTATGAAAACATGAAAACGGTTTATTTCAGTACCCTACTAACAATTTCCAAAAAATTGTTATGAAATAAAAATATATTTAATACTTTAGTTCTCCGAAATTCCCGAAAAATCTGTGTCAATGTGTTAAATCCGAGACTTTTTCTCAACCAAGGGCAAAACTCACATCGCTATCTGTTACATCCGAACATTTAGTTCAAAATCAATTTTAAGTTCGACTATTACGAACAATTATTTAACCCTATTACACCAATGCTTTACAGCGGGTCTCTACCCTATTTTTATGGAAATTTTGTTAAAAATCTGTATTACTATACCAACTTTTTACTATGGTAAAAATATCAAAATTTTCAAAAATAAACTATTTTCGATATGAATTTATTTCAGTTGACATAAAATTACGAAACAAAAGTTTCGTCGGATGTTTAACTGGTCCAATCGGACTAAATAATGAACTAATTGGTTATTAGGTAGACCTGATTAATTCCCAGTGATCAAAGTACCTATATGTTCAACTTTTGGACGTAATATATATTTTCCTATTGGTTGTTTATTAACCTACCTGTACGGTCGTTTCTTTCTTACATATGATCTCTCTGTCAATTATGCACCATAATGACCGTACGAAGGCGTTAACCGTCAGTTAATTTTTCTCCTTTAGGTATATTGCTAGCTTAGTGTATGCTACCTATACCCATTAATTAATCTGTAAATACACTAGTGGGTTTTTGGCATAAAACTCCTAAAACACACCTGCGCTTGCAAGTGTGTGTTTTTTTTTGTACGCCAAGGCGTACCGACAGTAGTTTTGTAAATCTGAAAATATCTCATATTGATGATTTAAAAATGAAACTCACTTTGTGGTCGTAGATTGTTGGATAGAATTTATTCTTGAAAATCGTCGTCATATATGATATGATGTTCTTGTCGCGTATGAGAAGCAAAGTCAAATTACGACCACACCTTATGGGGTTATTAGTGTAAGTACAGTGCAATTCTGTGCAACCCCACTACGAACATAAGCAAGCCCACCTCCTTTTGGGTTATGGGTAATGTAAGAAAACATAAAATGTAGAATACAAATCAGAGGACTAATTGTGAACTATGGTATGAGACGTTCCTTTGGTTATTCACTCATACCACCTCCTTATAAATAAATAAAAACAATGAATTATAGTAAACTAATAAAATGATGATGATAATAACAATTTTTTCATAGTAATAATATTAATAGAAAAACACCTTTACCCGTTTATGTTCAAAACAAAAGACAGTCTATATTAGACTGTCTTTTTATTTTTATATATAAATTTATATGCACCAAACATGCATCCAATGATTATTAAAATTAAACCAACCATATAGTAGTAACCATATCGTACAATTGCTGATTCAGGTAATTGTTTCGGTTGGTTATTTTTTTTATTACTTTCTGCATGAACTATTGGTTTAGTCTCAGTGTTAACATCTTTTTTGGCTAACTTTTCTTTATCTGATTTCTGTTCATCAGATTTTTTCTCTTCTTTTTTAACTTCAGATTTCGGTTCTTCAGCTTTTTTCTCTTCCTGTTTAGTTTCAGCTTTAACCTCAGCCACACCACTGTTTACTTCTTGCTTCGCAGGTGTGGTTACAGGTTGTTCATACACTACAGGTTGAGTGTATTGTACTTGCTGTTGGTACGAAACTTGCAGTACATATTGAACAGCTGGTTGTTCGATTTTCTTAGCCGAATACCAATACGAAGTTAAACCATTCATACTAACCGATTTACCAGTATACGTATAAACATATCCGTTACTAGTTATTGAACCACTTGGTGCTACATCTGATCCGTAATATGCTATTGTTTCTTGACCAGGTGTGTCAGCTATAAACATTGTATTACCAGCATTTGCAGCGGACGTTATGCCTAATGTTAAACCAAGACCAAATAACGTTGATATTATAAATTTTCTCATAACATTAATGACCATCTTTCTTTAAAATTTTTTTACATATATTACTAATTTTAACCTATCACACCGTTTTTGTCAATTAATATTCAGGTCACAAAATGTGACCGATTGACTTGTTAGAAATTTTATAATATAATCACGGAGGTTTATCAAAATGAACTATTCTATTTCAGAACTATTAACTTATAACAATATCAGTACCTCACAACTAAAAGCTCTTAAGAAGGAACTTAGATGGTCTCTTGGAAACCCATCTAAATCAAAAATCAAAACAGCTATTGCTGAAACTATTGATAACTTAAATAGTGAAAATGCAAGCCTAATCGATTTTTGTTTCGCATCTAAATTACATGAGCTAACTATCGGTGATGTGGTACCTGAAAAATTATTAAAAGAAAATGACAAAATAGTTTTATTCGAAATTAACTTAAATAATAAGTTAAAAGAATTAAAACTAATGATTGAGAATGGTAGATTATCAAACATCATCTACCCTACTGTCTAAAAATTAAAAGGAGAAAAAAAAAAATATGACACCTAAATTAAGAACTGTATGTAATAACTGCCATTTCGTAGAAACTGGAGAAACTGATGTATTATTCAGTTATGATACTCCAGTTTTAGAAATCAAAGACTATAAGATCGTACGAGTATTTGAAGCTTATAGCTATAGTCCGACTACATCAAAACACATCAATAAATTTATTGACAGCTTTGGTTTCATCCAATTAAATGGACAAAATCTATTCGCACTGGATAATAAAAAGCGTAAAAAACTACTTGACGAATTTTACATTAGTGCGAAAAATGTAAGATAGATTATACAAAATCTTGCAAAAATTTTAACAATATTATATAATAAACCTATAAAATTCTTAGTAAAGGATGTGGCGTCTATGGATACTACAACTGATTTTATAGGTATTTATCAATTATTAATGATTGTTCTAGGAATGTTTTCTCTAGAACTAATTACCAACTATTTCATCTTCCGTAAAATGGATATCGAACCGTGGAAAGGATTAATTCCGTTCTACAATAGTTTTTTATACTATAAAACATTTTATAGAAGTGGTTGGGTAATGTTGTTACTATTTGTTCCATTTGTCGGAATATGGTTCGCATTTGGATTACTAAACCGTCTAGGAAAAGGTTTTAATAAATCATTAATTTGGCGTATTTTCCTACTTATGATCCTATCACCTATCGGTAAGTTGATTCTTGCTTTTGGTAGTGATGAGTTCGACTGGGAATAAAATAACGCAACAAAAAGCTGTACGTCAATACGACTACAGCTTTATTTTTTTATAAATTGGAGACAAACTATGACTAAAAATATATTAAACACATTGCAAAAAGAAGATATTATATTAGAAAGTAATATCGCAAAACTATTCAAAATACCATTTGATATTAAATCAGCTGAAACCATCACAGATGATTTTTACGAAAAACACAAAACTTATAAATATAAGTCACATGATGGTAAATATTTAGAGCAATCACTTTCACTTCGAATTGAACTAAATAATAACTTAAATACAGATGTAACATTAATTGTTAAAACTGTTGGTAAATTTTCAGCCGAATCACAGTATGTTACAGAAACATACCCTGGATTATGTAAAAACATTGCACTAAAAGCTGTGCCAGAACTAACTAGAGTTTTCTATACAAATCTAGTTTTAACCAATGATTGTTGTACCGTTCTAAAGAATGCTCTAAATTATGAATGGGTATAAAAAATAACTAAGAACCATTATGTTCTTAGTTATTTTTTTTTTTAATATTTACCACTCTTAGTTGCGTTGTGGTCACGACATAACATCTGTACGTTATCATCAACCGTACGACCACCTTGTGACCAAGGTATGATGTGGTCACCTTGCATTGCTTCATAATCATATTCAGTTTCGTTACCTTCAGCTAAACAATGCGGACACTTATGGTTTTGTCTTTCATAAGCTGCTTTCTTTTGTTTATCACTAAACGCACGAAGTGACAGATGTTTTTCATCCTGCGAAGTTCTATCTGAAAGCAAATACGGTATGATTCCACTAACTTTCGTTACATCATCATCTTGCAACAATCGTTTCATAGTCTCATTTAATTCATTAGTATTATAGGTTTTATTTTTGTATTTATTATACAATAGACCCCACGCTTGCCCACTCGTAAGTTTATCAGCTTTAGGAAAATACAATTTAGCCCAGTTAATGACTTGATTATAATAAACCCATAGCTCATTAGCATCTTTATCGTGTTGATGAATAGCCATATAGTCCTGACCTTTATCAAGCTCATCTCGATCTGCAATCCATCCTAATACTTTTTCAAGCAATTCTTGGCGAATCGGATCACCCTTCACATAGCCATCAGCAATTTGTTTTGCTACTGAATTTCGTTTTGAAAAATACGACTTCGCATCATTAAGCCATGGACCAACATATGCAGCGTTTAATAACTCTTGGTTCGTTAATTTTTCACCTGCTATGTTAATAATTCTAAACCACTCTAGTTTCTCAGACTCTGTACCTTCACATACGTAAACAGTTATTTCATAATCTAGTATCTTTTCTTGTTCATCTTCTGTTAAGTTTTGCCAGTATCTATGGTTTATCGAATACTCTTTATTAACATATGAGCAAATAGATATTGTACGTTGCTGCCCGTCGAGCACTTCGTACAAGTTATCGCCTACTTTAGCCCAGTACATTACGTTAAGCGGATAACCATGCTGTATCGAATCTATAACAGCGTTTCTTTGTGCGTCTTTATAAACAAATTCCCTCTGATATGGCGGTCTAATTATTAACTTACCTGAAAAAGCAAATACGCCGTCATCGCCATTGTCTATATAACCTTTGACTAAATCTCTAACTTTAACTATATTTTGTTCGATTTTCATTTATTTTGAATCCTTTCTCTTAATAAATATTCTAGCGTAACAACTTCGAACGATACGTCCGTCTTTTTCAAAACATTTACCTTTAGATGGTTTACCAACAAGTACGGGATTTCCATTAATCTTCATTCCGGACATACCTGTAGGTACTTTCGTTACAGCATCTATCTCTCGATATTCTCTATAATCTTTCGTAGTAGAAATACCAGCTAAATCATCCTTGCCATTACATAAACCTACGATATCAAAATATGTTGCTAAATCACCATTAAGGCTCACACCATTATCATTGATATCTTGTTTATCACTTGGATTATACTTATCAAGCATTGTAATTGGTACACCCATAACACCGTAATAATCAATTGGTATATCAGATACTTTATCTACATTTATAGCGTCATAATTGTCATATTTTCTATATCGATTTGCTGTATCCTCGTTTACAGTACCATCTTCGTTATAATATTTTCTCCATAATATCACATCACCATTACGCTTTTTCGTCTCAAGATTAGTAAACCATCTACATAACCCAGCAACTTGTTTTGTCATACCATCAGGTGTTCTAAACTCTTGTGGTTGCGTATGCCCTATCCACACATACTTATCTTTCAAATACGGAAAGAATTCTTTATAAGTTATAGCGTTTTTGTTACCAATTATTAAGAACTTTTTATTATAGTCCATAAGTAGCTTAACATATGGTCTAAATGTACTAAAAGCTGGATTTGTAACAACAATATCAGCTTCTTCTAAAAGTTTAATACATTCGTCTGAAGCAAAATCACCGTTACCTACTAAATCAGTTCGTATTGGAGTCCCATTATATTCAGTTAACTCTAACTTATATGAATGTGGTTCATCTGATACACCATTATCTACATAATGTGTTGATATGAGTTTTTTAAGACCTAGTTCATCAAAATTTAGTCTAAAGTAGTTCCAAAATTCAGACCATTCTGGATCATCACAGTTACAAAAAACTACTTTATCTTTAAAGTGATGTTTATAGTGTTTTAATTCTTTTTCTATATCTGTTAGCTGAGTATAGAACTCATCATTTTTAGCAGCTTTTGCTGCTTTTAAGTTACCATTTTGTTTCGCCATAGGCTCAATCTTCTCTCTTTCTTTTTACTATTAAATATATTATAATTATAACATAAATCCCGTAACCATGCAACTTAGAGCCGATATTTTATTAAAAAAATGCAGCTCTTCGAGCCGATTGTTACCCGATAATTGTTCCGACTTTTGTTTCAGGCAAGTTGGTTCAAAATACGTTAAAAATGTATACTAGAAAGAATTGGGAGGCAAATAGCCGAGTCTTCGGTTCACACCCTAGGCGATTCCAATTAAATTTTCAATTACTTAGAACTTATTAAAATAAGAAAGGATATTAAAAATTATGTACAAAAAAATTAATGAACAAGAACCAATCCAAGTAATACTTAAGGTTCGTGGCTATCATAGAACCGAAAGAGATGTTATTGCTGAGGTTAATACTTTCGAAGAAGCATTCAATGTCATTGAAGATTGGTTAGAAAAATATTCAAGCGTAGAATCACATTATAAACGATTCCATAACTATGAAGATACATTAGTATGTGATTATGGCGCTCATAATGCAAATATTATTTTTACTAACTTAAATATGGGTGAGTAATTATGGAACGTCAATTTATTGAATATCTAAAGAACTCAAATAAATTCAGCCCCGATAAAGATGGAAGACTCCACTATAGTGAAGTTTTTTCTATTTTTACAGACAAAATCAATATAGATCAACTAAGACAAGAACACGAGTATGCTGATCATGTATCCAATAGTGACATCATTAGATATTATTTGGAAGATAAAGGTGAATCTAAATTCAAACAATTATCTATATATCTTATAGCAAAATTTACTAAAGAAAATAACCTAGATTTTGATTCTAATGTTGACAACCTACTCGATATTATCGAAGATGTTATTATTTACCAACCAATAATTAGTTATTGCCAAAGTTGCTAACTTATATCATAAAGGAGAAAAAACCATGGAAGACTTAATTAGACAACGAGATGAACTCAAAAAACAATTAGCAATTCTTAATGATCAAATCAAACAAGAAGAAATCAAAATAGTCTTAACTAACAAAATTTTATCGAAAATAAAACAACTAGAAGACATTCTAGTTGATGACGTATTAGCTAAAATCCACTATTCACCTGAGGAAAATGAGCTAATGATAACTGAATATTTCGAAAAAGAATATGCTGATTTCAAAGAATATGACCCTAATTATGAACGTATTTTACATTACAGAAAACCTAAAGATTTAACTACTATTGTAGATAACCTAGATACTGCAATCCACAATCATAATATGATTAAAAACAAACTTAAAATATCAAGCTTATTATCTACTAAAGGTACATACACATTCAATTTTAAAAATTTTGTCCTCGACAACGCAATGGAAATTGAATACAAAGAAGAAATTTCAACATCTTTTGACGAACCATTTGGGGTAACCGTTCACTCCAAAGTTAATTTCAACAAAGATAACACTGTTGATTTAGGAATTACATCAACAATATCTTATTATCATGATGTTGAAAAAGAATATGATAAAAATATTAACGGTATGGATTTTCATGTAGTATATAATGAATATGCTGATAATCCGTTAACAACAGAAACATTCACATGTTTTGTTAACAATATTGAAATAAAAAATATTCACGACACTTTACAAAAAATTAAACAAATTACATTCGACAATACTCATCTTGTTAAGTTGAGTAGATTGTAATCACGTTACCACTAACCTATTCCTGGTGGACTCAGAGTACGTTCGATTCGTACAATAGGTATATTAAAATAACTACGAAAGGATACAAAAATTATGCAAGAACTTTTAAAATAAAAAGAACTATTAAAGCAACAATTAACAACATTAAATAAAAGAATTTAAGAAGAACAAAAAAATAAAAAATTAATATCTGAACTTAAAAGTTCATACTATCATCTCATACAATCACGATATAAACAAAGAATATTCAAAAAATATTGATGGTATCGAATTTCAAATAAACTATAATGATTATTCAGATTACATTAATCGTTTTGAAGAATTTGTATGTGAAATTAAAGATGTTAAAATAGATGAAATCTATAACACATTACTAAAAGTTAGAACACTTGCTTTTAATAATTCACACTTAGTTAAACTAAGTACGTTTAAAAATTAAGGAAAGGATGTCAAATTATGGAACATTTATACAAAAAAAGAGCAAAGCTACACAACGAATTAAACAAAATTGATCAAGAAATCGCTATTGCTGAAAATTACAATATTATTAAATCATCAATTGAAAATAAAATCGAACAATTAACTGATAAATTCAATAAAATCAATATATCTATCGCGATTGACCAAAGAACTTTAGATTATTGTATTGAAATATACACCGAAATTAAAAATGATGAAAATAAACTCTCGGCTCCAATATACCAAATAAAAGATCTAGATAACATCCAAGATGCTGACTATATCCTAACAACGCTACTCGAAAATTTCGAACTATTAGCATTAAAAAGCAATATAATAAGACAATTATCAGAAGCGAATCTAGGAATGCACATAGAGGTTGGTTCCAATTTAAACAAATTAAATACATATAAAAAGACTACGCTTATTTCAAATAACGTAAATGTTTCATTTATTTCACAATATGCATTAACAATAAATGAAAACAATACTATTAACATTGCATTTGCACATAACTATGAAACAAATGATCCTCTTAAAAAACACCAACAAAAAAATATACTTTGTAAAAACATTCAACACAATGTAAAACATCTATCACTTAAATCTCAAACAAGTGAAGAGTATTTTTCCGGTGAATTTAAGAATATAAAATTAGAAGAATTGACTCAATTCATAAAAACACTTGAAAATGAAATAGCACAAGAGTCTGAAATATTAAGTTTCAAGAAATTAAAACTTGAGTATTAATTATACAACAACCTATTCCCGGTGGATTTAAAGTATATTCGATTCGTACCATAGGTATACTAAAATTACTATGAAAGGATGCAAAAACTATGGCAAACGAAACATCAGCATGGGGTTCTGTAACGATTTATGCCCCAAGTAAAGACGACCTAGAAGATTTTATCTATCTTAAAATCTTATCAGAAAAAGACACAACATATAATACCGAATTTTCAGACTTCCCACAATATACGATACACACTGAAAATTCATTTTCATACGAAAAAGTTATTCAAGCATTATACAGTAAGCACGATGTTCACATGGAAAAAGACGGTTCATGTTCTGTTAGTATTGCATTATGTGGTACCGGACGTTGGTCATTTAAAGAAAACGCCCGTTGGTTCTTTTCCTATCCATTTGAAGAATTCGAATACGAAACATCTCTGCAAAATAGATTTCGTGACAATCTTAAGAAATTGAGTTTTAAAGCTGAATTCGACATTGAAGAAGAAGAACTTGATATTTCTTATTCTCATGCTTTCTACGAAGTTTCGTGGGATAATGGTAAAGAAAATTTCAAAGAAAAAAATATCGCATATGAGCGAATCTTACCACATCATGACGAACGCTCAATCGGACAATACGACTAACCAATTAGATACGAAAGGATGCAAGAAAAATGAAAGAAATTACATATAACTTTATAACTGGCTTAAAAGAATTATCGGAAAAATATAACTTTGACGGATTTTTAGATGTTGAATTATCACCATCATCATTTAAACCTCATAGTTATTATACTGAGTTTTACATACATACTAATGCTGAAGATTTCACAGCACTGATGATTTGTAAACTACTTGATGAGATGAGAGAACTATTAACAAAAACAAAATACCCTGTTAATCTAGAATATGCTTTCAATATTTCGTCAAAAGAAGGTGCTATTTATAATTTATTTGACGACTCTTATGAGCCCATAAGAGAAAACAGACAATCAAACAAAGTTAAATTTTCTTGTGATTACGAAAAAGAAGAACAATGTTACACATTATCATTGGACAGAGGTAAAATCACTTTGAAAAAAGACCATGACGATAAAGAAGAATATTTCAAAGAAAATCCTGAAATCATCGATTTCCTAAATACATTTATCGATAATAAAATTCCAGAAACTACGTCACCTACCCCAAAAGAAATCATAAAAGACATCAGAAAAATCCGTGAGAACATAAAAGATTATATCAGTTGCAATCTGGTAAGCCCATTGAATTTCGGATTACACTATAACAACAATGAATTAACAGGCGTTTATTCATTATTTGAATATTACGTGTGTAAAGTAGATTATTATATCGATAGATTAAATAAATTAAAATTTACAAGCGACCTACCAGCTTATGCATTATTCAGAGAAGTTAATATGGCGAATTTTACAGAAATACCCATGGAATATACTAAAACAAGACCTTTTACAACATCTAAGGTAACTAATGATAAACAATATTTTGAAAAAGTTATCGAAAGTCTTATTCAAAATACAGATATTAAGTTAGATAATATCAAATCACTTTATATCAACTTAGATATGTTAGACTACGGTACAATGCATGTCCAAAACGGTGTTTTCAAAATAACTATTAGTAATAAATTGCTAGCACAAGTGGAATTCGTGGATTACGATAAAATACCACAACCGGACTTCTTTAGATTAAAAGAAAATATTCACAAATTCTTATATGAAACTCATTGTGAAGGTTACTCTATCTTAGTCACAGAACTTGAAGATGACGATTCAGAATATGGTGGGATTTCCTACCCTGGATATACCTTACTTGAATTTATTCAAGAAACTGGTGAATCTTTCGAAATCATAAAAGATAAAGATAGACTTAATGAAGACCTGAAAGACGCTGGAATTAAAACATTAGATTATTAAAAAAAAATATAACTAGAAAGGATACAAAAAATTATGCAAAACAAAATTGATGAAAAAGACTTCATAGAATACTTAAAAACACGTGATGAACTTTGGACTAATCATAGTGGTCAAATTACTTATTCAGAATATTTTGATTACAGAGACCAATTAAGTTCAGAAACTATGGCTAAAATCTTAAAAAATAAAGAACCTGATATATCTATAAATACAGCAGTTTACTGGTATTTAGAAGAAAAAGACTGGCTTTCAGCTTCAGATGTTTTTTACAAAATTAATAAAGAATATACCGAATCACGAAAATTAGATTTTGATGATGTTCAAGATGAACTAGATGATTTAATCAGAGATAATGTTGATTATGACCCAAATATAGATACATTACTTGGTAACTCCAGTCCAGACGACCTTCATATTATTTTCGGAGATAACTGGGACGATGATTATGACAAAATGTATAGATGGAATGAGTATAAATCATACTTAGAAGATGATGAAACAACAATAGATGAACTAAATGAAGCTCTATCTGAAACTGAACTTGGTTGGTTACTAGAAACTCAAGGCTATAAACCATATGATGTATTCGAAAACCACAAAAAACCACTCGGAAACGAATTTCTAAACCAAGTCTATTCAGAATTATTCGAATACGAAGACACGCTAGAGGGAACTCAGCTAACAGCGGCACTGGAATCAGATGATTGGGATGCAATTATGGCAATCCATGACCGCAAACCGTTTATCATAAAAGCTGGTTCAGCTTTTGGTCTGTACGACAGCGTACATGGTTCTGGTGGTGGTTTTGAAATCCGACTTGAGAAAGATATTGTTGTAAAAGATAAACAATATGAATATGGACTTTGTGAATCGGATAGCCCGTACGGTTACAGCCCAGCTAATACCTACGGTGGTAGTCCTGCTGACGGGTATAACAACCTTATAATTGCTTAAAAAAAAAGAAAGGATGCAAAAAAAAATTATGGAATATGTAATTGACAAAAAAGATTACCTGGAGTACTTGAAAAACCGCGTTGAACTTTACACAAATAATAAAGGTCAGCTTATTTACTCTGAAGATTATGGTCCTAACGACAAATTAAGCCCAGAAGTTATGATGGAAATTATAGAAAATAAAGAGTCTGATACTTCTATTGAGACTGAAACTCTTTGGCATTTAGAAGAAAATGGTTACCTTAACTATCGTAATGTATTCGATCAAATCACTTACGATTATGCTATGAGTAAAGGTTTCGATTATTACGACACCGAAGAGGAATTAGATGATTTACTTGACGAATATGTTGAGTATGATTTTGATATCGTTAAACTACTAAGTAATTCTCGACCAAGTGATTTTTATATCACTTTCGGTGACAACTGGGACGACGAATATTATGAAATGGAAAAATGGAACGAATGTAAGTCAGACATTGAAGACGATGAATTAACCGAAGACGACGTAAACGAAATTCTATCAAAAACCTATCTAGGTTGGCTACTCACTACTCAAGGTTATAAACCATATGATGTATTCAGAAATCATGAAAAGCAATTAAGAAACGAATTTCTAAACCAAGTATATTTAGAACTATTTGAATATAAAACTATATTAACCGGCATGCAGCTAACAGCATCACTAGAATCATCAGATTGGGATGCTATTACTGCAATCCATGAACGTAAACCATTTGTAATCAAAAAGGATTCTGCATTTGGTTTATTCGACACAGCATACGGTTGTGGTTGTGACTTTGGAATCCGACTTGAAAGAGATATCGTTGTAGAAAATATGGATTACGAATACGGAATAGTGGAATCAAAAACACCTTATAATTACAGCCCTGCACACGTCTACGGTGTAACACCGTCGAATGGTGACGAGAATATAAGCTTAGTTTAGGCTTGCTATTCTAACACATTTACGTTATAATAATCCTATAACAACTTTGCCTGACTCGACTGCGGACGCTAGCCCACCTGAGTCTTTAAAACGATGCGAGCGACCGGTCCCATCTAGCGAGGGATCACGCCAAACAAGTACGAACTGGCAAGTCGTAGAACTCAGCCGAGCATGACTCTGGGTTCAATTGATAAAGATGGTGTCAATAATGATTACATTAAGAGTTTATATAATTACTTCAAACTGCCATCTTTATCATTATTGTTATTATGGGAAAAATCGAGTAGCTGAACCTCGGTGTAATTCCCGCCACATTTTATTACCTCACTTGTAAAGTATGAGCTAGAGCTTTACAAGCAATCTTGTTTTGGATGGCTTATTTCCCTAAGAACTATACTGTAATATACCAATTTTATTTAACACCTGGGTTTTAAGCTAATCCAAAACAATTATTTCACTATTTTTGAATAACATAAAAGTTCATTTTATTTTATTCAAAGATAGCGAAAGCCAAGCTATCTTTAATTTTTTGTGTCCAGGTTTTGCTTTGTGTGGTAACGAATTATCCAACAAAAATAAGATTAATACGTTATAACTATCATAATAATTTAGGTTACTCGCAAAGCAAAACTATTTTTTCATTAACAAAAATTAAATAATAAACTATAAAATAAATAATTGTGTTTCTAACTAATTATTTATTTTATACCACCTCCTATAATTTTATTAAAAATTTTAAAATATTTATTTACAAATCCGTCTTTTTGCGTTATAATTAATTATATAAACAGAAAGGAGGGTTTTTTTTAATGTTCACTAAATCTCAAATTATGAAACAAGGTAATTACAAAACAGGAGAAGTAGCAAAAATGCTGGGTATTTCTATACCTACTGTTATTAGATATTGTGAGCAAGGTGTCATTAAGCACGTAAAAAACCAATATGGTCACAGACGTATAGAAGCTAGTGATTTCTTTAATTATCTATTATCTATAGGTCAAGGTATTGATGACTCTGAACAAAATAAACATGATGTTATTTATGCTAGAGTCTCAACACATAAACAAGCGGAGCACGGTGATTTAGACCGTCAGATAGAAACTGTTAAACTATTTGCTATTGACCATAATGTTCGTAATCTCTTAATTAAAAAAGACATTGGATCAGGTCTGAATGATAACAGAAAGAATTTGAAATCACTAATAGATTTAGTTCAACAAGGAAAAGTCAATAGGCTTTTTATTAATTCTAAGGATAGACTTACTCGTTTTGGTTTTAACTACATTAAGCAAATTTGTGATTTCCATCAGGTTAAAATAATTATTGTTCCAGATGCGAAAAACAAGAAGTCTAAATCTGAAGAACTAGCTGAAGATACCATAGCGTTAATACATTCATCTTCAAGTTTAAAACATAAAATTAAGGAAGTGTTGAAAGAAAATGACAAAGAAAGTTAAGAAACGTGTTTATAAAGACCGTTCAAATATCATAACATTGACTGAAAGACATATCATAAAAGAAAACCATGCATTCTTTAATGAATGTGATGAACTTTCATTTAAAGCTAAAAACTTATACAACGCTACACTATACGTTCAAAGGCAATCATTCTTCAACCGTGATGTTAAATTTGTTAACTACTATGATGTAAACAAAGAGTTCACTATTAATAATCAATTTGATTATAGAGAATTACCATCAAAAGTTTCTCAACAGATTCAAATACTCGTAGATAGGAACTTTAGGTTATATTTTACTTTACTTAAAAAGAAGAATAAAGGTGAATATGATAAACCAGTTAGGATACCAAAATATCTACATAAAACAAAAGGTCGTTTTGTTGTACCCTACCCCAAAGATGCAATTAGCTTAAAAACTGATGGTTTCGTTAAGTTATCAAAAACAGGTATTTCTATTCCAACAAAAGTGGGCAAAAATTCAATAGTTGGCGTTCGAATTGTACCAAAGGGAAACCATTATGTAATGGAGGTTCTTTATGATGTTGTGAAACAAGATATTGAAACTGATTATTCTAGGGTTGCATTTATTGATCCAGGTCTTAACAATTTAATGACTGTTACGTCTAATGTGTTCAACCCCATTATATATAATGGTAGACCGGTTAAATCAATTAATCAACTAGCAAATAAAAATGTTTCAAAAAGACAATCTACGAGACCTGTATGGAAACCAAATGCTCGAACAAAGAACAAAGATAGAATACAACAAGTTCTTCTTCCTAGACTTGAAAGTGATAATTCAAAACTAACAAAATCAATTTGGAGTAAAAGAGCTAATAGAATTAATGATTATTTCCAGAAAATAACATCTGATTTAATGAATCATTTAGTTTCGAACAACGTTAAGACTGTAGTATTCGGGCATAACAAAGGTCAGAAACAAGACATTAACTTAGGTGAAATAACTAATCAAAACTTCGTGAACATACCTTTTACTAAATTGATATCTATGTTATCTTATAAATGTTTACTAGCTGGTATTAACTTTGTAGTTAATGAAGAATCATATACTAGTTTATGCAGCTTCGTTGATGGGGAAGAAATCTGTAAACATGAAGAATATGCTGGGAATAGAATTGAACGTGGTTTATTCAGAACTTCATCAGGTTTATTAATAAATGCTGATGTTAATGGTTCATTGAATATTGGACGTAAATATCTAGAATCTATTGGTGAATATTCTAATAAATTACATAATGAATTATTGAACCATATGGTTAATCCTAAAAGGAGAACCATAAGAATATAAAACGTAAAACATGATGGGTTTTTACCTCGGATTGTATAGAGGGTAGTCGCAGTCGCCTCAATCCTGTTTATTACGATTTTAACTAATCCGCTGATAAAATAAATGGAAAACAAATTTTTATAAATTTAGAAAAGTTAAAAGTTTGATGCTTTTGGCTAACTGTCCAGTTCTGTTTTGCGATATATTAATTTTAACAAATTATATTATAACAATTTTAAGTTACTCGCAAAACAAAACTACTTTTTATTGACAAAAATTAAATAATAAACTATAATAGATAATTGTGTAAAACGCTGAGGAAGTTATAGAGCTTCGGCGTTTTCTTTTTGGAAAAATATAACAACAGGAAGGAGAAACATTATGGGACTAAGATCTTATATTGAAAAAAGCCCAAAAATCGAAGCGGTTCTAAATGACGAATATGTTGAGGCGCACGACGGTTACCATGAAGAAGGAACTCGTGGTAGAACAATACAATGTTATTTCACAGAATTAGCAAGATGGCAAAAAAATTATGAATTAGACAATTGGTTCAAAAATAACATAAGAGATTATTTCAGAACTAACGAATCAAGAATTTATGAAATAAACTTACCTCTTTTAATTAAATTAAAAAACCACTGGTCTAAAAAACACCCTGAGGATTTAGATACAATCCATCAAATCAACTCAGTGTTCAAAAATTTCAATTCAGACCTTGAACGATTATATTATTACACTAGCCATTAACCACAGTCATAAAAACTGTGGTTTTTCTTTTTACACAAATGCGACCTAGATTTTGTAGCTCAACTATGGTATAATTATTTTATATGCGAAATAATTAAAAGAAAGGAGTTGCAAGCAAATTGGTTTCAATAATAGAAACAAGAGATTTGTTACGAGATACAATCCGTAACGAAGGATTAGTATATTTTAAATCAAAAAGCGATAGATATCTGTTAGCTCTAAATTTTATCATCAAACTAAAAAATGATAAATTAAACTCATTTTTTACAGATGATTTTGGAGCTAATATCAGCAAAACATTTAAAATAAAACGAAATGAAAAGATAAAATATGAAGAACCACCCTTTACACTTGATATCGAATTATCAAATATAGAAAATGGTTCAGAACTTGATTATAAGACAATAGACTCTGATTTAGACCATAAAATCATATCAGTAAATAGTCGAACACTATATATACCTCACGATTATATAGATATTTTCCAAAGACAATCTGAATTATCAAAATCAGCATTAGAATACGAAAGTATTATGAGTGGTGATTCACATCGTTGTTACACAATCGAAGATAATGATATTAAAATGTACATCTTTTCTAAACCTGACCTATGATTGGCTTAACAGGAATCCTTTGGATACCCCTACTATCATTCATATTATATAAATTAGACTATACAAAACTAATGAGGAGAAAAGATGGGAAAAATAACTAATATCATGAGCATCGAATTAGATAGCGTTGCTAAACAGATCGTTGAGGGCGTAAAACGCGGGCATAATATGCGAGTTTCATTACATAGTGAAAAACTTATTGTTGAAATTCAGAATTTCAGACCAGGACATCTAAACATATATTGCTTAAATGCTAATCAAGTTGATAAAACTAAACTTGATTTAAAAAAGCCTACGAGTTATGAACTGAAACTCACTAAAGATATAAAAAATAATCTATTAGACAGAGCAAAATTATATGATAAATATAGAACTTAACTACACCACGGTGTAGCGACAGATATTTGCTTACTGAATTAACTTAAAAGGAGACGTCAATATTGACATCTCCTTTTTTTAGTTCGAATTATTGTGAAAGGATTAGAAAACTATGGAAAAAATCACATTAACCCAATATATCCATTGGTCTAAATTATTGAAGCACGAAATGGACGAATACATACGTAAAGTATTACCGAACATGTTCGGTGAATTAAAACTGTTATACCCAGAGATCCATGAACTACATGCTACAGCACATTTTAACGAAGGTACTCGTCCTTTTATCAGGATATTTTATAAAACGGAATATTTCGGACGTAATGTCGAAGTACCTTATGTAGAAAAAAACATGAACATCAAAATATTAGCCGAATTAATGGAACCACTTTCTTATTATGAACTACACACCAGCTAAAGCAGGTGATTTCTGGGAACATAAACCTTATGTACAATCAAATAGACTCCACACAGAGGATTCACTATTTTACCAAGGCTAGTCCCTAACCTTTTAAATTTTACATTATTTATGCAGTAGCTAAACCTTTTTTCAATATATTCTTAGCTGCATTGACATCACGGTCATGGCGTATACCACAATTACTACAAGTCCATTCACGAATATCTAACGACTTACTACCATCATTATGATTACAGTTAGAACATTCTTGGCTTGTATAATGTGGTGAAACAACAATTAATTCCTTACCATGCCACTTGCACTTGTATTCCAACATTGTACGGAATTTATACCAAGATGCATTACCTATAGCCTGAGCTAACTTATGATTTTTCATTAAATTTTTAGAACTAAGATCTTCTATCACGATAACATCATAGTTTTTAACTAGTTCAGTTGATAACTTTTGAAGAAAATCATTTCTTTTATTTGCTAAATGCTTTTGTAACTTGGCTTTCGTTACACGAGCTTTTTCAACATTTTTAAAATCATGAATTTGGAGTGAGCCCGAACTTTCTTTAATGGTTGCCTTAGCACGATACCTACGTTTACTATACTTACGTTGTTGTGACCTGATACGTTTTTCTAACGTTTTTTCAATAAAACGTCCTGATTTAAAATTATTAGATGTTGCGACCATATCGTTTAAACCAAGGTCTAAACCAACAACTTTACCTGTTTTAGGAAATTGAACTACATCTTCTTCAATTTGAAACGTAACGTACCAACGCATAGTTGAATCACGTGCAATCGTATATCGTTTAATTTTAACATCTTTTAAACAATTTGTTTTAGATGTTTTGATATAACCTAATTTGGGTAACCGAACATAGCGTTTAGCAACAATTTCAACCGTTGATTTACCTGTGTAACTTAAATTATAACGATCGCGTTTCTTAAACTTAGGTAAACCAAAATGTTCTGGTTTTTTAAAATGATTTTTGTACGCTTGATTTAACGCAGCAATTACCACTTGTAACGCCGTTGAATCACTATGTTTTAAAAACGGATACTCTTCCTTTAAACGGGGCAATAGATAATTCATATCATACGCGCTTAGCATAATGTGTTTGCGTTTTTCTTTTGATACGTCATCATTGTATAAGTGTTTATTATTGTTATACCTATCTACTAACATACTGTTTAAAGAATTCCATATAAATCGGTCATTACCGCACATTTGTTTAAGCTGTGATTCTTGTTCTTTATTAGGATATAATCGTAGCTTTCTACCTTTTAAAACCATAGTTTTAACTCACTCCTTTCTTCGAATTTCATTATAATTATTATACCATATATTTCAAAAATATGCTATAATAAAGTATATAAAATATAGAAAAAATTGAGGTACACATATGTTAATACATGCAAGAACTAGTGTAACGGATATGAACTACCATTTAGTATTTGTTACAAAATATCGTAAACCAATGTTTACTACACCTGAGTTAAGAAATAAACTGAAATCTATACTAGAATCGATTGCTAACTATAAAGGTGTTACCATCCAATCTATGGAAATTATGGTCGACCATGTTCACCTATTGATTACATTCCCACCTAAGTTTTCAGCTTCAGGCGTTGTTAAATCATTTAAAGGATCGAGTGCTCGTGAATGGTTTAAAGCATTCCCAAATGACCGTAATAAACTATGGAAAGGGCATCTTTGGTCTAATACATTCTTTATGAGCACAATTGGTAATGTTGGTAACGATATAGTAGAAGAATATATTAAAAATCAAATGAAAAATAGTATAGAAGCTAAGAGCTCACAAATAACGTAAAAGAAAACATACTTAATTCATCCCTTCACTGGAGTAAAGGGTCTTTTTAAGTGTGATTAATATAAGAAGTAATTTTTTGCCTAAAATCTGATAATATGATATAATAAAAGTTGTAAATACACATAAATACGCTATACTTACACCCTGCATTACTGTGGGGTGTTTTATGCAAAAAATAACTAAAGAAACGGAGAAATTATATGCAAGAAAAAAACTTAATTAAAGCAATTAAATCAGACACCAAAGGTGTTTTAAACCCTGTTGTATTTAGTGCATACAGCCTAACACCTACACCTAAATACGAAATGGTTCAAATAGCGAAATCAGTTAACCAAAAATTAGGATACACTCTTTTCGAAGATTGTCATTACCCTAGATTAGTACGTGATTTTGCAATCGTAGCAAGAGCTATGGCTAAAAATGCTGTTAAAGGAGTGAACTAATATGAGCATCATTGATGAAATCCAAGTTGAAATGAAACACTCAGTTGACCTTCAAAACGAGTTGTACGATGATATCGTATTACCTGCTTTAGGTGAGGACAACTATGAATCAGCTTATAAGAAATATATGGAACAACTTCACGGTTTTGACGCACAGGCATTCAAGAAATGTTTAACTGAAATTACAAAACTAAATTACAGTGACCCTGCTGAATTTGCCAACTGGGCTGACAGATTTAACTACATTCCTGAGTACATCGTACACAGAAATGAATTCGATAAGAAAACTGATGAAATTAATGAAGTTGACGGTACTCCTCAAGATAAAGAATTACTATTTGACGCACTTGATAGAAAAAGAACTCGTGCTCATAATGGTGTAATCTCATTGTTCAATAAAATAAATGAATTTGCTGAATCAAAAAATATAGTACAACCTTACCCAACTTCAAAACCATTTAATCCAAAAGATCCGGTAGACCGTGGTCGTGTTGCTGACGTACTTACTAAGCAAGAAACTCTTTTAGAAAATATCAACCTTATCATTCAAAAAGAAAAAATTCATGAAAGTGATAAAGATAGATATAGTAAAATGAGTATTGGAGAATTATTCCAAGAAGCAAAAAAGACCCAAGTTCAAAAAGGTAGTGAACCTGAGCTATAATTTGTAAGGATGGTGACTTTATTTGATTAATATTATAGCATTAACCCTACTTGCCATAGGTATATACATTTGCGCCAAAATGTATACAGACCATAAAGAATATGAAAAATACATAAAACCACATCAGTTCAAAAATAAAGAAAACATACTGAAAGTCCAAATGGGTTCATTTGGTAATGAATATATCATTAAAATAGAAAATAAATCAGAACACCCTGTTGACACAGTACTTTATGGATTAGATTCAATCCCCTACATAACAACAAAAACATTAACATCAAATATAATAACCTTAGATAAAAATACATTGGAAATACTAGACACTAAGAATATTGAATTTCCCAATAAATGTAAAAGGTTATCACCTTACGATATTGAATCATTAAAGAAACTTGATTTAACAATATCGTTTAAAATTAAAGAATCATCACATGAATATATTATGTGCTGGTAGCTTTTGGGAGGTTTACGTTAACTCGTATGCCGAGTTCGTAATCTATTACGAGCGATTCCAAATAAATTTTTAATTACTCAGATAATCAGAAACCAAATCGGTTTCTGATTTTTTTTTAATTCACCTACCATCATAGTCGGAACGACTATCGGTTGGTATCTGAAAAAATATGATCCGAGAAGAAAGGAAACAATTACTATGAAATTTAACGAACATATCGCATCCATTCGTGACAGTGAGTTAGAATTAGAATCAAAGTACGATTTATTAGCTCATGACTTATTAAGCGAAATCACTAACAAAACTATTTATGACTTTACAAAAGATTTATTCGACCACAGACAATATATTCCAAATTTTAGAGAATTAATTGACCAATATATCTCGTATGGTTTCCACAAGCTGGATGTAAATACTTTACTAAATTATAACGATGATATTATAACTAATTATGCGGTTGGTTTAGAAAATCAAATCGAATTTGAAGCTTATTTTCTAAATAATTCTAATGCTTGGTCTATATATTTACGTATCGAACTAAACTACAATAATGAAATTAGTAAAATTACAAACGCAATGCAAATACATTACTAAAGGAGAAAAGAACTATGAAAAAAACATTATATCTATTCATAGATACTGAAACAACTGGTCTTAACTACGAAGACGGTAATTCAGTACCACGAGATAACAAAATGCTGCAAATTGCATTTAAATTATATGATCACACAATCACAAAGGAATTAGTTGCCAAAAACTACTATGTGGCTTATACTAGAAATGAACTACACACTCTGTACAATTTAATGAATGATTACGTCAAGAATATGCACACATCAACTGGTCTTTTGAACAAATTAGGAAACCCTAATTTAACAACACCCGTCACGCAAATTGATAACGAGTTACGTTGGGTTTTGGAAAAATGCGAAGATTATCAAGTAGTGCTTGCTGGTAATAATGTACAATTCGATTACGAAGTTGTACGTAGACATTTACCCAAATCAGCAGCTAAATTATATCATTCAGTACTAGACGTTAGTTCAATCAGACGTGCATTCTCAACAATTAATTCAGACTTTGGACAAATGGTTAAAGAAAACAAATCTTCTAACCATGACGCTTTAATTGATATTGAGGAATGCGTTAGAGAATTAAGAGTCTATCAACGAGTACTTTACTCTGGGCTTAAGAACTAGGAGGAAATTATGAACGATTTTCTAAAATATTATGAAATAAATTCACCTTACCCCGAATTTGATTTCATAATGAACGCTCTCCAAGACGGCGTGCGTTCAGGTGATATAAAAATAACTAAACCAGGCTTTGAAACACTTCTAAGTAAACTAGAGTATTCACTTGAGTTCGAAGATATCAGCATCTACCTGGAAAATACTTATGCTGAATCAGAATACAATCGTGGATTTGATGATGGTTACAAAGAAGCTTGCGATGAGTATGAATTTGATTAAAATGAGGTAAAAATTATGGAATTAAAATTAACAAATGAACAATTAGCTTTATTTTTCGATAAAAATTTAAAAGATGATACTCTAGACTATGGATATTGGAAATTCAGAATTTCCAACCCTGTACTTCATATTGAAAACCTGTATGATGATTATGTGGATTGGGATTTCGTAGAAGATCCAATAGGTTCATCATTTGACAAAACTATACTAGTAGTTGGATTCCCTCTTGATGAAGGTTTTGTATATGACACGCTTATTTTATTTAAGAAAGGTGCAAGAATTGACAGTGAGGTAATTGTCGGTGATGATCAAACCACAAAATTCGACGATGTTGAAATCAGTATCCCATGGGATACGTATGATTTCGGAACTGGACAAGACGTTATTGAAGTCGAAAACGAAGATATTGAAATCCCACAAATTAGAAACGACGCTACCGTAACACTATCACTAACACTAGAACGTATCGTAGATGATACCGCAACATTTGATGAATTATTAGATGATTGCATTCCTAACAAATCAAAAATAGAAATTTTAAACGGAAGCACCATCCACCGCAGTGAATATTTCAATGAATGTATGCAAAACTTTATCGAAATGCTAAACAACGAACTTGATGAAGATATCGAAGAAGAATATCTATATACGGAAAAAGATGAAGAAATCATTATTATCAAAGTTCCAATTAATGATAGTCTTCTATCACTTGAAGAAGATTTTGGTCAGTATAATGAGTCCGTTGTTCTTAAATTTAAAACTACGAGCACAAATCCTAATTAAATTTTATATACCAATCTATCTCAAATGAGCTTGGAGTATGTTCGATTCGTACTGTAAGTATAAAAAAAAATACAGAAAGGATACAAAAAATTATGGAATCATACATTTTGCAAAAATTTATAGGTAAAATCAATACGATCGTAATCAATGATGAGATGGTCTATTACTCTATGAACTACATTCTAAATCAAATCGAAGAAAAATTTGGAGAAGTCTACACTGATGAATTCATTTCCGAATTATCTTACGCAATTGAGCGCGTATCAATTAAATGTGAAAACTTTGCATTTTCAGATTTAGAAAATTCATTAGCTGATAATATAGAAATTGCTGAAAAATTTGAAGATATTGAGTTCAAATATCCATACATCCCATCAGACTTAAATGAGAAAATTGCAGCTGGCGAATTCACTAAAAAATAAAGAAAGGAAAAAATCATATGTACAATTACGAACACTTTAAAAACCTAGATGAATTAAAACAAAAACACTATGGCGTTGCAACTAGACTATTAGAATATGCATCTGACCCCGAAGGTGATTGGACTAAAGAAGATATTTACTTATACAATTCACCAGAAGATTTCGCACGTTACGAAGTTGAAGACGGATGGTACTCTACCTCAGTTGTAACTGATTATAGAGGTGCACCACCACTCGATGAACACATTGATTACAGAAGTCTTGGAAAAGCCCTAATTGAAAGCTGGGACGAAAGTATATATTATCATGATGAACTTACAGGTTTCATCCTAACAACAAGCTACGGATGGTAAAATCATATGCAACAATACGAAAACTTAGAAAAACTAGCCATAAATCATCAAAAACTGGCAACAAAACTAGCAACTCATTTTACAAAATACACATCCTGGCAAAATGATACAATCATGATATTTGAAACAATTGGTGACTGGATTACTTACGAGATGAAAGAAGGTTATCTTTCTTATATCATAAAAGAAATCAAGTCCAAATACCCAGAAATTTATGAAAGTTTAGATTACCCTAAACTTGCACAAAATATGATGAACCACCTTGATCCAGATTATTACTACTACGATAATGAGATTGGTTCGATAATAATGATAACACCGGAGGGATAACCATGAACAGAGACTTAATTAACCATGTTGAATTCGTTGAACTAATGAAGCAAGAAGAAAACAATGAACTTAGCTTTGAAAAAACATTAGACTACCTTAGTAACAATATGTTATATGTTACAAAAGATCAACTTAACGACATTTACCGTACATTATATGCTAAAATAAGATTGTACAATGTAGTTGACGGTCCAAGCATACTCAAGCAAGATAACATAAGATTATACAACATCGACTACGACTTTGATGATGAGGATGCACTATTCACAATCAATATCACATTAGACTATAAAGTAATACGAACAATCCATATTAATGCAACTATCAAACAAGAATCCATTGGCGATATGAATGTATTCATAAAACAATATGATAACGTATTAGCCAACAAAATCACATTAATTGATTTCATTAAATTCAATAATGGTAAGATCTATAGTTTTCACAAGGACTTCCAAGATCTTTTAATTAAAGATATGGAAAAAACTGTTGATTATTTTAATAAAAATTACGAACAACAATTTGTCTACCGTGTTGTTCTCGATCTAAAAGACAAGTACATCATGTTCTACGAAGTAGAAAACAATAAAGTTATCAACTCATACTACTTCCAATGGAAGCTAAAAAAATAACAACCTATCTGTGGTCAGCTAGAGCACGTTCAACTCGTGCTATAGGTATACTTACATTACTAAAAGGAGAGAAAAATGCAAATCGAAATAGGAAAACGATATAATATCAAAACTAAATGCACAACTTACGTTAACTATAAAGCAAAAGATTTCGTAAACGAAACGTTAAAAATCACATCCATCGATGGTGACTATAAGCTGCACAAAGATGATATAATGGATGTGAAGAAATTATCGTTTACAGAAAGCTTAAAAACCGTCCCAAAACGACTTGTTGAAATAAAATAAGGAGAAAAAAATCATGTACACAATACTTTACAAAACAAAATTAATACCCGACTTTTCAATAAAAGAATATATTCTTGCTGATGAGTTATTGTTTAAAAACAAATACGAAAAAACATTCGAGGAACAAGGTCGTACCTTCAAAACATATCCTATCGATGATAAAACAAAAAATAAAATTGAACAAAATATTGAACTACTTAAAAAAGAATATAAAAACCAAAGTACTTCAGATTATATACATGAATCAATACTTGAATCACTGTTCGAATTACCTTACATAATTAGTTTAGATCAACTTTTATACAACGAATCTAATAAATTTGAACTAAGTTATAATGTTTATTACCTAGTTAATAACACAACGTTACAACATTTAAAAAATGTTTTAGATGAAATTTGTCGAATCACATCATATCCAGATCTTACGAACCCATATCATAGAAAAATAAAAGAATGGCTAGATGCTATTAGCTCATTAGCTATTGATTTTGAAAAAGAAATACTAATAGTACAAGCTTAGAAAAGAAAACCCATGGATGAAATTAAATTCGTAAAATTACTTGACAAAAATAAATTCGCATTCACAACAAAAGATGAATGGAGAACAATCGAAGTTACAAATAAGCTAAGTTCAAAATATGTCAACATCTCACCTTACTACATGCTTGATACAGATGAATACGATCTTATCAAAGACGTTGAGTTCATAGATGTTTTAGACGAACTTGAACCAAAACTACTTAAAATATTCAAGACAAAATTCAAAGCAAAATTAGAACTAATCAAATTGATAACTGAGGTGAAATAATGGAACAATCATTAAAACATTATAAAAAAACAAAATTCTTAATAGCTATTGGAAAAATAACTACCACTACATTTGGTCTACTATTTTTCTTAAATGTGGTTAGCAATAAAATACCTATGTTAATGACAGCAATTTGCTTAATATTCACAATTGTATCATTTGCTGCACAAATCTTTTTAGAAAATCATTTACTTGCCTTAAGGGATGGATTATTCACACTTTTAGAAATAAACGATTATATCAAGTTAAAACGTAAATTAATTCATACTTATACACTAAATGATATTAACGAATTAATAACAAACGGTCACACTATTGATATGTCAACTGGCAGAGAGGAATCAATAACTGTTTATAATCTAAACAAAGGAACTAATCCAGAAAAATTACTAGAAGACTACCCTGGCTTAGTTGAAATAAGAAGTTATGAAGTGACTACAAAAGTAATTAAGAATGATATTATATACCGAGATATAATCAATGAAGTTACTACACCAAAAGTGTTTTACGACCATGAAATTATCATACCAAATGAGGAAAACGAATATGGAAAAGAAGATTAAAGACACAGTTAACTATATTATCGAACTAATACCTGATGTTACTTTATCGCGTTTACAGTCCGTATTATACTTAACTCATGCATATACATTAGCACTAGATGATAAACCGTTATCTACTGAAGGTTTCGAAGCATGGCACAAAGGACCAACACTTAAGTCGATCTACAACAAATTCAAAAATAACAAAACGTTGGCAAGACTAAACGGAATTTCAGAACTAAATTATGACGAAAAAGATTTGATAGAAGACGTTGTATATTTATACTCAATGTTTTCTGACGAAACCTTAAGCGAGCATATTCGTTCAACAGATATAGCGTACATTACAGCTCGTAATGGACTACGTTGTTTAGACCCTTGTCACGAAAAACTTTCGAACGAATTAATTAAAAAGCAATATTTGGATTTAGTTACTAAATAAGGACATTAACATGTCCTTATTTTTTTTTTAATGATATAATTAAATTATGTATAACCCTATTTACTTCCACTACTATTCACTCACCCTGTGAGTCGATAGCAGCGACGAAAAAATATCAGAGCAAAAATCTGATTAAAAATTACCAACGAAAGGAGTACATCATCATGAAGACTAATGTTTTCATAAAAACTATTGATCTAAATGGTAAAAAAGAAGTGTATCAAATACCTTATAAGATTTCACAACTTTTACTTCCCGAAATAAAAGCTAATTACCAAATGGTTAAAAATATGTGCAAAAACACATTAGTCAACGTACCCGATGGGTCGTACCAAGATGGTGTTGCGAAAATGAAAGTTGTAAAAGTACTTGGTGTATTTACAGAGAAAAAACGTAGAACCAGGTTCGCACGCGGTCAAATGATAACGTACGATGCATGGTCTACAACTCTACGAAATGTTAAGAAATACACAGACTTTATGGCTCATGATTATACAAAAATTAATCAAGCTAGAATAAAACGTGACATCTTCAAATGGTATAAAACAACATACGAAAGGATATAAAAATGCAGCAAGAAAAACATTTAAAAAAAGAAAAAGAAGCTTTACTCAAAAAACTTGATTTAATAAACCATAATCTTGAAAAACTAAAATCACTAGATGTTATCAGAAATGATTTATCAAGAATTAACGAGTCTTACCTAGAACCACACGGTTTAAAAATAGTACAATCAGAAGACTTAACAATGTGTTCTATCAACGTAATATCTGATGATACTATACTACATATTATGCATGATTTTAACCTTAATAATTATAAAGATAAATTATCAAGTATCTTGTCAATGCAGCCTAAATTAATTAAATTCAAAAATCAATACCTTGAGATTAAAGAAAAACTCGTAGAATCAAAATTAGATATACATATGTTAGATTTTGATAATAAAAAAGTACATTTAATTGAAGAAAGTAACGATTATACATTAAAATTAATAATTGATTTAAAAGAAAATACAGTATTAACCCATGTCGTAACAAAACTCCATGAGGTAAATATCAAACCAATTATTGTTAAATCAAAAGGACTTGAAATTAAGGTAAAATACGATCTAAGACAAGATAAGCAATATTACGCTAAACCCACTTTATCACAAGAATTTAGTACCAAATTCGATTACTTTGAAGTAAAAAACATCGAAATGTATCGAAAAGAGATACTAGAAATAAAAGAAAAAATAGCTTTTACAAAATTAAAATAAGAAATGAGGAAATAAAATGTACTTAAATACAATTAAATCAAAATTAAATCACGAAATATCTAAAATCAATGTTGAAAAAATCAAAAATGATACTCAAAAATATGGATATAAAGCTGCGCTAACAGCTGTTAAATTCAGCTCAAAAGCTGTTCAAAAAGCCGAAATACTTTTTAAGAAAAAAGATACTCCAACTAATGAAGCACCAACCCACGAAGTATCTATTGAAGTTGAGATTTACCCTAAAGATAAAACTCGTAAAAAAATCAATAGAACAAAACGTACTAAAAGTAAAACGATTATTATCCGTAAATAAGGTGATTGATTATGAAAAATATTGAAATAAAATTTAACCAAAAAGAACTACAAGAATTGCAAATCATCGCTAATACGTATAAAATTAAGTTAGAAGATTTAATTAAAAAGTTAGCACTAGAACGTGCAAAAGAAATAAAGGAGGCGTATCATGTCAACTAGATTTATGTTATCATTAACAGACAATAGAGCCAACGAAGAATATTGGTTCCAACTATTTGGAAACTATGATTATTTTGAAACATTCGCAAAATATATCAGGTCCCTTGGTACGGACATCTATGATGAAGAAGAATTCTTATTCGATGATACCATTATACCTGATTTAGATGGACTAATAAAAGCAATCGATGAAACAGTATGGAATGACATTATAAAAAACAACATTGAAATAAATAAAAACGACCCTTTTGTCCATTATTCAAAAAGTCTTAACTTTTCACATAATTTATTAAATCGAGAAGGAAAGCCTTACTGTTCATTATTTTCTGCAACATACCAAACCGTAAACTATTCGTATATGGGAATGTCATATTCAGTTTACTTATGGTTGAATAAATATAATGCTATTGTTGATGAACATATGCGAGACATAAAACACGATTATTTTGACATGTCTGATTATGTTATTATGGGCAAATTAAATCCGCATTTTACTCTAACAATATCAAGATACTAAATGAATTTGCACCATATTTGACTATACAGCAACCTATCTCTGGCGAGCATAGAGCACGGCCGGTTCTGCTATAGAAATAAAAACAAAAGAAAGGATACAAAGATCATGACTACGAAAATTGAGTTTAATAATGTTAACGAAAAACTACTAGAAAAAATCTTAAATAAACCTTGGAGCCAATTATCACAAGATGATTTACTTACTATCAGTAGACAGCTAGAAAATGCATTTGTCTATAAAACTCGCAATCTAAATAAACAAGAGTTATTAATTAACCAAGCTGTTAACCTAATCACAAGTACAGAATATTATAAACCGTACGAACAACGTACATTAGTTGAATTTACCGTTGACCACATATTAGAATGGCTTGATGAGAACGAAAATTCTGAACTAGAATTATCAGCAGATAATGCACTTGATACATATCTTACCAATGGAACTCTAACCTTTAATAGACAAAAAAGCATTAATTACATCCATGCTTTTTGGGATGATTTCATTGAAAGTGATTTTCCAGAAATGGAAAGAGAGGCTATCCTTGAAAACCCTGAAAAATTCTTGTTATCACAAGTTTATTATATGACAAATAGAATCCTCGGTGAACTTCCAGATAGAAACTTATCTAAAGCTAAAATTAAAGAACTTCTAACTCAAATGGATTTAGAAGACCTAGAAGAACTAGTTTACTAGGAGGTGATGTTATGAAAACACCTAAAGAATATCAGGACAATCTTAAGAACGGAATTATCACAGAAGAAATGTTTACCGACTGCTTATATTCAGTGAACAAACGTGCTAAAAACTATCGTGATAAAGCTCGTGAATACAAAAGTCGTTATAGACACTCTTATATTGCAGTTGAATCACAATACAACAAAATGAACGAATTTTATGCACTAAAAGAAAGATTTCTAAAATATTTAGAACCAATATGTATCCACAAGCAATTCGTTGGTTACGAAACTAAACGCGTTTATTCTTACGAAAAAGAATATCGTAACAGAAAAGGTAAAACTATCGTCTGGGAAAACTGTTATTATGACTATGAGTTAGATGATGAAGTATGGTTTTACGACTATGAGCTAGATATTAAGAAATATCTTTATTTCCTATATTACGAACTTACGGACCGTTCATTCCACACACCTATCGATAATCCGAGATCTTATGAACTAGAAATTATTGAAATAGATAGTGATTTCACAACATATGGTGACGACCCAAAATATCTATTATCACCACAGTTCGTACGAAAAGTTATCGACACATTGGATAATTTGAACTGTAAACTTGTACTAAATAATAGTACTACTGAATTCACCGATAGATTACAATCTGAGCTACCGAAAAAGACAGTTGAAGCGCCAACAGAAAATCAACTTAAGTTTATCAAAGATATTTGCGATTTTTATGGATTTGATTTTCCAGAACTCAAATCGAAAAATAAAGCAAAAACTTGGATTAACAATATTCTAAAAGAATATAATTTCCATTCAGATAAGCGAAAAGCTGAAACAGAAAAACGAAATAAACTTCTTTACGAAGATTTTCTAAACGGAATGACTCACAAAGAACTTTCGGAAAAATATTCTATCGCAATCGGTACTGTTCGACTAGCAATCAGAACTGTTAGAAGGGATTGGGAAGCATAAGCCGAGTTCGTAAATTTACTATGAACGATTCCAATTAAAGTTTCAAATACAAAGGTGAAAATAAAAATTCACTTACTATAAAAAAAAAAAGAAAGAGATCAAACCATGACAGAACAAGTATATTTTAACTACAACCCATTTTATTTAACAAGATTAATGATAAATATGTATGTGAATAAACAACTCAACAATTTTGGAAATACTAAAGAAACGTTTTACATACAAAAAGCTGTGCAAGATATTATGGAATATGTATCCGATGAATTTCTTGAGGATATAATGGAAACAATTGCGAAAGAATATGGTTGTACTGAGGAATTCAATATAGTAAATCATATTGATATTATATTTGATAAAGTTGTAAAAACAGACGAATTCAAAAAATATCTAAAAACCGCATTTTTCGATATTCCACCATTTGACAATTACATTATTGATAAGACAACTGACAAAATATATAAAACTAATTTTGCACATCATTTTGAAACAATTATGGATATAATTCAACTACATCCTGAATTAGACAGCGTGAAAAAACAAGACGATTTTGTAATAACAAAACTAAAATTAGTTGGTACAAATCATGAACAAAACTATTATACTCCAAAAGATTTAGTATATCATGATAATAAGCCTAAACTAAAAAGTTTTGATTACTACAATAATTTTTTAAAAATTTATAAAAAATATAAAGATTGTGAGACGGGCAGCCTAGTCTTTGATACACCCTTAGACGATTCCAATTAAATTTTCAATTACTCAATCTATAATACAGAAAGGATACAAAAGATATGAAAACATTAACATCATACGAAAAATACCAATATGAATGGCTTATGGAGCATGGATTCTCACTAGATGATTTTATAAATTCACTAGATGAATTACAAAAAGAAGACCCGCACCCAAGTATAAAAGAACTGTTCAAAACATGGGAATTCCATGGTTTTGATGATGAAATATATTCATGTGGTTCGGAATTCCATGATAACGAAGCACTAGAAACACCAATTACAGATATTAATATCCCATACAATAGTAAATTTATAAAAGAAGGCAATACCCTTCTTATCAATTTAACTGAACTTGGTATTTTCTCAGGTTTATATGAGAGTATTTGGCTAAATGAAAGTACAGATGAGCGTATCATAGAAGATATGATACTTGACAATCCAGCACTCAAACCTGAAAGTATTGAAATTTCAGTAGATATTAAGAAATATTTACAAGAAATTGGTGAAACTTATTGTTCATACTTCGAAGACCAAGTTGGTGGTATTTGGGACATATACACTACATACTCGCCAAGATTCTACAATTACCAAACAGAAGAAATTGTAATCTGTTGTAAAGATTGTAATGCATTCATACTCGATAATGCTCTTTACCTTGAAAAAGAATTAGAATCTAGAGATAAAAGTGAAGTAGAATGTTACGACATCTATGATAGGTATTATGGTTACGAAAATTATGAAAGATCAATCACAATTAAAACAAAATAATCTGTCCCCGGTGGGTTTTAAGCAGGTTCGACTCCTGCTACAGAAATAACTAAAAATAAGAAAGGATACAAAAATTATGGCAAACCAATCAGACGCATATGGAACCGTAATAATTTCCACAGAACATAAAGAAGACCTAAAAGACTTTATTTATTTACAGCTATTGTCAGAAGAAGGTGCAAATTACCCTATAACATTACTTGAAGTTTTCGATTACGGTAAAGTTGATAAAGAAAAAGTTTTTAACATCTTAGAACCACTTATCACTAAAGATAAAAATAAATATCAAGTGACTCTAAAAGTTAGAGGTATAGGTTATTGGTCCTTTAAACACAATATTGAGTGGTTCTTTGAAAGACCTTTAACTGAAAATTATAAAGATGAAACCATCAATGAGATTAGAGATAGGTTACAAAACAGAACATTCCAAGCCGTTTTTGACTTCATTGATGCAGAAGCAAGCTCTAATTATATAGTCAAAGCTATTTACAAGGTTAAAAGCATTAATAACAACTATATACTTACAAAAATTAAAGGAGATTACTATGATTATAATGCAGAAAACTTGATGCGTTTCGACTATTATGATATCGCAGTCGACAAAGACTATGCATTAGGTCACTTAGATAAACTCAAAAACGAAATGAAAAAGCGTAATGTAGATAAAGAGATATTATCAGATGATGATAGATTGAGAAAAGCAATATCAGAACTTGATAATACAATCCACACAGACTACACTAGTTTTATTGATGAAGTTATAGAAAGGTATTTTTAAATTATGATATCATTTAAATTTATTGCAACAGACGGAAAAACACGAGTTGTTAGATCAGAAAGAAACTACGATTCATTAATCGAAGCTTTAGAAGAAAAACTAAATAAAAAACCTTGGTACGAGAAGGAATTTGAGACAATTGAAATTCGTGATAAAGAAAATAAAATCAATTTCAACATTCATGAATATAATGAAGATTACCCCGATGTCGATATAATTATCAATGTACTACAAGGGTTTAAACTATTGGAACTAACATTCAAGGATTTTATTGCACTTCAACAACACGCAGGAACATTTGTAACAGATTATGATATTTCAATTTACGATTCCGTTGATGCATTATTAAAAGATGAGCTTAATTACCTTCCAATCGACCTAGAAGGTCGTTTAAGAACTGATGATTACGCATTCGACTATAAAAAGATATTCAACATAGAATATCTTAAGGACTTGGTTCTAAATGCAGACAATGTATTTGTAACAGAAAACAGACAAATCATTATTATATCTAAACATTAGAGAAAGTTGGTGAACCATATGTTATATTTTTATGACGAATTTGATAACATAAAATCAAATATAATGAAACCTATTTTATCAGATGGTGTTATACTCAAATATATTCAGTTGAAAACACATATACCAAATCATCCTATTACATATTGCATGGACCCAAATATAGTTATGCCAACAAATAAAATTAAATATCATAAACAATTCATAGAACAAAAAGAAATATTAAAAAATTTACAATCACATCAACATTTTATTAACGAGGTACAAATATGAAATATATAGATATAGCAAACCCAGCCATTTTAGAACAATTAAAAGAAAACAACATAGATATCTCAAATTTTGAAGTAACAAATGGTGAATATGTTGACATAAGAAAATTTATAAAAGAGTTGACGCCATTTGAAATCAAAGAAGAACCTATGTATCGATATGAAAGCAAAATCAAAGATAATAATATAATCATCAATAGTTGTAACAATGAGGATACAAAACGATTCTTAATCGCATACGAATTCGTAAAAACATTATCAAAAACTACAAAACAAGAAAATGACGGGTTTACAGGCTTAAATAGATTTCTCCAAAGCTTCCTTGGTAAACAACACGCAACAAGTCTACTACTCCCAGATGACTTACGAGACAAACTTATAAAACAAATTATTCGCGAAGAAGGTTTTGAAAATAAAGTTATAACAGATTCTATAAAAAGAATTATTGTTCGTAAACTATCAGAAAAAGCAATTATACTTATAGCAATAGCTATTAGTAAAGCTGAAAGATATCAATTTTAAAGAAAGGTAAAGAAAATGAAAATTCAAACAAAAAATGAAGTGATCATTTCACCAAGTGATATAGTTTATTTGGTTAAAAAGAATCAAATAGTTGAAGTTAATTTTATTAAGCATTTGAAAGAGATTTTAGAATCAAAAAATGAATCCATTGCAATGTATTCTGGATTTGGTTGTGATACAAAATATGCTTATTATTTTTTCAATTTAACAGACAACTTACGTATAATTGGTAAATCAAATCAAGAATTTGACTATAATTATTTCATAACAAAAGAAGCTGCTGAAAAATATTTAGGTATTGAGCAAAACTTTACAATCCCAAAAATAGCTAAAAAACTATATCAAGATAATTGGCCATTAATTTTAGTTTTATACTATATAACAAATTGGTCAGACTCATTCGAAGAACAATTAGAAACCTTTAAAATTTTAACAAAAGAAGAACTTGAATTTATAAATAGTGAACATTTCAATACAGAGGAATTAATTAATGAATATTGTAAATTAATCCACAATGTTGAGATAAAAAATCTACTAACAGAAAATCTAATCCCTAAAGGTATTAAACTCGCAATAAAAGAAGTTGAAAAAGACAGACACAACCTTCTTGGTGCATGTTTTAATTGGTATTCAGAGCTTGTTTTCGAACATTCTTATGATTATCTAGTGAATTTATACATCAACGAAGGTAATAAATTAGAAAAACTAAATAATATTTGCTTATACATTTACAAATACGAAAATAAATAAAAAATATAGAAAGGAGTAAACGGATGGCTAAAGCAGATGAAATTTTTAAAAGAAATATAGAAAATATATTAGAAAACGGTGTTATGAGTGGTGACGCTCGCCCTGTTTACAGTAACGGCAAAAAAGCTAACTCTAAATACATAACACAAGTATGTGATGCTTATGATTTATCAAAAGGTGAATTCCCTATCACAACACTTAGACAAATCCCAATTAAATCAGCAATAAAAGAAATCTTCTGGATTTACCAAGACCAAAGTAATGAGCTTAGTATTTTAGAAAACAAATACAACGTAAAATATTGGAATCCTTGGGAAGTTGAAAACACTGGCACAATCGGTAAACGATATGGTGCTGTAGTTAGAGAACATAAAATCATTGATAAAATCCTAGACGGGCTTGCTAAAAATCCATGGAATAGACGAAATGTGATTTCCTTGTGGGATTACAAAGCCTTCGAAGAAACTAATGGATTACTACCTTGTGCATACAATATTATGTTCGATGTACGTAAAGTAGATGATACAATGTATTTAGATTGTACACTAACTCAAAGAAGTAACGATATGTTAGTAGCCCACCACATTAATTCAATGCAATATGTAGCATTGCAAATGATGATAGCTTGCCACTTCGGTTGGGAAGTTGGTAAATTCTGTTACTTCGTTAACAACTTACATATTTACGACAATCAGTTCGAACAAGCTAACGAATTATTATCACGCACTAGCAAAGATTGCAACCCAAGATTAGTTTTAAAATGTGAGCCTAAAACTAACTTTTATGATATTAAACCAGAAGATTTCGAATTAATTAATTACGAATATTGCACACCACAATTAAAATTCGATCTGGCCATTTAGGTGATTATTATGAACAATTTGGAACAATTTATAATTAAAAGCTTCACTGTCCCCAACTGGCTTCTCTATCTTATCGCCCTATGTATACCGATGATAATCCTTGGTGTTATCTCAGAGTTTTTCAAAATTGACAAAATCTCAGAAGAAAAACCAAGAGTAAATTTTATATTCAATATATCATGTATTGTTTTACCATTACTTGCAGTGCTATTAACATATTATATTAAACCACAATATAATAATTTAGAATCATTAAACCAACATTATAAAATTCTAATATTCGAAGGTAATAATAAAATTCTTTTAAAATACAAATTAAAAGAAGATAAAATATTTCTTAGCGATGATGAAATATTAACTATCAGAAAAGAAAAAATTGACAATGATAACAAATATTACGTTCAAATAGGTGCTAAAGAGATAGAAACAACAAAAGATGAAATCAAATACGTTATCGAAAAATCCAAAAATAAGAAAACAACTGAAAAACTAACATTAAAAGATTTAGGTGATGACTATGACAAGTAATATATTTAAGCATATTCTAGAACTATTCAGCTTTCTTGGTCCGAGAAAACCATTGGAATACAAAGGTCCAGAAGAAGATAAGAAAGCTATTCAGTCAGACTTCGAACAAGTCGCTAAAGACTTAGGATTAGCTAAAGAGAATTTTTTAGCTAAATACAAATAAACCACTACCCTGTTTCTGGTGAACTTAGAGTACGTTCGATTCGTACTACAGGAATTTTTATACTATAAGAAAGGATACTAAAAATTATGGAAAAATTAAAAGAATTAAGATTAAAATCTAAGTTGCAGCCTACTCAAGTTGCAACATATTTAGAGCTGTCAGAACAAAGCTACAACGATATCGAATCAGATAATATTCAGAACATATCATTTGGATTAGTCGATAAACTTGCTAACTTATATTGCATGAACCCATTTGAAATAATTGAAAAACCAATTGAAGAACTGGAACCATACATTTATGATAAAAACTTAAATGATGATGAAATAAAATCTATCGCAGAATCTAATAAAATATTTTTGAACCAACTATTTATGGAAAAATTACTTGAGGTGAAACCCGATGCGAATTAAAGAGTTATATGAATATAACCAAGTTGTACTGGACTGTATTGAAGATCAAGATTTCCTTGAACTTAAGTTAGATAATGATTACAAAACACCATTAGAAAAACTTGCAAAAAACTATTCTGTGGATTTAGATATCGACCAAAATAGATATGGTCATGCTTTTGATATTTGTAGGATAATATTAGGACATTATGGCGAATTAAATGATATGGCTTACAGAGCTGTTAGTTATTTAACTCGTAACCTGATATTACCTAATAGATTAATTGAATTGTATTTAGATAAATATAAAACTATTAATAACCTAGATAATTACGAAGATATTGATGTCGACTATTTTGTAAATTATATGTCTGAATCATTAGAATTATCAAATGATTTTATTAGAATAAATCTGAGGTTTCTGGATATAATTAACTAAGAAAGGATAACTCCAACCATGAAACAAACATTTAGCCAAATTATGGACCAAATTAAGTACGAAGAAAACAATTTCCCTTACTTAGATGACATATTAGGTCCGTACCAACCGATAAACTTAGCCCAACTAATCCCGGTTATAGCTAAAAATTATTTAGATAACTTGTTAGGTGAGCTTAAACAATATGTTCACAATCTTCGTTTTATAACGGAAAATGGGCATTCGTTAACCTTAGAAGAATTATTAAGTATGAATACAAATATAATCAAATTAGGCTTTAGTATTGAAGCTCCCGTTGGTGAAAGTATTGTTATCAAAATTAATATCCCAGAACACACTGAACAAACATATTTCACAAGATATGTTGAAAACTACCTGGAATTAATTAAGGTAAAAACTGTATACGACTGTCTTCAGTTCAATAAAGACGAAGAATACGCTAGTGGCATAACCCATCATTCACCATTCTTATACAATGAAACCTTGAGTAAATATAAAGAAGCAAGACGCTTCTTTAGGAATTTTGCTAGAGAACTAAATAAAAACCCACTAGAACGATTAGAAAGAAAGGAAAAACATATGAACCAATCATTTTACGAAATCATAGAACAAATTAAAAATGGAACAATTACATTCCACAATTCAGACGAAGTGCTAGATGGACATACACCCGCAAATACGGACCAATTAATCTACATCATAGCTGAAAACTATGCTGAAAAATTAGTTGACGACCTTGGTTCACATACTGAAGAATGCTTCTTCAGAACCAACTATAGTGATATGTCAATCTTTGAATTACTAAATGAAAACAAAAAGGCGACAGGAATATACTTTGACATTAATGCACCAAAAGAAAGTAACATTATTGTTGAGATTGATTTCCCTAATTATGACAAAAATACTGATTTCGAAAAATATATCACCGACTTACTGGATCTAATTGATAATAAAATCATCGAACGTTGTTACGAATTCGATGCAGATGAAGAATTCAACGAACTTTGGGATAAATCTTCATACTACACAGCAAGAGAGTTTCTAGAAATGCTAGACGAAGACGAAGAATACTTCAAAGAATTTGCTGACGATGTAAAATCATATAGATAACAAGGAGAGAAAATGATTAAAGAAAGTATAACAACCATCGTAGAAGAAATCTACGAGCTATCTAAAACAAATGGCACCGACATCTATTATTTGCACATATTTGATGAAGGTGCTACGTTGAAGTATAAAATCAGCACGTCCAAAAGCTCCCCGTACAAATATCAGATCTTTGATTTTGTACCAAATGAACTATCAGTTCTTACAAAAGTCGAGCTGCAAAAGTACGTTGCTGAGAAAATCACTCATGGTTTAAATAAATTACACCATGATTTGACTTTACTTAACAAAAATATATTACAAACAGTAGTTGATAATCTTGAAACGATTATCGAAGATATATCAAACGCAGGTAAGTCGGAGCGATATTATGTTAATTTTAATGATAAATGTGAATATTCATTAACTAACGCTCACGGCACATCTTATCAGTATCAAATCTTCGACACTAATGTAAATTATATCACGAAACGACACTTGGCTGTTAAGTTATTGGACTCTGTACCTATCATTCAAAAAGAATGGCAGTTTATATTGTCAAGTCTTTAATTCTGAACGCAATATTCAGAATGTTCCATTCCGATTGCTGTCAGAGAATTAAAAATAGAAAGGACTTTACTATGGAACATTATTTGAACGAATTTTTAGACAAATTATCTGAAACCCTTACCGAAAATAATATTGCATTAATTTTAGAAGATTCTGCGGAAAACATTTCGTTATACGATGAGAAATACTTTGATATTTATATCTATGACGAGTTTTCTCCTCTATCTTTTAGTGAAATTGAGCGAGGTCATTTTACAGATATGGGTTATTACAAAACCCTTGATGGTAAATATATCATGGAACAATGTTTATTCTAAATGGAGGTGCAAAAATCATGGAAGAAAATAAAACAATTCACGTTATTCTATTCAAAAGTCGTAACAAAGACAACAAACATCTTAAAAACTTTAAAGAACGAACTAATTCATTTATCTCAAGTAGATCATATGCTGAATTACTACCTGACTTCAAAGCATTCGTAGAAAAAGGTGTTACTGGGGAATTGTGCAGAATGTACATGTCAGTCAATCCTCGAAGTAATTCTAAGACTTTTAAAGCATTACAACACAAAATGATTGATGGTGAATTCGACTTATCAAGTTTACCACAAAAAGTTGCATCGATTGCAGCATTAAAAGGCAACGCTGATGATTCGAAAAATCTTAAATGGTTATTCGACTTCGACTCAATCCCAGATAAAAACTTAAAGGACTCAGCAAAAGAGTTCATAGAAGATGTTAAAACTTGTTACGAAAATACAGAACGTAAAGATGATACACCTATTAATGTAGAAATTCGTAAAACCATTAACGGATATGCAATCATTACAAATAAACGTTTCGATACGCGTTGGCTACTCAACAAATGGAAAAACGTTGAGTTAAAACGTGACGCCATGTTGTGTTACAACTGGGATATTAAGAAATAAGTTGAGGTGAAAAAAATTATGAAATTTATTAAATTAGAAAGTGTTTATGGTGGTTCTCTTTGTTTCAATATTGAAGACATTATTCTTATTGAGCAATATAGTAAAAGTGATAATTCTGCAAAAATCTATTTAAAGAATTATCAATATCATATTAATGCAAAAGAATCGCCTGAAGAAATTTACGAAATGTTAGTACAACTAACAAAATAATCACTAAATCATTCCTGGTGGACTTAGAGTACGTTCGATTCGTACTATGATTATACAATAATACTAAAAAGGAGAAAAATAATGGAAAACAAATTCTTGAAAAGAAATTTCGAATATATTTTAGACGAAATATATTCATATCGCGATGATCCACATGATATGGAATACTTCGCATCCATCTATTTTGATGAAGATGAAAATCCTCACATTTTAATAGATGACGCGTGGTCAGTTGGTTATACTATTCAAATTTATGATTTCCGCGTAGAAGATATTAAGGATTTATCAAAAGATGAATTACGGGAAATATTAAGAACCCACTTGGAAAGAACAACGAAATCTGTAGTTCACAAATTAGAGATATTAATTGCAAAAACTAAAGATTTCGTTAAAAATAATATTAACGACCTTATCGAAGATGCTAATATTTATCACCAACATAATGATACATATTATTTAGCACTAGGATGCATAGATGATAGACTATACTATCATTTCGACACCGTTACAGAAAATGCATATCTTTACGAAATCTATGATACAGAAAAAGACGTTGATCGAGATGATCTTATTAGAATAAGACTCATGAACAGTATGGACTCACAAATCTCAAGATGGAAAATTGTGTTAGAATACTTAAAATAAAGGAGAAAAAACCATGGAAAAATATAAGGAACTACTAACTAGATTAGAAGAAATTTCTAAAAAACATGATATAAATATACATACAGAAATAGAAATCGAAAATGGAATAACTACCATCAACACGCAAGCATTATGCATTTCAGCAGATAAGAAAACAAATACTGACTTATTAATTAGTGATATCCAAGAAGTTATTTCTAAGATAAAAACTTTCACAATTAAAGTCACAATACTTCAGTACAATAATGATAAATTAGATATCTTTGAATATCCATTTGAAGATTAAATATAAAAAAAGAAAGGATACAAAAAAAAAATATGGCAAATATATCATCAGCATTTGGAACATGCTGCTTGCGAGCAAAATCAAAACAAGACATTTTAGACTTTATCAGATTACAAAAAGCATCTGAAAAATTCGTAATTGAATATCAAACCAAATTATACCCTAACGATGAATCATCCGGAGAAATTATAGAAGTTGAAGATGGCTTTTATGAATTTAAAATTCGTATCGATGGTACAGGTCGTTGGGACTTCAATTACAATATGGAAGGATTCTTCAGTTTCCCATTTAATCGCAAGTTTAAAAATAAAAAATTAACAAAATTACAAGAAAAACTTAAAGAAAAAGAATTCATCGCACAATTTGACATCGTGGATTATGAAGCCTCACAAGGATTTTTAGCAGAAGGTGAATATGTAACTACATGGAAAAACGGGGAATCTAACTTCGATACTTGTTCAGAAAATTCAATGGATTACAATGCTAAAAATTGTAGACTACTTGAAGTCCACGATGATCCTTATGATTATAAATACGCATTAGAAAACTTTGACGAATTTATGGAAAAAGTTAAAGAAGAACTTGAAACAACAACAGACGATAAATACAAAGATGATTTGAAATATATCTTAGATAACCCAGGACACACTAAAGAACAATTAGATGACTTTGGCATGTCTGTATATTGGGATTTCGAAGAATTTATTTACGAATTTATCGCAGAATACGAAAGGAAATAACAATTATGTACGACATACTAACTACACCACCTAAATTCAAAATCTTAAAAACAGGTGAAATTCTAGATGTTACAAGAATAGACCACGCTACTGGTACAATTATCGGAAGTGACGGAACACAATACTCTGAAGGTGAATATGAATTAAAACCCTTCACGGGTAAAGTTGACCGCAATGGTGAAAAAATTTACTACGGTGATTTCTTAACAGATGAAGGTTTCTTTGGTCACGATTACCCTGATTACGGAGAAATCGTATGGGATAAGGTGGACCGAGAGTACTGTATCTCTTGGGATATGGAAAGCATTACTGAAACAATCAATTGTTCAGAAGAATATATTCTATCTAATCCACCATGTTACGATAATTATGAAGATTAGTGGAAACCTCACCAAAAATATGTTATAATTAATATATCGCCATTGGGCGAAATACAATAATAAACTTCATTATTATGCAAATAGTCACGACCCTATCCATGTGGATATTCGTGGCTATTATTTTATATCAAAAGAAAGGACACTATCACAATGGATTACCTAAAAAGAAGAAAACTTGAACTTGAAAAAGAATTAGAAGAAATTAACGAACAACTATCTAATCAATCAAAACTTGATGAAATACTTGAAGTAGTTGCTGTAAAACTAAGAAAAGTGCAAGAAACACTCCCAGCACTTAGTTTCGAAATTCACCACAACCCATATAATAATACATTATCTATTAGAGAATACGCACTAAATAACGCTCTTAAATATTATAAACACGATATTGATTGTAATAACGTTGAAAAAAGTTTAGCAATATTTGACGACATGTTGAACAACCCAGATAAATACATCGAACGCTATAAAATCATTACAAGACTAGTTAGTAAGATTAAAATAGAAGACGCTTATGTTGCATCTGGTTCAGTTGTTTATTATAATAAAGAAGTAATCCCTACTGACGCGAGCGGCCATGCTTATCAAATCGCTGAAGCTAGGTGCGTATTTACTGAAGATAATTATCTTAATGTGAAGTTTCATGTTATGTATGAACAAACTGACGATATTTCAGAAAATTACGAAGTCGTACTAGATGGTTTTAAATTTAAAGTACATGTTCAACTTGAAGACCTTGATTCATTAGATTTCACAAATGATTATGAATGTAAATTAGAAAAAGTTAATCCAAAAGATTTACCATCTATTATTAAAAAATTAAAGAACGCAACTTGTAATCACAGTGCTGTTGTTAATTTTAAAGATGTTGTGAGTGGTTATTAATATGACTAATTTAAGCCCACTAAGATACCCAGGTGGTAAAAATAAGATTTATAATAAGGTTTTAGAAATTCTGAAACCTTATTGTCCAACCACTTACATCGAGCCCTTTGCGGGTGGTGCTAGTTTACCAATTAGGCTTCTTCATAACAATGAAGTAGAAAAAATTATAATTAATGATTACGATAAATCTGTTTATGCCTTTTGGTACTCTGTTTTGAACCATACTGATGAACTAATAGAACTTATTGAAAATGAGCCTATCACAATAGAAAACTGGCATAAACATAAAGCTATTCTGAAAAATAAAGAAAATGAACCTAACCTTTTGGAGTTAGGTTTTACTATACTATATCTAAATAGAACCAATCGTTCAGGAATTCTGAACGCTGGTGTTATAGGCGGATTAAAACAAGATGGTAATTATAAGCTAGATTGTCGGTTCAATAAAGATAAGATTATTGAGAAAATCAAACTTATTGGTGAAATGAAAAATCGAATCGAATTATACAACATGGATGTAAATGAATTCGTTACGACAGTTATTCCGAAAGTTGATAATTCATTCACATTCTTTGACCCACCTTATTACCACAAAGGTAAATCATTATATCCTGAATTTTTCACGCAAACTAATCATATCACATTACGTGATACGATAGAAAAATGGATGAGAAATAAAAATTGGATAATTACGTACGATAATGCAGACGAAATAAAGAATCTGTATCCTGACTATGTGATTGAAGAATTCTCAATGCATCATTCAGCTGCAAATAAGGGACAAGCTACTGAAATTATGATTTATTCAAATGGGGTGAAGAAAACATGAATAATTTAATAGAAAAAATCACAACACTAATCAATGGATTATCTATTGAACAAATCGAAATATATTTATTATCGTTCACATTCTTTCTTATAATTCTTGGTGGTATGGCACAGTTTATCGCTGAAGGTTATAGCGAAGAGCCACCTATTTTATTAACGCTTATACAAGGAATATTAATTATATTAATTGTCTTATGTATCGGTCTATTCATATGCATAGTATATGTATCTCTAGTTTCATCTTCATCAAATGTTTTCAATTAAATTTTCAATCACTTAAAACCAACCATTCCTGGTGGATTTAGAGCACGTTCGATTCGTGCTATGGTTATATCAATATACTAAAGAAAGGATATAAAGTACCATGAATATGAGAAATTTTGCAAATCATATACTAGCTGTAGCTTACGAAAACAATTTATCAGTAAGTAATACGCAATTACATAAAATAATGTATTTCGCAATGAGAGAGCAGAAAAATAATTATGCGTTGTTATCTAAAATATATGATGAACCGTTTTATATCTGGCGTTATGGTCCAACAATTCCTAACGTTTATAAAAAATTTAGAATTTATGGAGCTAGTTCGATAATAGAAAAAGGCAAAAGAGATGACAACTATTCTATTTTCGATGAATCTATAGTTAAACTATTAAACGAAGAAACATCTTCATTAATAGCTAAAAGTCGTGAGCATACTTATTGGATAACTAATAAACATAAAATAGTCAAAGGCACAAGTGATATCAAATACAAACTGGAGGATATTTTAGATGAATAATTTACTTATGAAAGCAACCCCTCTAACTGAAGAAGAATACCATACTATCATGAAAACTGTAATGTGTGCTGCTGGATATGTAGCGTTATGTTTAATTTGTTCCTTAGTTGTTGTAACTATTTATTACCTCCTAGGTAAAAATTGGAAAGATCCAATCGCTGGAATAACAGCTTTTTTTGCAGGTATAATTTCAATAATATTATTCATAGCCTTAATTCTAGTTCTTGGATATTCATTCCTGATGTCCGTGAAATACGAACCTGGAAAAGCAATGATTCCAAAACCTGCGCCTATAACTGAAATTAAAGAGCATATTAAAGTTGAAGATAATAGATTAACTATTGACTCACTTCCAGAAAATTACCATTACCAAAACTATACATTAGATGAAACCAAAGCTCATGATTTCAAAATTGATGACTTTTATAAAGAATCTAATGTAAAATTAATTGATAGCAATAATAACATTTACGAAATCACACACGAACAGTTAGAAGAACTTAAAAGAAAATAAAAGGAGTTGATTCACCATGACTATGAGAGATTTTGCAAATCATATACTAGCAGTAGCTCACGAAAATATTTCATCCGTAACTAATCTCCAATTGCAAAAAATAATGTATTTTGCAATGCGAGACCAAAAAGATAATATCGAACTGTTATCTGAAATGTATGACGAAGCATTTTATGTCTGGTATTACGGTCCAATAATTCCATCAATACATAAAAAATACAGCGGATATGGCTCAAGAGCTATCATTGAAAACGGTAAACGAAACGATAAATATTCTATTTTTAATGCTGTTATAATTGAATTATTAAATAAGGACGTATTTTCATTAATAGACGAAAGTCGTGAGCATAACCATTGGTTATCTAACAAAAACAAAATAGTTCATGGTAAAAGCAATATTAAATACAAACTAGAGGACATTTTATATGAATAATCTAACCAACGAAATGCATCAAAATATAATCATCATGGGTATTATCATATTTCTTTTACTTATTTTTACATGTTGGTTTTATTATTTGTATAAGAAAAGCCATGATGATATGGTTAGAATAATATTAATTATACAAAGTATTTTTACCGGAATACTTATTGTATTACTTATAATGCAGATCACTTTATTCTCCATCTTTTAATCAATGTAACAATGCATACGAAATCACACACGAACAACTAGAAGAAATAAAACGAGGTAAAAAAAAAATGAAAATAACTAAAAACAGAAAAATACACTACTATCTAGGTCAAAGTCACGACGACGAAGCCCTATATTTGGTAAAATTCGGAAAAGTTTATCAATTAGCATTGTGTGAATCAACTATTGAAGATAAAGACGCTAAAATCTTCTATTTCGATCCGAAAGACGGTTACGAACTATACACTTATAATAAGTTCAAAGAATTATTTGATGAGGAATCAAGGCTAAGCGATAATAAGCTTCGAAAATTATGCAAACTCTTAAAAATCATATTCGTTGGAAATGCTGCGATAGAAGTTAATAAAAAACTCGGAGATTATCGTGACGAAACTATAGAAGGTTACTATGAAATACTTATGGCTGATACCGAAGACAATATTAATTACTTATTAAGCTAATATTTTAAACCATCTCTGGTGAGCATAGAGCGCGTTCGATTCGTGCTATGGTTATACAAAATATCAAAGAAAGAAGGACAAAACAAATGGCAACAAATGCACATATCGGATACATTGAAAACAATAAAATAACATACACTTACCTTCATTATGATGGATACCCATCACACGCGGGTAAAATTTTATATGAAGAATATAATGATATCAATAAAATAAAAGAATTAATTGAACTAGGATATCTAGAATCAATTGAATCAGGTAAAGTCGTTGCTTTTCATAGAGATAAAGGTCACGATTTCAACCATGTAAAACCCGAAACAACAAATGAACTAAATAAATTCACAACTTGCAATATTAACTATTTATTCGATGTTAAATCTAAACGATGGAGATTTTTTACTAATCTAGGTGAATTTGACCTGGAACGTGAATATAACACTGGCTTCATTCTTGATTAAAAACTCATCAAAGAAAGGATACAAAAAATATGGAACAACTACAAGAAAAAATTACAAATGATGTATTAAACATCATTAAAAAATACGAAGTAGATCGTAATTACGACTACGCAATAGTTATTTTAGAAGAAAATATGGAAAACATCCGTAAAGATATATCTCTTTACATACACGCACTAAAAGAGACTAAACGAAATATTATTACATATACAGAACAAGAATTCGACATAGATGACCATATGGAAATAGAACTAACATTTCATATTAGTAACCTTGATTTCAAAGAAATCCATTCATTTAAGCTTCCATTAGATGTTGCTCTAGAAAATCTGAAAACATTTGATCTAAATGAAGTTGGTGGCTGCACTTTGTACGAATTACTAAAAGATACTGATCATGAAGATGAAATCAAGTATTTCATCACGCAATTCGCATATACTATTGCTGATATTGCAAAAGAATCTTATTCGGCAAAATTCAGCCCAACAGATCTTTTTAGTGAAGAAATGTACTACTTCAACTACTTGAAATCTGAACACGAAAAAGAAATTTATTCAATTGCTGTTGGCTACACAACTGCAAATGAAGTATTATTTAAGCCGATTAAAGATGTTGTTTACGTTCATGGGTTAGAGTTAATTAACATATGCTTTAATCGAATTGATTTTATAGAATAGCAAAAAGGGTTTACTTATGACATTAAAAGACATATTAGATAAATTCGAATACAACAATATTATTTACAAAGACGACGACACTATAGTTGTTGAAAATTATTACAAAACAGTGGTATCGATAGATATAGACCACAAAAGAAAACAATATAGTGCAACAATTCCAAGTAAATACGGAATTGACCCATCGGATAAAATCAAGAGTAATAATTATGAAGAATTTCTGAAATTATTAGAAGATAAATTAGAATCAAAAGAACCATTTAAAAATATAAAATATCTGAAATAAAAAGAATTGGAGAAAAACTATGTACATTAAAGCAGAAAGAAACGGTACAGAATTAACACTGGATAAAATTTCTAATAAAGAAGAATTAATCAACGAAATCAAAAGTCTAGCCAACACGTTAGTGGATGATATATTATACGAGAAAGATATTATTCTCCATGAAATTACAAAAGATAAAGCTGTTGCCAATCTGGATATACAGAACATAATTGAATTAAACATTATTTCCGAAAACGTTGAGCAACTTCTAAAAGATATAACAATAGATAATCCAATTAAAATTAAATCTAAAGATTACCCATACTATAAATTGACTATAGAACTAGACGAAAATTCTAAATTAAAAATCACAGCAGCATCTGATCTAGACCCTGATTTCACTTGGGGCACTTTAATTCAATGGTTTCCAGCATCCGAAAAAGACGAATTCTAAAAATAAGTAGGGGAAAATAATGAGAACAATTGATAAAATTAAAGAACAAATACGTGCTGGTGAAATTGAATTTTACGGATCAAATGAAATTCTTGATTATTATCGTTCTGAACCTAAAAACATCAACCATTTAACTTGTATGGTTATTGAGAATTACTTATATGAAAAATCATTAGATTTTCCAGATTTGTTTTTCCGATATTTAGATTACCGAACAACAAATGAAGAATATATGGACTTACGTGAGTTAATTGAAAATGGTGAACAAGGTTCTTCATTTTACTATGCTATCGAAACAGCATATTATTCAACACCAATACATATCGATGTTGACATCCCAACATATGACGAAGCTGAGAATTATGAAAACTACATTAAAGAACTATTCAAAGAAATAAGAAGGAAAACAACCCAAGTGGTAAATAACTTCAACCCCGATGAACTTTTCAGCCATTTACACGTACCAAAAGATGAATATAGTTCTAAAATTGTATTTAACAATCTAAGTAAAGCAAAAGAAACATTCGTTAAATTCTTAAATGAATTAGACTAAACCATTCCAGGTAGATCAAGAGTGCGTCAGGTTCCATTATGGTTATTACAAAATATCAAAGAAAGAAGGTAACAAAATGACAAAAGACAATTTAAACGAATTACGTAACAAACTTGATAAAAAAATAAAAATCCAAATAGCCAATCATGCTAACACCATCCTTGATAAGGATATCACAATATCTAATGAAAACTTCGAAAGATTAAAAAAAGAAATCCATATAGTAATTAATTCACTAGAATCGGATTACGATTATAAAATCAGTTATTACATGAAACCTAAAGACGCATTTACTATAACTGAATACGTTGTAACAATCATCATCCAAAAAGATTACGAATTAGTCACTCAATACAATATTGATCGCAACATCCAAATCGAATCAATTGCTGAAATCAATTACGAAGATGTTCGTAAACTAACATTCTTCGAATTCCTAACAGAATCTAACAAACAACATGAGCTTGAACATTTCTTCGAAGCTTTAGCTGATTACGAAGCTGATTGCATTATGAATGAGGCTTGGAAATCAACACTTCATACTTACGGGCTTGGTGAATGGGAATACTTCGATAGTTTAAGTCATTCAGAAAAAGAAGTATTCGCAAAAGCACAAGGTTACACATATGCTAAAAATATAATCCATAAACCAATTGACTACTTGACTATGGTTTATAATCTTGAATTTATCAATACTCTTTTTGATAAGATTCAATTGGTAGAAAAATAAAAAGGAGAAAAATTATGATAAAATTTATATTAAAAGTAAAAGATTTTAATGGCGACGGTTTACTAATTTACCCAGTTAAAACAGCATCTAATTACGATGAATTAATCCAGAATTTGAATAAAATTTATGAAAAATATGATAATTTCATAATTTACGAAATGGATATTATTATAAAAGATGAACCACCTATTAAACACGTATATGCGAGTGGAATGTGGATAACTCAGTTTATTGCACTTGTTAAAGACTTCGAATCAGAAAAGAAGGTACCATTTGAAGAATTCATAAACTTTTATGCATATGCTGCGGATCTAACAGGTTTTGCAATTAAGCCTGAAAATATTGAGATTTACGACACCGTTGAAGGCTATATTGACGAAAATCTACCACTAAATCCGTTCGAACACATGATGGAAAATAATGAAATATATGCGTTTATTCCAGAAAATATGCCTTATTATAATTATGATATTATTGTTCGTGAGGTCAAAAAAGCTGGTAACTCATTCATCTTAAAAGATGGACGATATATTGTTTTTAAGTAGGTGGCTATTATGGGAACATTAATTCAAAAAGCAATTGAACTAGACTTTTTCGGCGTAGCTGCACCAATATCCATTCTATCAATACCAATTATTTTCCTTATTGCATACTCAGTACATGTATGGATAACAAATAAGAAAATTGATAAAATGATGAGTAAAGACGTAAAAGTACCATCAGAGCCACTTGTTGAAGCCCTATTAATCGTTATGGCAATTGTTGGACCAATCATAATTTCATTATTAATTTATAAATACATACACCCGACATATAACAAATCGGTTAAACTTACTGAGGTTAAAGATTCAATAACAATTCATGATAACAAATTAACTATCAAATCATTACCTGAGCCTTATCGTTATAGTAATAATAAGCTAAATAATTTAGAACCACATGATTTCAAAATTACAAAGGATGAGTTCTATAGCGATGCTAATCCTAAATTAGTAGATCGTGATGGAAATACATACGAAATAACAACTGAAGAACTAAATCAATTACAAAAATAAGCTATTCCTGGTGGACTTAGAGTACGTTCGATTCGTGCTATAGTTATATACAATAATAAAGAAAGAAGGTCAGAAAATGCAATACCTAGATTATAAAAGAATCCCGTACACAATTGACAGAGATATTTTGAAAACACAATTTACACAAAAAGAACTGAACAATGTTTATAATTTCTTTGACACATTATGGGAATTACAAAAATACAATAAAGAACAATATGTAAATAAAAATATCAGCATAAATCTTTATAACATCATTGAAAATAGTTTTGGTGACTTTGTTTACGATATATCATTATTCTCAGAATATAATGAATATAACAAAAAAGAATTCCTAGAAAATATTGAAACAATCAATAAACAAAGTGTTAGCGAGCTTCATAACAAATTGCGTAAAGACTTACTTAGTAGAACTAGCAAGGACATTCAATATCTATTAGACAATCCATCAGCATATCGTAACGAATATCTATACATATTTGAAAGTTAATAAGATAAAAAAGAAATTTCCAGTGCAAAACGACTGAAAACTTCCATAATACAAAGAAAGGATAAAAAAATTATGATTAGACTCGGAAACCTTGATGTTGCAGCATTAGAACGCCATTTAGGAATAAAATTTACCGAAAATAATAGACTATACATGGAAAATACTAGACAAGAAAACGTGTCAATCCCATTAAAACCGGAATCTTGGCACTTTTTTGATTTACCAAAATCTATCCATTTCGGCTCACTAAAAGCACTAAATACGTTTAGAAATATACTAGCAAATTACGAACTAAAAGGCTCTCTTGAAGCAACATTCGATTTAGACGAAGCTACAGAAAAACCACAAGCATACTATAACTTACGTAACGAAAATAGTTATCCAAGATTTTTGTTCGTTAAAACAAAATACACACCAATTGATGCTTATACTCAATTTAGTTATATGCAGCTTGTGAAAGAAAATAAACGCACACTTGTTTATAAAGAAGTCGGAACAAAAGGTTTTGAAGAATCTTATCTCGGAATCACAGACTTCATTATGCACAAAACAATTGTACCAAAGGAAAATGAATTCAAGTACAGGGATATAAAACTTGATAAAAATATTTTCGAAAAACCATTTGATAAAAATATTGTTTACGCAGGGTACCGAAAATTCGGAACACTTGTTGATAAAAAAGAATTAGAAGTTATCTCAATATGGAATGGTGAACTTCACAAAGAATATATCGAACGTGAATCCGAACAAAAATTCCTGAACCAAATGGAAGAATACAAAAAACATTTAAAATCAATCAAAAAATCAAAAGAGGGGCAATAAACCCCTTTAAATCAATAGATTTAAATTGTTCGTATAATACTAGTTTTATGCACAAATACTAACTAAAAAAGGAGCCCAAAATGATAGACCTGAAAAAATTAGAAAAAATTAATAAATCAATTCTGGACAACAATGATGATAAAGAATTACTGATCAAAAATTTTAAAAATATGTTAGATGTTCTTAACCAAATTGAATCTCAGTTCGAAAAAACTTACGAAATTGCTGAAAATGTCGAACAAACTATTCCATTCATCCATGCTATCGCAATAAATTCAAATAAAGAATTTTCGAAACGAAAATTGATACGCTCTACTGAAAGAATTAAATATTTCATTGAATTGCGTAATAATCTGATAAACAAGGCTCTAAGAAAGCTCAACTCGAAAGCCCCTATCAATTTACTAATCCAAAAGCATTACAAAACAATAGGACTTTACGACAATAACGAAATAAGCATTTTAAGGGGTGATGGTACTAGATCGAGTGCTGCAGTAATGGAAACATGCTGTAAAACACCAAGTGCCTCAGAAACAAAAACCATAGACGAAATTACTTATCTGTTATTCAAAAACTCTGTTTTTACAGAATATATCGAATATCTTGAGAAAAAATTAAATGATAAGGAGATTCTGGACGAAATTCATGATGAATACCCCACTTTTCTAAAAGATTTCAAGGATACACTCAATGACTTATATGGTGAGCTAAATGAATCACTATTATTAGTACAAAATTACGCTAAAATAACCACTTCTGTTTACAATACTTGCAAAAAATATTATAATATGTAGTGATATTACTTGACAACTAAAAGGAATATTGTTAATATTTAATTAAAGATAAAAATCGAAACGGAGATTGAAAACCCACATCCATAGCAGAACTAACTGTGAAAAATTGAAAAAGGGATGATAATTTCATCCTCTTTTTTTATAAAAAAATATGAAAGGAAAATCAAAATGAAAAAAATAACCATAAGAAATTATTTAGATATAGCTCTATCTTTCTTCGGACTAGCATTCACGTACCATACAAGGCAGTACGGAACTCTGAGAGAATTATTTTATGAAATTGCGAAGCTTCGCGCTGATGGTAAAATCACAGCTGAATACACAAGCGCCGTATTCACATTCGGTTCAAGTTTCGCTATATTTATGATTATAATCATTTGCTTAATTGGACTCTGTATCCATTACCTAATAAAAGACCAACCATTTAGAGCCCTTGGTTACTTAATCGGCGCTCTACTTTTCGTATTAATACCAATTAACAGAATAACCGTTTTCCTAGGTGGTTTATCTGCAATAATACTATATATTCTATCACGTATTAATAAACCAGTACGCGTTAAAAAAAAAGTCGCACCAGCACCTCTAGGCACAGCGAAACAAAATGTAGCCTTAAAATATATCAAAAAAGGCGACAAACTGCCTCACTCATTCCTTGAAGAACACCCAAACGGATCTTTAGTAAAAAGATACTACGTTATGGCAGCAGATGGTTCATCTTACGCAAAAGATTACCATATCGAATGGGACGAAAACGGCATCATAACTCGTGCTGATGTTATTGAGCATAAATCTTACTAGAAAGGAAACATTATGAACGAACCTAAAAAACTAACATTATTGCCTACTCAAGCTAAGAAATTAACCTATCTTGTGATTGTAATACCCCTAACCGCCCTGATCCCATTTTTCACAATAGGATTACTAGGGTTAGTTATCACTATTGCTAACAAACAATATAGCGATATATTCTCAGCAATGGTGTTTCCGATATTATCAGGAATTCCTATGATAGGATTACTTTACGCATTTCATAAATTACGTAAGAAGTTCAAGATGATACCTATAGTTCAACAACAGGGTTCAAAAATTAAATTACAACTTTCTAGCATTAATGTTGGAAAAGAATATAGTCAAGGACATTCTGAATTAATCTTAACCTTTATATCAGCTACGGATGTTTATACAACATCTATCACAGGTGATCCCTACCTTATAGACAATTATCTTGATAAAACTAAAGATAACCCACCTCTTTATCCAGCATATGTTTACAACTATGAAACATATATACTAGAAGATGATTTTTATATAGAATTAAATAAACACATTAATGACAAGAAGTAATTTCTTGTCTATTTTTTTTTTATAATCTTGCCCACTCCTCCAACCTGGACTGTTCGTCCGATTGTCTGAACGATATTTATATAACAGAAAGGAAGAAATCACTATGGAAAATAAAATTCAAGAGCTTATTACAGGTCTTAAGAAATTATCAAAAGAATATAAATTCAAAACTGATATTTCAGTTAGATTATCATCTGAAGTATTTAAGCTTGATACTTTCGGATTATTAATAATTGAACTACAAGACGATCCAACTCATATCACTCTAATTAAAGCATATGAATTAAAAACAAAAATAATGGACCTACTTGATAAATTAGAGCACCCACATTCATTGGATATTAAAATTGAATCAACCGAAGATGTTTTAGAAAAATATGGAATCTATATTGGGGAAGGAATTAAATATCTCGAAGATAGATTTCTAAGTGATGTTGAGATAAATTTCAAAGAATATGAAACCGATTTTACAGAAGTAAAATTCACAAACGAAAGACGAACTGACACTAAATGTCAAAAATATGAGTTAATTATTAACAAAGGTTTTGCAAAACTTGAAACACGTCACGATAAAGAAACCCACAACTTCCACTCAAACCTAAAAATTGTTGACTTCGTAAATACACTTATTGATGAGAAAATCAGCACATATGATCCAACTGACGTACTAACTATTGCAGCATCTATTCGTAACTTAAAAGAAAAACAACATGAACTACAAAACAAAGAAAACATCGTTAGCTCTCAGTTCGCACTTCACTACGAAAATCACGATGCAATTGGTCTATTTAATATTATCGAAACAAAAGATAACTCAAAAGTTGAACTAGGTCTAACTCTTAATAGACTAAAAACACATACCGACCTACCGTTCACTCTTATTGGCCGAATTGTCGATAAAGGTATTCATAGCCCATACGTTAGAATGAAAGATTGTATCGTTGAAGAAAAATTAAACAATAAATCATTATATGATCTTAAAAAAGATGTTGAACCAATTATAGAATCATTCTTAGCTGATACTGACCTTACAGTTGGCAAAGTTACTTCAGCTTACCTAAACCTAGACTGCTTAATGAAAACTCGTTGTCACGTTGACTATAATAAACTTTATCTATTTTCAGATGATAAACTTATTGCACAAATTAACTTCAACCCAAGAGAAATCGGAATACCAGTTGTGATAGAACGCGCACGACATAAAATCCAAGAAAACATTGAGCGTTTCTTGTACGAAACTCATGGTGATGGGTATCATATTTTGGCCGAACGGCTAAAAGATGACGAATCAACTCAATCGACACTAGAGTTTTTCGATAATCTTAACGTAGATTTTACAAAAAGCATAACAAAACCTTTATCAAAAGATAACGACTTACCACCTGTACCTAAAGAATATTAATTGACATATTTACCTAAACTTAATATAATTAAATTAGGTTTAGGAATAACATTCGCTAAGTCGACACCCGTGGGTAGCTACCTGACGGGTTTTCTTTTATGGAACGTAGAAAGGATACAAAAAAGAAAAATGAATGAAAAACATAAGATAGTACTAAATAGCTTAAAAGAAAAAACAAAACGTTTTTTCCAAGAAAATAAAGATAAATCACAAAAAGAAATATATTCATACACATTAGTTCCGCACATGCACGAAAATCTTTATATATTCGCAACATCAAAAACAGAAGAATTCCATTGTTTTATTCGCATTTCTGATGTCAACACCTATGGAATTACAGTTTTTGACAGACAAAGTAAAAATTTAGAAGAACTGTTCAAAGCTGCAATTAAGTTCTCAGATGATAGAAACAAATTACTTGGGAAATGGCAAAAAGAATCAGAGTCTACACAGGAAATCTTAAAATACGCAGAAGAAATATACAGTTGGAACGATTTAGAATACATGCGAAGCGAAACTAGGTCACTAAGTAAACTAAAATTCACACACCCTGAATTCATCCCAAACTATGCGGAAGTATCAGACATTAAAAAGTTTTTAAAATACCACAATAAAGCAAATTACTTCTCACTAACATACGGGCACCATTATCTGTTAAACGTGGTCGTTGATACGGACAAGCATATAATCGGTGCAATTGGAACGTTTAAAAATACATTCCTGTTCGAAGATTATAGTACATCCCTTGAAGCTCTTTTAGAGGACTCAAAAGTAAGGTTCAACGAACACTGGAAATTAATGTACGAAGCTAATTCACAGAAAATATCATAAGAGAAAGGACGATTATTATGACTCAATTAAGATCCGCAAGAAGAAAATCAAATCTAACGCTAACACAAGTTGCAACTTACTTAGGTATATCAGTTGATAAATATTATGAGATAGAAAGTCACGACGTAATCTGGGACGAAAACACTCTAGAAAAATTAGCTATGCTTTATGGTGTTTCTGTCGGTGCACTACTGACCCACCCGCCTCATAAATTAGTTGTTCGTAGATACAGTAAAAATATGGTTCCTGAATTTATCAATATGTCAGCAAAATTCAATAAATTCTATCTAGACGCAACTGGAGTGAATAACTAATGATAAACACAGAAAAAATACAGCACATAACAAAAAATCTTAAAGAACTTGAACAAGCCATTACTGACATTGTTCAAATTTTCGGTTGCAGACTACATACTAACAATGGTTTCGAAACAGCGTTCATATTTTCAGACTATAAGAACGAATTATCGTTACAAATTGATCCAATTCAATTTGTGTTCGAAGACGCGAACGAAATCTCAGTCGAAACTATTACTAGAATCAAAGATATCATAACAAAAGCTCTAACCGACTTCGTACCAACTAAAGACTTAGTTGTAGAAATCGGAACATACAGTAATAGACAATCGCCATGTCTAACACCTGCTGGAGAGACTCTATATATGATGTCAAATACATACATTAAAGCAGCTAGCTTTACTGTAAAAGACTTACCAGTACATTTTGAACCGGAATTTTTTAAAAATATTTACGATTACACTACTCTGACTGACACTTACTGTTTCGTATATGATCATATAGATGAAAAATTTATAATTGAAACATTTGATGATTACTTTGGTAATCAGCCTGAGATTAGTAAACTTCGTAAAGAAATACCTTTTGTAAACGAAGTTTACACCCTACTTTCTAACGAATTAATTCGTAACTATATCAATGATTGATATACTATAGGTGAACAAAATGATATATGATTCTTTTAGAAGTAACCCAAAAATTAATGCGATTCTAAATTCAGAACAATTCCCCTATTCGGAAACAATCATGGAATTTAGAATCAAAAATGAGTTAGATATTAAACAAATATCTAACCTCCTGAAAATAACACCCGGAGAATATTTAGATTACGAATACTGTAACCTAAATATTCCAACCGAAAAATATATCAGTACATTAGAAAAATTAAACCAGATGCTCGATTGAGTTTCTGGTTATTTTTTTTATACCCTTCACTCACAGCTTAATGCCACAGTCGGAGCGACTCCGATTGTATGATGAAGACTTAAAAATCATATATAAGGAGAATTTTATGGATAGATATCAAAAAATCTGTAACGAAATACGAAAAACCTACCCATCCCTTGAGCTGGGCAATATAATAAAAGATATTAGAAAAGCCGTAGGTTCAATGGGGATTGATACCCGTGAATCCGACATGAAGTATTTACCACCTATCTTCGGGTTTATCCGTGGTTGTGTTTTTATAGAAAAAGGCAACCCTGTTATTTTTGTTAACGCAACACTAGAGTCAAATGCTAAACGTTATGTTATAGCAGAATTACTAGGTTATATCTTATTGTATATGCCCACTAACAACGTTGACAGGGATCACGCGTATTACTTAGAACTCGATGAAAGTAACGAAGAAAATATCAAGATAAACGAGACCCTGTATAACTTTGCAGCAGAACTTCTAGCACCAACTGAACAAGTCTATAGTGACTTCCTATCATATGGTAAACTAGATTATAGCGCAATCGATACTATCGCTGCAAAATACAAAGTACCAAAACAAACAATCACAAATAACATCAAGAAATACCTAGACCAAAAATCAGGTGGTGAAAATCATGATGTATAAAAAATATTACGGTGTTTATGACCTTTGTGCGGGTCTACTTCGCGTAGGCTTCGTCTACCCTAGTTACGAAAAAGCCATCCGTGATGTTGCTATAGGAATCATGGAAGTAACAAATGATCCAGAAATTCTGGAACTAGATGAATACGACTATGAAATAATTGTTGAAATGCACAATTTCAAAATAGTTGAAATACCGCGTCTCGTAGCTAAACGAATTAAAGATAAAGATCCCTACTTCGTAAGTATGGATCGCGACGCATTCTATTACGGAGAATTTTAGAAAGGAAAAAAAAAATTATGTACTACAAAATTAATAAAGAAGACAAACTAAGAGAGTATAACGAGAGTACTCAACCCGAAATTATTGACACATTAGACTATATTGAATTTGACGTTGAGGGTCATACGTATCAATTACGAGAATACCATATTAATAATATTTTTGGTGAACTTTTTAGAGAATATGATTCATTTAATCCTATTCTCGAAATTATTTATGAAATTAGTCAGACGCTTAGTGACTATTCGTTAACAGAAATTTATACTCAAATTGATGACCCAAGTGAAATTGAAATGGAACAGTGGTTCGATTTTGACGAAGAGTTTTTCGAGACATTCTTACATGATAAATCACCATATGATGTTGCACTAATAACTTATTTCGGTAAAATCCAGTCATGGAGCGATCCATATATTAGATTTAATGCATATGGTAACCTAGAGACAACTGATGAAATTAATTACGAACCATATGCTAACGAAATCTTACAAGAATGGGTTCGTGAAAAATACTTATAGAAAGGATTGAACAATATGGAACCAAAAGAAATTACTCTGAAAGAATATAACGCCATCGTTTATGATTATAACGAAAATGGTGGTGATATCACCTACCTACTTTCTGAACTTGATAACAAGTTAATCAAAATGTCAGAAAAGAAATTGAACCAATTTACAGAATCTCTAAAATTACACCTAGAAGCTTTTAACGAACGTGAAAACGATATGGCTTTGAAAAATCATTTCCATACCGACCATTATGACCTGTCTATGACAGAACGCATTGTTGGAAAAATTCATGAGTTTAAAGTATTAGAATTATTAAATAATAAAGCACATAATGTTTATACTATAATTATTACAAGAAAGGATTAAAAATATGAATTATCGAATTATGGAAAAAGAACAACAAGCAAAAAACTAAATAGATATACTATTTGAAAATAACGAAAAAAATCTATAATAAAAACTTCAAAAAAAATTAACAACTTAGGAGAGTACATTTATGGAACTATTAAGACTAAAAAAGGAAGAAATAAAATACTTAAATTTATCAAAAAGTGCACGACAAATGCGTACTATTGAATTTGAAAATTGCATAAATCTTGATAAAATGACAATTAAACATGACGTAATTAATAAATTCAAAGAAAATAATTATGAATTTTTAATAAATCACGAAAAATATGAAATTACAATACGAGATATAAAATTAGAAAAAGATTTTATAATATTGAAATTTGCACCAATTGTGGAATTATATACATTCATTGAATATCTTAATAGCTTAGATGATGAACAAATAATAGAAATTATCAATATATTAAACGTTGTAGATCACGAAATACCAGTTATCAAAGAAAAAAATAAAAAACATATTACATTTAGACGACATATTATAAAAAATAATGTCCATCAAGCAACTAACTACTTAACAATTAACCTCCATGATTATGTAATAAATAATTATAATTTTGAATTAAATATTGTATTAAATAAAGAATATCAAGAATTAATGAAAATACGCGGGTATAGAATAAAATATAAAGTATTAAGTATTAATTTATATGAATTTTTGTATGTATTAGAAAATGAAGAAAACAAATCAATAGAAACACTTATTAACAATTAAGTACTAGAATTACTTAACAATAGAGCTAATAAGGTGTATACTATAACTATCGAAAGGAAATCATAGAAAATATGAACGACTCACAATTAAATATGTTTAACCATATTGCAGCGCACGTTAGTGTTACTGAAACCAGAATGACTAAAGAATTCGAATCAGCTATAACGCATGAAAAAGAACCATTTCTAAAGGAAATCATAGAAGCAACTAGAAATGGTAAACCACTTGAAGCAAAATACACTGCAAGTGATATTCTGACAATCTTAGAAAGACTACAGGAATCACTACCAAGTGTCGACTAACTGTCGACAAACTTATCCTATCTCTGGTGAGCATAGAGTACGTTCGATTCGTGCTATAGGAATATTAAAATAACTAGAAAGGATACTAAAAATAATGCATACTAAATTAAAAGACTTCAATCTACAAATAGAAAATCCTATTGATAAAGATGTATTAAACTTATTGTTAGATAATTTACAGTGGAGATACGATAATCCTAAAAGTCGAGACCGTGCATGGAATATTAACGAAAATGGATTCAGATTAACATTAGATAGGAGAACTAACTGTAACGGAAAATATGTTGCAATCATCTTCTGGCAAGCTCCAGATGAATTTGCACAAATAGCCCGATTTTCAGCTATGGTTAAAGTTTACGATAAAGAACGAAGAATTCGAGTAATTGCAGACCCATATATGGTAAATATGGATCCTGAATTTAAGAAGGTAGTTTTAAGATTATTAGACTACAGACGACCAAATTATGAAAAATAATGAAAGGAATTCACTAGAATGGAAGTTGTTAATTACGAAAAAATAAAAGAATACAAAAAGAAATTTGATGAACAAACAAAGCAAATACGAGAACTACAAGACAGTGAAGTCATATTAAGCAAATTAGATATCTTAATAAAATATTATGTAAAATTTGAAGATACTGGAAAAATTATAAAAGACATTCAAAATGGAATTGATTTATACAATAAATATCACAAAAATAAATTAAGAGTCAATCTAGAAACTAATAAACAAGGGGAATGGATAATAGTTGTTAGACCTGACGAAACAACTAAATACCTTCACTCATATATAATATATGTCCTTGACAAAACAGAACATAAATCACCCAAACCCAAAAAGAGAAAAAGTAAATTAGAAGAAATTTTTGAAGAAATATTAATACACGATATTCGAGACAACAACTTCGTAAAACACGAACTAAGTCGCCTTTGGTCCGATACAGAAGAAAGCCAAGGACTTGAATTACGTATAAGAAGAATTCTTGATGAATTTTTAGGATATTTTATTCTTAAAGAATCAAACGATGAAACCAAACTTTTCATAAACTCAATGCTTATAAAAGATATTATTTATTATTCTTTAGATCCCAAAATAACAAGATTCAATAAATTAACAGAAGTTGAATTACGCGCATGTATTAATATTGGGCAGACATTAGAACGAAACGGATTATTAATTGAAATTTCTGAAGATGATAAGAAAGAAGCATCAATCTTTTCTCAAAAATTAATAAAGAATATAAAAGAAAATTCAGAAAACCCTGAAAAAACTATCAATGAATTTAAAAAATATTATGGACTATTCCAATAGAAAGGAACCCACATATGGATTACGAAAAAATTGTCACCCTGGTACGAGAAATCATACCACCCTTGTCACTAAAAAGCACAAATCGTGACTTAGCACAAACAATAAGAAACATCGGAATTAACGTGCGTTATTCCGACATGTCACATTTACCAAAAGATGACGGCTTCATCTACGGTTTCATGCATACTGGGCAAAACTCAGTAAATATTGTTGTGAACGCTACTATGTGTTCAGAACAAAGGCGTCACGTAAAAGCTGAACTTCTTGGTTACGTTCTTTTATACCTAAAATGGTTACCGACGGAACCAATAAAAGAAACAGAAATTTTTATCATGTCTTCTAAAAACATCAATACAGAAATTCACTTCAATCTAAGCGAATTTGCTGACGAATTTCTAGCGCCTAAAAAGAACGTTCAAGAAGACTATGTGAAGCTAACAGGTGAGCTAAAAGAAAAAGTTCAACTGCTAAGCTATAAATACGGTGTTTCAGAGCGTCTTATCGCAACGCAACTACTTGATTAAGGAGAAAATTATGAATAAATTACAAGAAATTTTATTAGATTTCGAAAAAGCAAAAAGTAAGCATCTTATTACCCTACTCGATACTCTTCACGGAGAATCATTCGAGTTACCTAGCTATAAGATCAAAAACTTCACCGAAACACTTGAAAAAGAAGTCGAAAATTATAACAAATATAATAAGGCTGAACTTAAATTCCGTAACGAACTCAAGTCCGATGTTACTATAATCAAGGTTCACACTAAAGAAAATGATGAACTTATTGAATTGTGTTCTTTTGAAATGAAATCTGAACCAGAAGTTTATGGTGTATCAATCAATGATATAGCTGATTTTCTGAAATCACTCAATGGGAAAGAACTAAAAATGAGCGCAAAACGTAGAGATTACTTTTTAAAAATGATAGAAGATCAAGTATTCACTTATGACATCTATTCTAACAACATAGATTCGCTGAGTCTTCAAATAAGACACGATATAATTGATCCGTTCGCATTTGATATTATGATTCTAAAAACGGACAATGGTGACTACCAAGTGTTTTCGAAATTTACTATTAACGAAATCTAATCAACCTATCTGCGGTCAGCTTAGAGCACGTTCGACTCGTGCTATAGGAATACTACAATAACTAGAAAGGATATTAATAATGTTTAAGAAAATAGACAAAAACAAACCTATTAACATAACCTTAAAAGACCAAAATAATATTGAAATATTTTCAGCAGAAGCTGCAACTTTCGAAGACGCGTCCAGCATAGTAAACGATTGGATTAAAAAACATCCAACCATATCACCTTGGATTAAAACTCTTCAAAACAAGGGAAACACCATCGTATACAATCTTCAAAACATTAATGTTATATTCAGTAACGTCAATATCGAATTCACTAACATAAAAGAAAAAGTTATAATATCACCTCGTGGGGAATTTCCCTTCTCAGATGAATAACAACTCACTCCCACATTAAAATAACTAGAAAGGATACGAATTATGGAACTACTAAACAAATATCTATCAAATCAAATTACCCTACCCGACTTCCTAAAAGAAGCCGACGGTAAATCTTTCGTTTCAGAAGAAACTGCAATTGACCTTATAACAACCGGCTTAGAAAAAGCAATCGGTAAATACAATTACACCCACACTGATTACATCTCATACGGTGTTGTGGATAATGGAATCTACCTTCAGTACAACATTACCTACTATAATCGTAAAAAATTAGACGATGCATCTACACAAAAAGTTAGATTTACAAGTAAAATTCGTTTCAAAATTCAAGTACCAAAAGAAGAACTAGTCAAAAATAATACTAAATATTACTATGTAGGAGAAGACAGAGACGGAATTAAGTATTACCTAAAAGAAGTACCTGAATTAACACATGCTAGTGATGATGAGTTCGCTAAGAAATATCACGAAGAACTAAATGCTAATACATTAGAATCTCTTGACCAAATTTATTCTTTAGACCCAAGAACCAAAGAACTTACTTGGAAAGGACACTATTTTAGAAACAATCGTAACATTTCTTACAATTCACCCCTATCAGATGATGAGTACGGACGATTGAGCGAACTTCTTAATAACTATGCGGTAATTTACGATACTATCATTATTACCTCAAGGGGTGCAATCAGTAATACATTCACAGCCGATTACATGAAAGACGAAACAATTACAAATATCCTGCCCATCATGGTTCGAAAAATGAACCGTGAAATCCACGAAATATTCGCAAAATAAGAAAGGACTAAACAATTATGATACTTACAGAAACTGTACTTAAAAAAGAACTATTAGAATTTGCTAAAATTGAACTAGATGATAAACTAACAATTTATCGCACATGGTCTGAGGGCGAACTTCTTTACGAAGAACATATGGACATCATTGACGAAATCAAAGAAGAATACGGATTAACAACAAGACAAGCCGTAGAAAAATTCCTAAACGATCCAGGTTTTCAAGAATACGATACATTCAAACAAGATACAATCGAAGAAATTGTCAGTGACTTCATGGACGAATTTGATCGTAACGACTTAGAAGAAGAATTTGGACCATGTTTAGACGATAGATTAAGAGAATATCTAGACAAGAAATTACGATATAACCTTAATATCCGTGAATTAATGGATAAAAGTGGTGTTAGATAAATTAGAAAGAATACAAAAATGAACTTAGAAAACGAATTCGAAATTATAGTAGAAGGTGATTTCCAAGAACTTTCTAAACATATTTACAGAAAAAGAACATTCCATAAAGGCGACTTCACTCATGTAATATCATTCCTAACAATCACTCAAAATATTTATAACAAATTGAATGAAATGGAAGAACACCTCAAAAACAAAGGTATATCAAAAGATATATCAAATAACTTATCACCATTCATTAACGTTTATTTTGATGAATATACGAACTACGACATTCACAATATCTCTAAATATGCAGCATCATTAATTGAATATGAAATGTCTGAATTCTTACCATGCGCTGAACACATGTACCCTAACCACATAGAGTATATTAAAGTTACAAAAAATAACAAAACCTATCTTTTTGAAGAAAATCAATCCAATGAAAACATCAAAAAAGCACAAGAATACATTATCGAATGGCTAAAACTATAACAGAAAAGATTGAGAGGTAAATAGCCAAGTCTTCGGTTCACACCCTAGGCGATTCCAATTAAATTTTTAATTACTTAGAACTTATTAAAACAAGAAAGGATACAAAAAATTATGGAAACACTAAATAATTACTTAGATAACAAAATCTCACTATTTGAGTATATAAAAGAAACAAACTATGCAATATACGAATTAACTTCTGATAAATGCAATAAATTAGTCAAAAAATTCAAAACCGACATCAAAAATGTCGGTAAAGATGTCGGATTAAATGTCGGTAAAAATACTCAAATATCACTAGAAATCGACCAAAACAACAATAAAGAAACTTATATCTTACGTTTAATTAACGACTTTAAAAAAGAATATTCTTCATACATCATTTTAAAAGAAGTACTTGAAAAAGAAAAAACTCATATCCTAGGTAGCACATATTACCTACTTGGAATGGATGAAAATAAAGTAAAATATTACTTAGAAAAAGGTAAATTCGAATGTGGCTGGTACTGGTCTGGCGGATATATCAAAACATTCAATAGGAACAAATCAGATATTGACCTACATACACACTACGATACAGGTGACGTCAATGGACTTAGATTCAGTTACTACGATGATTTCGATAAAATCTTCAAAGTATGTACATTAACGGACTCAGAAAAATGGGAATTCCATGAACTAATGCGTACGTTTTATACTGCAAAAGAAGCAATGGAAATGAGTTATCGTGGTGGAAGTCATGTAACAACTAACCCATTAAGTGACCTAATCCAGAACAAAGCTGTATACGACCATTACAACAATTTAATTAAAAAAATTCATGAAGAATTAGACAAATTATTATCGTAACTTATTCCTGGTGGACTTATAGCACGTTCGACTCGTGCTATAAGTATATTAAAATAAAGAAAGGATACAAAAAATTATGGAACTATTAAACAAATTTTTATCGAACCAAATCAACCTACCCGAATTTTTAGAAAAATCTGAAGGTAAAGTATACCGTTCTTCAAAAGAAGGAATCGAACTTGTTACAACAGGTTTAAAGAAAGCTATTGAGCTATTCAACGAATCAAATACCGACAATATCCAATGTATTGTTGAAAATGATGGTTCTGCTATTAGATACAACATAACTTACTATAAACGTAAATACATTAAAGAAACATATACAACAAAAGAAGAAACAATTGAAACGATTCCGTTTACAAGTTATTTCGCCTTCAAAATTCAAACAGCTAAGGAGCAAATTGTTAACAATAATAACACCTATAATTACATTGGTAGTAACCACGAAGGCATCAAATATTATTTAAAAGAAATTTATTACGATGCTAGTTTAAGTGATGAAGAATTTGTAGAAAAATATCATTCTAGGATAAATGCAAATACAATAAGACCTCTCGATTCAATCTATCTGTATGATCCAGCAACAGATGAATTCATTTTCAAAAGTAGTTATTCGACACTAAATTACGATATTTCTTATGATTCACCATTCGGGGCAAAAGAATCTTATGGGCTTAATGAAATACTTACATCTTATCCAATCATAGCACAATCTATCACCATTTCAACAAATGGTACAATAAATAATAGAACATCGCTTGATTATTTGAAAAATAATGTTGCTGCTAATGAGTTAATCAAAACAGTTAGAAAAATGCATAAAGAATTGAACGACATATTTAAAAAATAGAAAAAAAATTGAGATAACGTTGCAACGTTATCTCGCACAAAAACTCTTATTTTTTTATGATATTAATAAAATTATATCATACTTTAGAACAATTGTCAAGCCGAGCGATTTGGGAGGTTTATAATCTAGATTATTTGCCAAGTTTAATATTCGTATATTAGGCGATTCCAAATAAATTTTCAATTACACAGTCAATCAGAAGTCAAATTGGCTTCTGATTATTTTAAAATAAATATAAAGCCGAGCGCAAATCTGCGCTGAGCTATTTTTACAATAATAGAAAGGATTTTCATTATGGAAAGAAATAGATTCGCACATTTAACAAGCCGACAAAAAGCTGCATGCTATTTCATTATGAAAACGTTAAATGTGTATTTAGATGAAAATGAAACACCAGAAGAATTTTTAAACAAATATTTAGAAAAAGCCAAAATAAAAGATGGATGGACTGATACCAAAAGAAAATCAACAGAATATACAGCACCATTTTTAAATTTAGAATATATCAATGAAAACGGAATAGAATATGAAGAAGAGTTTAAACTCGAAATGTATATAAGTCGAAAAGAATTATATTAAACAATTAGAAAGGACTACATCATATGTTACCAAAAGAAAAGACAAAATTAGATCACGAAAATTGTTACCTACTTGGTGAAAATAAACTAGGTTACGGACTTATATATCTAGTCGAAACCACTGATTACTATGAATTAATTTACAGAGATAAAGATGGCTACATCAATCAAATTGACACCGGCGATGGTTACAGATTGTATGAACCAAATGAACTATATCACCTAATAGAAGAATTCGTAATATCAGACTTAGATGTCACTTTGTTCAACGAACGAATGTACGAATATCATGCCGCTCTTTCTGCAAAATACATCGCAGGAAAACTTTCAAGATTCCGAGACGACAAATTATACAAATATTATGATGATATTATGAACAAAATTCGTATCGAAATTTCTAAATTATTGAGTCCAGAAGGTGAACCAAATGATTAAGAAAGAATTTTTCCACGATAATTGCGGCCGCCCTACCTACTTATTAGGTCTGGGCGAAGGAGCTTATATACGATACTATCTGAAAAAAGAAATTTCGGGTTATTACGAATTTTGGAACAACGATTATAAACTTCATGGATTAACTTATAGAACCATGCGTGAATCCGTTTTAACAAAAGAAGAATTCCAAAAATTAAAAGAATCAATATCCACATATCACACAGCCAAAGACGTAGCAATCATCCATCGTACTATTCCAAGTTTTCTTGATGATGAAAAAGCATGTTATTACGAGAAGATAGAAAATGAAATGAAAAACAAAATTAAGGAACTATTACAACCATAGAAAGGATTAAAAAAATGAAATTATACTTATCAGGAAAAACACAAATCGGATATACGCCCGATTGGATTCGCATCGAATACTTTGACGAAACGCTGAACAAAACCGTCGAATTAACTATGGACATCCAAGGCGAAATCGATTATAGCACAGAAACATTAAATGTACGCGCAAAAGGTGAACTTATCCCATGGGTTTATTATACAGAAGATAATGAAATCGACTTATTAGAATTACCTGAGAAAGAAACCTTAAAATATGAAGAATTATTCAACAAATATATTACAAAAGCTTCAAATATAACTATTGGACTTTATCCTGAGCCTGAAGACTTCAACGAAAATGAAAACACTACCGTAGACGATAAATTCGAATTAGGTATTGGTGAATACTACTATGCTGAAAATGATAAAGAAAAACATTTTAAATTCATATTTAAAGCGGAAATCAATGATTAAAACCACAGGAGAAAAAAAATGAAACAAGAAATTAAAGGACTGCACGCACTAGAATTAAAAATACACGAAGCACAAAAACAGGCTTTACAAAACATGATTAATAAAGCAACCAACGGCGCTATTATTGACTTTTTAATTGGCTTATTAGAAAATCAATACGATGTACCAAGACTAAATAAGCTTTTGGATTCAATTTACGAATTGAAATTATATGAACTAAAAATCGGATCGAAAGTACCAAAAGATTTCGATGAAGAATTTAGTTACTACTACAGTACAGATTATGATAGAGATGGATTTTGTGAGTTAATCTTTGAAATCAACAATGATAATATCATAGAAAACATCCAATATAATGCAAAGCACTATGGAGCGATAATATAAAGAATATAGAAAGGATTGAAAAATGGACAAAACAACTGAACAAGCAAAAATAACTGAAGAAATACTCGATCTTATGAGTATAAATAATTACTTCTATATTGTGCTATTAATTATTTTAATCACAACTATCTTTATGCTCTACGGTATCTTACTTTTATTCATTGAGAAAAAATTTGGAGTTTTCTTTATAGGATTGATGGGAATTTGTTTTTTACTGTTTCATACATCAACGTTTAATGAAAAAGATCCTAATAAATTTTTCGAGTATCAACGAAAAGATAACGATATACTAGAAATTCAAAATAATAATTTACTGTTGAAAGAAAAAGCAGAATTCAAAATCATAGAAGATAATGATAAAATTACATTAAAAGATATTAATACTAATAAAGAAAGTAAACCATTAGATAAAGAATCCTTCTTCAAAACAATTAAACTAAATAACTAGGAGAATAAAAATGAAAAAGAACAATAAAAAATCATTCACAAGAAAGAAAACACCTGAACAAGAAGAAGCTGAATTAATCATACAGGAACTTGAAAAAGCACGCATGTCACGTGCGTTGGAAACAAATGAAATTCCTATCAGATTATCAGCTGAACTATACGACTCAGAAGATTGTATCAACATGACTACAACAAATAAAACAAAATATGTTATTTGTACTGTAGAATCAGAAGGTGTAGAAATTTTCAACATGATAGATGATGACATTCAAAACCTGTTGAAGCAAGCAAAAGAATGTTATGTTGAATACAATAGAATGCAACTAAAATACACTGAAAGAGCTATGAAAATTACCGAGAAGAAAAATATCTCAGATGAAATCTGCACTAATTTACAAGCAGCAAACGATTATCTTAACCTAAGAGAAATGGAAGAATTCTATGCCGAACTAGAAGATGATTTAGATGACTAACTACACGGGAGAAAAAACACATGAAAGAAACCATAATAAAATTAAAAGAAATAGAATCCATGGCACGTAAATTACAAAGACGCGTCCTAAAAGAAATGATAAGTAAAGCAACCAACGGAACTATTATTGATTTCCTAAATGACTTGTTAGACAACCAAATCGATACACCAGCCTTCACTACTCTTTTAGATAAAATCCATGAACTAAATTTTTATCAATTAGATATTGGTTCAAAAGTACCTAACGATTTTCCTAATACAATCTCATATCACTTCCGTATCAGACATGATCAATTAGCTTGTTGTAGATTAATTTTTACAATAAAAAATAATGTTATAGAAAATATCAAATATGAGGTGGAATAAAAATATGGAACAAAAAATAGAACGAATGCTTGAACTTGAATCCGAGCTTCAATCATTACAAAAAGAAATTCTGAACGAAATTAACGACATCACACCTAACTACGAAGTTTCGCATTTTCTTTTGAACCTACTAAATAGACAGCGATGCACAACTTGGTTCTCAAGGTTGGTTAAATCAGCTTATAGTTCTGAAATCTACAAATACGATATTGGAACGAAAGTGCCAAAAGATTTTCGTAACGAATTTTCTTACAGTTATATTGACCACGATGGTGAAATAACAACTTGCAAACTGACATTCGACATCGACGATGATGGAATCATAGAAGATATCGAATCCAATTATGAATAAAGAAGAAAGGATATATCACAATGGAACTAACTGAAAATTTACTTAAACTATTAGAAATAACTCAAAATGCTGCAAAAAATATCCCATTCAATCTTTTAGATGATTTAAAAGAGCTTAATATTAAAACATTCAATATAAACAAAGAAGAATTCAAATATTTAGAGACAGAACTAGAAAAAAACATAGATGAAATAAATGACAATTTTTCTTCCAGTAGTTTATTTGATGATGCAGGCTATTTTTCACATTTTCTTGAAAAAATTAAAATTGATGAACATGACTACCTTTTCAAAATAGATTGCATAGCTGGCAGTGGTTTCGAAGATACAATAAACTTAAGGTTCAAAATCACAGAAAACAAAATCGAAGAAATCCGTAAACTAGAAGAAGAAACACTTGCTTTACAAAAAGAAGTACTAGCTGATATCACTAATATTGCTAAAAATAGAGAAATCCGTTCGTTCTTATTCAGTGTTTCTGAAAACATCAATGAAATCACGTATATCACAGAATTACTTTCAGATTTTAGCGAAAAACAAATATGCACACTTGATATCGGAATAGAAGCACCCGACTTCTTCATCGACCGACCTTCATGGTACATGCATTTTGAAGATGATTGTGGCGAGCTACATACGCTATCAATCAAATTCGAAAACAATGTTGTAAAAAATATCAATTATAGAATAAGTTAACCAGGAGGAAAAATAAATGGAAGAATTAATTACAAGTCAATTAGCTAATATCCCCTCACCTGTTCCAACATTAATCCTTATTGTGGCAGTAATTCTTATTATCATGGGATTAAAACTGTTCTTTCTTAGAAAACTTATTGGAACAATTCTATCAGTAGTTCTAGCGATAAGCTTAACAGCCATAGGTGGTAAATTAGTCGGACTCGCTAATAGTGAAGATGCTATAACAAAAAATTACAATGTTGAATATACGGGTAATTCGTTAAAGCTAACAAAAAAGAACTCTAGTTTCTTACTAAAAGACAACTTAGAGTTTAAAGTGACTCACGAAAACGCTAAAGTAAGAGTCGAAAGTGGTGATTTCTCAACAACAATTGATGAATCCGAATTTCTAAAATATATTGGAGCGAAATAATATGATATTAAATAATAAATTACAACAAGCACAACAATTAGAGCGAGTTGCTAAAGACATATACCGTGAAATCCTAGAAGAAATAATGGAGCGAACACCTAATTACCGTGTTTACGATTATCTAGCAGAAATGCTTGAAAACTATGATAAAGTCGATTTTCTAGGTGAAGCTGTTTCAAAGATTTTCAAGAAAAACATCTACCAACTTGATGTCGGAATGGAAGTATCAGGCGATTTCGACGAAGATGACCTTCTTATCTTCATGTACGAAGAAAACGATGATGAAATAGTTATCGCTGAACTTGTGTTCGATATCGATGAAGACAATATTATCCGAGATATCATCCTAAAACATAATTACGACGAGGAATAATGTTATGGATATCGAAAAATTAAGTGCAAAAAAAGACGCAATGGAATTAGTTTATCACAAACTAACAACTGACATCCGTGAGCTTCAACAAAACATTATGAGCATAACCGCCCTCGGATTTACTCAAAATCCCCTACTTGCTCACAAAACAATATCAGAACAAATATCAGAACTAAATTCCCTAACATCTGATTTAGAAGATCTATACAAAATCCTAACAAATATCTATACAGAAATCTTAAAACAAATGATTAGAATATCACCTAACAATACCGTTAAAGATTTCTTAAACGAAATTCTTAACAATCAAGGTAAAATCAACGGATTATCGTACGTTATCGACTCACTAATCCTAAACGACATTCAGCACCTAGATATCGGAACGAAATCCGCAACAATAGAGCTATTCTTCTCAACATTCGAACCGAATTGTTTAGAAAATGTTTATACACTAACTATTGATGTTGATGAAGACACAATGCGAATTAAAACAATAGAATTTACAAAAGGCGGTGACAAGTAATGCTGTACTTAACGTTTAAACATAAAGGACGTAGAAAACATTACTACTCAGACTCTATTCCATCATTGATTCGTGATGTAATGGAATTATTCAAAGATGAAGCCTGGGTAGAAGAACGTTACAAGGATAATCACAGCAGATTTATCCATAATTTCCTAGATGGAAAAGTCCGTTTTGCAGGTGAAGAATACGAATATTTTGAAAACATTCCTGAACTATGGGATTTATCTTATTGGGAGACTGAGAAATTCGTTCAATCTTTGCCTGATGATATTAAGAAATATATCAAATTAGACACATTCAACAATTTATACTATATTGAGTACGATAAAGGTGCTTACAAATTGATTGATGATGTTATTAAACACGTGGAAACCGATTAGGTTTCCATTTTTTTTTTTATTCTACATTATAGTCGAAACGACTATCGGTTGTAATCTTGAAAATAAAATATATAAATTAAAGGAGATAATAATATGGCATCAGTCAACAAAATAATTAAAGCAACTAAAGAGGAAAATATCGCAGTAGAAGCTGAAAAATTCGTAAACGAATACACAGGTGGATCGAAATCTTATCACAATAATATAACAATCCACCATGACATCATTTGTGATAACTACAGCGAAGCATTTGATAAAGTAATTGAACTACGTTTTGACTCGCCATCTGGTGAAGGTGATCACGCTGTTCGTTATTACAGTACGAAACAACTTGAAACTAGTTCTGAACTACAAGAGCTTAATAACAAAATCAAAAACCTACGTAAAAAAGCTAAAGAAATCATAGCTAAAAATCACGTAGGTCTAAGAAAAGCTAAATTAATTACTTGTAGTATCTGTGAAAGTAAAGTGTCACGTAATTATTTCGGAACAACTAATGAAGACGGTTCATTCCACTTCCACACTGACTCTTGCCCTGCCTGTCATAACGACATGAAAACAAAAGCAGTACGTGAAAAAATTTTCGAAATAAATAATGAACTAGAAATCCTAGAAGAAAAACGTGACGAACTAAAAATGTCACTTACGATTAAAAACGAAGACAATCTTGAGTGGATTGCTAGCGTTTCAACAAGTCGTTAATAAATTTTGCACATAAAAGAGAACATTATTATGTCAACTAACAACAAATTAATCAAAGTAACTACTGAAGAATTAGAAGAACTAAGTGAACTACCACGACCTTAGTTTTACCTAGAGTCCATGGCTTCTTGGGAAGAGTGCACAGTTTCGCTATAAGTTCATCATATAGATCATCTTATAACCAGAGCTTCACTTATTTACCAAGCTAACCCCGTGGTCCCCACGGTTATTATATTATCGTTTAAGAAATCAGTTCTAATCCTTTGTTTCTAATATTAATAGCTGCATTAACATCACGGTCGTGATGGGTATGACAGTTAGGACAAGTCCATTCACGTATGTTTAATGCTTTTTTACCATCATTATGATGGCAGTGAGAACAAATCTGACTAGATGGAAACCATTGTTCAATTTGAACAATTAGTTTACCATTACGTTCAGCTTTGTATTTCAGCATGTTTATGAATTTTGCCCATCCTACATCAGCTATTGATTTAGATAATTTACGATTTTTCATTAAGTTCTTAACTTTCAGAGTTTCCAATGCAATATAATCGTGGTTTTTGATTATTTCAGTAGAAACCTTATGTAAGTTGTCTGAACGTTTATTCTTAATCTTGTTATGTATTTTAGCTACTTTACGTCTTTGTTTCTGATAATTTTTACATTCTCGTAATGGTTTTTTATAAATTATTTCAGTACAATTTCCATCTTCATCGTAAATGCGTTCTTTAACATTTTGTTCAAAACGTCTACTTAAGGTTCTTTGTTCCTTGCGTAGTTTACGTTGTAGTTCATGGAAATGTTTTGGGTTCTCATATTTTTCGCCATTAGACATGATAGCTAAATGTGTTAATCCTAGATCAATACCAACTGCGTTATCTTTAGATAATACAGGTTTTTCTTGATTATCGGGGACTTCGAACAAAATAGACGCTGTATAATGACCACTAGGTACTTGGTCAATTGTGACAGATTTAATTACACCTTCGATAGGACGGTGCAGTTTGATTTTAATACCGGATTTGAATTTTGGTAAAATTAATCTGTTATTTTCAATACGTATATTATTGTTGTTGTTATTGGTTGTATAGCTAAGTCTAGAACGTGATTTCTTTTTGTACGTTGGTTTTTGGAAATGATCTTTGTTCTTTTTATAATTACGAAATGCTTGTTGTAAATGCATTTGACTATTGCACAATGCGAATGAATCTACTTCTTTTAAGAATGGGTATTCCTCTTTGTATTTAGCAGGTGTTTTTAACAAGTTGTTATTATAAAAATCACTTAGCATAAGGTTATAAATAAGTCTTGCGCAACCAACTGTTTTATGGATTAATATGATTTGGTTTTCATCAGGATAAATCCTACATTTAACAGCTGTTAACATACTTTTTCACCTTGGTTTAAAATGTAGTTCTTGATAACATCTATTTGTGTTGAACCAGTAGAACTTACATAAAAACCTTTAGTCCAGAAATATTCTTTCCATAGTTTTAATTTTATACTAGGGAATTCTTTTTTGATTAATCGTGAACTAGCTGATTTAGCAGCGTTTATGTATTTATTTAAGTTAGTTGATGGACTTATTGATAGAATAGTGCGGATATAATCACGATCATGGTTCCATTCAATTATTTCGACCTCATGTGAGAGTCCAATTGTTTCAAAAATACTTTTAATTCGTTCAGATATAGTATCATCGATTACGTTACGTCTGTATTTAACCACTAGAACTAAATGTAATGTAATACTATATACCGAGTGTTGTGTTTTACGATACATTCTTTTCACCTCAGTTATTAATTTATTATATACTGATTATAACATAAATTATAATTATTGTAAAGTAATAACAAAAATTCATCCACGGCTTATGGAAGCCATGGAATCCTTTTTGATGTTAATTGAGAAATATGAAGACACAATTCACAGTTATTATTACGTGATTCAAGAACTAGATAATACAGAAATTACACTAACAAAAATGGATTATCTTAATTTTATTGATTTCCTAGAGTATCAGACTGACGATTGGAATCTCGTGAGCAGTCACCAAGAATACGACCCTGTCTTCTTCAATTACAATATTATTCATGAGAATGATAAAGTAAAAATAACAATAGATGAAACTACAGATAACAATCACGAGACAATCAGTGAATTTGAAATTAATTTAGTAAATAATTATTAACAAATTTTGCACCCAAAACTATACAATTTTGGGTGCATCTTTTTGAACTAAATGAGTGGAACTCAATTGAAGAAAGTCATAAACTATTTGAGAAAACATTACAAGAACAACAATCATTAACAGCGTCACTAAATATTGTTAAAAACAACTATTCAAATGAATTAGCTGAAAAGAACAATCTAGTAATCAAAATTAACGAAGAAACAGCTAGATTCAATAATGATTTAGAAAACTACTACCACTCTTGTAACGCAAGACCAGAATTAAATGAATCACTTGAGGTCTTTAAAAATAGATTATACGAAGCATTAACTTATGAGATTACTGAACTTAACAGTTCAATAAATACATTAGTTAATGAACAAAAAGAAAATGAGAAATACTTAAAAGAACTACAAGCCTCAACTAAACCTGTTACGCATTTCATCTCAGAAAACGCAACACCTTTATTTGAAATCATCGACTTTAAAGAAAATGTTGACACTAACACTAAAGAAAGGATCGAAGCGTTACTCCAAATGTCAGGTTTACTTGAACTACTTGTAGAAGAAAATAACACTGACAAAGGATTATTACTATGCAAAAACTAACAAACTTTATAACATCAAATAGACAACTACCAATCCTAGATGAGATCTTTATTACTGATAAAGGTCTTGTCTACAAAGACCTAACTTATGTAACAAATGAGCAAAAACAAGTTGAATACATCGGTGCAGCGGCTCGTGAACAAGCAAGGCAACAGAAAATAGCTGAAACACAAGGATTAATCAGAAAAAATCAAGATGGAATCCTAATTCTTGGACAAAAAGTAAGTTACGCTAAAGGAAAACAAAAAACTGTTGCAGATGTACCAAAAAGAACAGTTCTTGATGGACTGGAATATAAAAATGAAGTACTTGATAAAAATATACTAAAACTATCTAACGAACTAGGTTCTATTCAAAGTAAACTAGATACATTAAATCTTACAGAACCTACCCACCCTGTTTTTAGAACTCATACATACAATGATCTTTATAAAATGTATACAGATTTTATAAACAAAACAGCTGAACTTTCAAGAATAGATAACGAGTTAGAAGCGACTTTACATGATATGGAAGACATTCAAAAAGAACTTGAAGAACATACTGCTAGTATTGAAGAACATGATTTAACATTAAGTAACCTTCGTGAACAAGAACTTAGACTTCAAAAGGAAATCGCAGCTTTAGAACAAGACGATTACTACAGCTCTTTACTTGAAGAAAAAAGAATGCTTGCAGATAAGCTTAGTCGAGTAAAAGATGAACATCGAGAAGTAACTAACGATAGCATTGTTTTACGCACTGACCACAAGCATGAACTAAATGAAAATAACAAAATCAGAAAAGAGCTTGAATCTACACGTGAAATCTATAATGAAACAAATAGCTCCCTAGAAGAACTACTAGGAAGCCTTGACACATTCGTTTTAGAAAAATCAAGAAAAATTAATAATGATCCACTTAGAGAATTCAACCTTGAAGCATCATCAGAACGCTACAAACACTCTAAAATACCAACATCAAAACATAGTGAAGCATTGGTGGCTCACATTAACAACTTAAGATATCCAATTGTTAAGAATAAAGAAGACAATACCGTTACAACACATATTGAACAAATTGAACTTCTTGAAAAAGATATTAATACTGGATTCACAGCAATCCAGAAAATGTATGAAAGTTCACAAAAGAACTTATCAGCTGATATCTTCCCTATCATTAAACGTACACATAAAAACGTATTAGAAAGCATTGTACGAATGAAAGAACACACTGAAGCTAATAAAACTTCTATGTTACAATTCTTCATTGAGTATAAATTAGATGATAAACATGCAGATAAACTATATGCTATTGAAGATATTGAGAAACAAAATAAGCTAATGACTCGTATCAACGATAGAATCTTAGATTATATCAACAATTCAACAGAACTAGTTGAGACTGATACCATCGTAGCTATGGTTTTAGAAGAACTTGAGCCATCTAAGTGGTACGACATTAGTATTGAATACATCAATAATAATAAACCAAGAGCTGTGTTAACGACAGAAGTTATAAAAAGTGAATTCTCAACTGGTGAAAGACTTAGAGCGTACTACACTCCACTACTTACATTAATTGATATCGCTAAGAATCAAATGAAACCAGATGCACCGTTCATTATGATTATGGATGAAGCATTTGATACACTGGATGAAACACAAACTAAATACATCCTAAATAGTATCAATACTATTTCAGACTTATTTATCGTAACTGTTCCAAAAGGTGGATTACCAATGGCTGAAAAGACAACTCGTATCGATATTGTTCAGCTTAAGAAACAAGAATTACCAGGTGGTGGTGTAATCACATACGCATTACGTAATAACTTGTTCGAGGAAATAGAAAATGACTAACATTTCTGACTACATCCTAGAACAATATTATAAAAATGTTTATCCGAAAGACTTAAACACAAAACATATAATTATACCTGAAAAATTCGGAGAATATGCTGGTAAGTACACTTACCTAACTATTGCCCGAAAAGTTACTTTCGAAAGTGATCCAAAAACAGTTCTAAAAGTTTTACACCAACAAGCAACGAAGATTCATAAACCACTAAAAATGGTAGTATCTAATGAAGTAATCGATTTTCCAAAATCCGAGGGAGAACTACTAAGCGAGTACGCCCTTAGGGTTTTTAAAGATACACATGCTTTAGATGCTGGTACAAAACTTAGAACCAAGTTAAACAAGTTTCTACAAGAAAATTACGGTTCGACTGACCTAGAAAACCTTGGGATAGTATCTAACAACGCAGCATCAACTGTATGGTCTAAAGGTGTTACTGTAAATTATGGATATTCAGGTACAAGTTTACTAGATGTTGGCAATATACCATTGGTTCTAAATCATGCTGTATGGATTTTCGAGAATATAAATACTGCTCAAAGAATCGTACAATGTGGTTTAGATTTCCCTTTCATTATCGCAGCAGGTAGACCAACAAAAGCATTTCATGAACTTGTAAAAAGACTTGTTGAAAATGGCACTACGTTGTTTTATCATGGTGATATGGATAAAGCCGGGATAAACATGCTTAAAAGCTTAAGAGAAAAATATCCGAACCTTAAAGCGCCATTCATGACATCTTCAGAATTCGAAAAACACACTAAAGTGAAAGCACCTAAGTCTCAAAACTATTCACTAGACGGACTTTCGGTCCTGGAACTAATGGTTCACAGTACTAACAAAGTTGTTTATGAAGAACAATTAGATTTACGAAAATGTTTAGCATTTATTTAACCGAACACTTAATGCACTCTATATTTCAGAACGAGCATTGATTAAAGGAAGAACCAATCTCATTTATGCAAAAATCATGCATCCAGATTTAGCTGATGTTTTCCTAGAAAGATTATGTTACAATCCAAAACTAATTGAGGATCGCTTTGAACTTATCAAAATTTTAACTACGCTTGGTTACAATACCTATATCTCAAATGCTAGCGGACCCAACGTCATAAATGCCCAAGCTGTAAATCACGTTACGTACAAACGATTTTATTCTAGTCAATATAATTACGTAACGTGCACAGAGCTTTCGAACGGAAATTTCGACCTAGAAATTCATATCGCAAATGAGATTAGCGGTATTTCTGATCACAAAGAAACGCGTAAAATTAATAAAATACCCTTTAACATTAATATTCGTATATCAACACCGAGTGATGATGAAACAATTGCTATTGAAGAATCCTACGAATGTAAACTTACCGACATACCTATTTCAGAAATCCGTAACGAAATCATAAAAGCAAAGGAAACTGTCGAAAAGCACAGTAAACTAATTGCGATTCAAGAAATCATTGCGTGAAACAAGATAACTATTGATTTCTAAAACGAATTATGCTATAATATAGCTACAAAAACAATGCTCACATGACGTGAGTCCTGCATGAAGCAGGTACATACGGCTATCTCATTATAAGAGTAAACCCCGAAGTCAATGCGGGGCGTAAGTAGTAACTAACTCAGTTCGTTATCTACATAGCCGAATCTCTGAAAATCAGAGGGCTCAATAGCCGTACCAATCTTGCGAATTGGTATAAACATTTAGAACACATAGATTATTCTATGTGTTCTTTTTTTTTCTAAGTCATCTCTATCCATCTTGCAACCACCGTCGCACAACGGATGTGCCGGATGGATAATGAATTCCGAGCAACCTGACCGACATTCTTGTCGGTCTGTTGAATATTTTATCATTTTGTGCTAAAATATTATAATAACTATTAACAGGATGGTAAAAACATGCAAAAAGAATTAAGATTTAAAACAAATAGCTTCTTGTCCCTAATTGGTTTCGTACCTACGGTCATAACAACCGCGATACTAATATTCGCCCAAGAAGCGTACATCCCATTATATCGTCGTTTCAAAACTGCGTTAAGTAATTTTCCAGACAATTATCGTTTCGACACAGACCACCTCTTTTTCATCGGTTTCTGCGTATTCGTACTTATAGTCTGCGTTTATAATCCCATCAAAATAATTTCAGGAATACTCGCACAAAAAGCTGCGATGAACGGAGAACCAGTTGATTTAACATTCGTGGACTATCGAATTATCAAAATCAAGAACGGTAATGATGGACCGAGGTCAGCAATCAAATTAACATTCGCATATAATAACGAATTATTAACAATAGACAACCCTTGGTTAGCTATATATCAGACGGAAAAATTCTTCGAAAATAATAACCCAACTGATTTCAGCATTACGGGATATATGCATAACAACTTAATATACATCAATCCCAATGATATAGAACTAGCTATTATCCAAAACTACAGGGGTGAAAATCATGAGTAAGTTAAAATTAGAACTACTAATGTTGTTCCAAGTATCATTCGCCTACTTCTTAATAGGTGCTGTGCTTACTTTAGTATTCCCACCCGAAACAGGTCACGTGAAAATTGCAACATTTATTGCAATTAACATATTTATAAAAATCATACCTCACCCAACATCGAACAACCCGTTCGCATTCGGTGCAGACCTTAGGGATTGGGTATATAAGTCATATGGTCGTGACGACTTAATAATACACGGAGGCAAAGATGATGAAGAAAACGATAGAACTAATTAAAGAAGAATTCGAAATAGAAAACCTAGAAGAACTTACTGAAACAAAATGGTGCGAAATAAAGCACCTAATTAAATCCAACCACTTCAAAGGATTCTATATGTACTACTTCTTAGCCGTGCGTGGTTACCCTTGGATCGAACCTGAAACATACGATTCGGGATTCATATGGCAACAAGATGGTAACATCACACAAAAACTACAAGAATCACTTAAGTCACAGCTGTCATACCTACGTATACCAATGCGTAAAACGTATATTCAGAAAACTGAATTCGGTATAGCATTAATACCGCATTTCAGATCCGTAAAACGTGACGAAATTCACGCAGCTGTACACATTTTGCTTGATTCTGACGTACAAATATGATATAATTGATACATAAGTAAATATTTCGCATAAAAAAGTTCCTTTGTAAGTAATATTAGAAGAACAAGGAAACATACTTTTCGCGACTTATTAAAAAGGCATAAAAGGGTTCCTTTTTACTTAAAGGAATATATGGATAATTGTTACCCTTCGCTTTTTTACTTTAGTATGTAGGTTATTTATTGCATGTGTGTACAGCATGCAGGGCGTTATACTAGTTAAGTCTCCCTACATATATTACACCCTTAGAAAAGTCTGGTTCGCACTGGGCTTTTTTCTTTTCGAATAAAAAAAAATAACAATAATCGGAGGCAAAAATCAATGAATACTCTTATAATGTATATGGAATTAACTTACCTTAAAATGTTGAATAAAAATCATATTAATCACAGCGACGCAAGTGTTGAAAATACAATCGAACTTATTAAAAAAGGTGTTATGATTGAACCATTAATACCCGTTGATAATGTGGTAAAAGAAAGAATCCTTTCTAAATACGGTTTCGACGTAGCTAACGCTAACGGGGCATTCTATAAATCGTTCGAAGAACGTTTAGGTAAATCTTGGAACGAAGTTGTTGTGGAAAGAATTGTCCACTATTTAACACATGGTGAGTACGAGCCTGATGAAATAAGCGAACATGTCTTCGATTACATTACTAAAAACTATATTAAAATACAAATCGTAGAACCAGAAGTTATCGCCGAAAAACTAGAAACATTAGTTAACGAACCTTTAGCTCTACCCTCTAGTGATATTCCGTCAATGCTTGATGTACTATCATATTACGATATCGAAACAGTAACTGGTAACAAAGAACTTCAAATCATGCACGCTTGCCGTGAGGGTTACGTTCTAAGTGACCCACACCTATTCTTACGTCAGCTTAACTACTTAGTTACTGACCGTACAATGCTTATAAAAGGTATTGGTAACTTAAGAATATTCGAACTAAACCTTGAATGTAAACCAACGGAAACACTAAATAAAATCACGAGACTAATTGAAAACTATGCTGATAATTTCGGACTAGAAAACTTAGCTAAACATTTTAGACCAAATAAAAAATTATGGTTAATTATAAGAAAACATTGTAAAGGTGCTCGTCCAATCATTAACAAAATGAAACGTCTATCTGAAACAATGCACGTAGATCACACTCAGTACACAGTCTTGGAAAAAGACAACACTGACTTTAGTAAGCTATCTACGTACCAACTTATTAAAACATTCAATTTCGTTCGTGAATATAGATTACGCGCGGAAGGTAAATATATTCGTGCATTTAAAGTACGAAATGGTCGTACATTTGTAAAAGAATCTACGCACACACCTGATAGCGACAAATATATTAAGGCTTTCAAAATAGAATTACAAATTACTAATGAGCTGAAAATCAGATATAGAAATACTAACAAAAAAGTATTTTTAAATCCTGAAAGTCATGTTGATATCAAGATGCCAACATCTGGTAAGTCTTTCACAGGACCATACCCTATGTTCTCATCTGTAACGCTATCTGATAAAACAGACGAACCAATCCAAGTTGGTATCTACTGGAACCAGCAAGCTGACCTTGACCTGCACGCTAAATCAGTTGAGGGTCATCATGTTGGATTTTATTCAGAAGACGATAACAACATCGTTTACAGTGGTGATATGACTAGACTAAATGATCACGGTTATGCAGCTGAATCAATGCTTGTTAAAAAACCAAGCGAAAGTAATTACATCTTTACGATGCAACCTTTTAATTCAGGTTATGCTGCAACATTTACCCTATTTGTTGGTTCTAAAAATGCACACAACAAAAATCGTAAAGAAATCATCAACCCAGATGAATTGAAATTTACTTGTGAGATGAAAACTGAGCCAGTAACACTTGGTACAACAGCTGGTAACAAATTTATATTAACAAATATGAATTTAGGTAGACATTTACCTGATGAAAAATCTAGCCAATTAATCATCCCAGCTATTTTACTAAAAGAAAAAGCAGCAATGACACTTAAAGAATTCTGTGACATCACAGGTCTTAAAGTTGCCCAAACAAAAGAAGAAATCGATGAAAATACAATCGACTTCTCAGAAGATGTTATAGCAACAAGTAGCTTCACAAGCTTACTTGAACTATAATATCAACCTCTCCTATCTGCGGTCAGCTTAGAGCACGTTCAACTCGTGCTATAGGATTAAAAACTTAGAAAGGATATAATTTTTTATGAATTTCAAATTTCAAATCATCCAAGATATGCACAAACGTCGGGGTGACGATCATGCTAAAAACATACTAATAACATTAGGTCTAGCAATCGCTGTACCTTTCGTTATGAAAATACCGGACCTTACGTTCAGATTAGTTTTTACATTCATGTTATTTCTCGGTATGTACATGATTTTGCTTGACTCAATTAGATATATAACGGCAACATCGCTCCTTAATAAAGCTAAAAAGAACTCTCAAATATATGATTTCTATCTTGTAAACACTGAAGTACTGCACCCAGACTACAGCGAGTCGTCTATCGTTTTAACATTTGAAAGCAACAGCGGTTTATTCAATGATACAATAACACATGATCCGTATGTCTTTATGCGTTACTTCGACTCTCTTGATAAAGAAGAAGCTGAACCTATTGCGTTCAACGCTTATTTAATGAATGATACGTTCATCATGTCGGAGTCAGAAATCGTATCGAAATTACATCAAAGAAGGTCGCAGGCGAACCCTGCATACAAATGGGTTAAATAATATGGGAACAATTATATTAATCATATTAGCAGTAGTAATGACTTTAATGTTTACATTTGGTCCAATTATCGTAATAGCCTACTTTATAATTAAAGCTGTTCGTAATTCTCGTAAAGAAGATGGTAAATATATCATTAAAGTTGATAATGTTGATAGCATTGAGTTCGAACCTGCTAAGACTGAAAAGACAATCAAAAAAGAAATCATTGAACGAGTTTCTAAAGACGAATCTCGTAAAAAATATACTAAACTGTAAGGAAAAATATTATGAGAAAATTAAAGCTCTTATTACTTATCTTAATGTCACTACTTATCCCACAAGGTCTAGCCCATGCTGAAGTTCACATCCCAGATAAACCTCAGTACGGATTGTACGATCCAAGCGACTACATTAAGACCGATACAATTAATAAACTAATTTTGTTCAATAAAAAGCATCAAGATATGGACGGAATGCAGCTAGGTGTTGCAGTGATAGATTCACTCGATGGTGAACCAATTGAGCGTCTCAGTAACAAAATTGCTAAAAAGTGGCAAATTGGATATTCTGATACTAACCGTGGTGCTCTGCTTCTTATTGCAGTGGGTGACCGCAAATTTAGAATCGAAACTTCTAATAACATCCGTGACGAATTAACGGACGAAGATGTAAAACATATATTAAATAGCACATTATCAGATATGCGTAGAGCTGATTATGATAGTGCTGTTTACAAAATCATAACACAAATAGATAGTAAAATTATATTAAAACCAGCTTCTGAAATAGCACAAATCAAAGAAGCTAATGAGAAAAAAGGACGTTACATCAAATACGGACTTGCCACTATAGTTGGTCTACTTGGTGGTGGTTTTGCAGCTTGGAACGCACGTCGTAAAAAAGACCTGAAACGTCGTAGTGACAAGAACTATGACGGTCTTGATAAACTCTATCCATCTGATAGACTATTTAGAAACACCAACTGGACAAAAGATGATGTTTTCACCTACTGGGCAATTTTCAATGCTAATCGTAGTAACTATGGTTACACTGACCTAAGCAACAAATTATACCCAAGTGACCCAGAATTCGTACCAAATGATTCCTGGTCACCTGACTTAATAGACGCTTTTAACAAAGATTGTCTAAAGCGAAGCGACTATTTCTACGAAGGTGATGATAAACTTAAACCAGATGATAGACACTTCATTCAGAACCCATCATGGACTGATGAACGACTTAATCGTTATAACGATAGTTCGTACAGCAGTCCATCTTCAGACTCTTGGTCTGGTGGTGGTTTCGACGGTGGTGGCTCATCAAGTAGCTGGTAGTACTAGACATTCGGTTCAAAATATGTTATAATTATAACATAACTAACAATATTTTCGATTCATGATGGGCGGGACTTAATGTCTCGCCTTCTCTCATATTAATAACAAAGGATAAAAAAATTATGGAAAAAAACTTTAATCAACAAAATTCAAAACGAGCTAAATTCTTAAAAGACTTAACAGAACAATTTACTGAATTTCACTTACTAAATATGTATGAAGAGTGTGAAATTACAGCTCGTCAGTCTAGTTCAATTGGTAACGAAGATGACAATGATTTCGTACATTTCACAACAACTAACAGAACTAAATTCATTATGTGTACTGTAGAAATAGATAACGCAACAGTATTCGAAATAATTGATGACAACATTGCGAATTTATTAACAAAAGCAGAAGAATTTGTAGACGAATATTTCCCACTTCGAAACAAATATGTAAAAATTGCAAATAATATTATAAATGAAAAAGGCGTATCTGAAGAGGATTACACAAAGCTTAGAATCGCAAGTCTTACACAAGACGTACAACGTCATGAACTATTAGAAAGACAGGAGGAATAAAATTGAACCTAACAAAATATAACTATGTGCTTAAGAAAGCTATTGAAAAACATATCTCTTACTCGTTTTTCCAGCCTTATCAAGCTAAAATTTACGAAATAACAATCGATACGAAACCTGACGACAACAATATCGTTGCACATATTCGTATCAAAAGAAAAAAAGAAATTAAGGTGATCAACATCGAAACGACACCTAACGGATTTCGAATCGATAGAACTCCGTCGCGTAAATTACTAACACTAGCACTTGATGACCTAAGACGTAGAGTCCCACAGTATTAATAAACCAGGAGAAAAAAAAAGATAATCACATACCATATATGATGTAACAAAATTAAAAAAAAAAAACAAAATGAAAGGACTTAAAGCTATGAGAACTCAAACATCAAGTTTTATAGTTAAAGTAAAACTACATTTACAAGATAATATAAAAAATCATTTAAACAAAAGTTTTCATATCGTCGATAGTGCTTATAATGAGACATTAAATTTTGGACTTAAACGCTTCGCAGCTATGAAAAAAAATAAAAGATATCAAGAACTATTAGAACTTAGAAGAGCCCTTATAGAAATCAAAAAACCAACAAAACCACAAAGAACAAGACTTAAAAAGATCAAAGAAGAACTTGGAAAAATCCAAATAGATTACGGATTAACAGGATACCAACTATCTCTTTGGTTGTTAGAAAGGCGAAAAAAAACTAAAGCCTATCAACATCTGAATGCTGGAGAACTTCAAGTTATAGCCGAAAATGCATATCAAACATTATCTCAGGTTATTTTCTATAAAGTAAAGCCTGATGCGTTAAAATTCAAAAGTAAGTACAGTCTAGATCATAGTTTTAGAAACCGAGTTAATAGCACAGGCACTAGGTTAGTCGAATCTAAAAAACCTGGTATTGCATATCGTCTATATATCCACAAGAGAACAACATTCATAGATATACCTACGATTGTATTTACCAAATATCAACAAATGCAACTTCTTCGTGCTAACAAAATTAAATACGTTCAAATTGTTTCAAAAACAATCAGAGGGAAACAAATCTTCTATCTCCATATTTTATGCCAAGGCGTTCCAGTTAGTAAAATTGAAAAAGGTGAAGGCGTGACGGGTATTGATCCAGGTATTTCAACAGTTGCTTATGTATCTAAAAAATCGTGCGAACTTGTTGATTTAGTACCTAAGGACTTCGCTCGTAAAGAAAGATTAATTCAAAACCTTTCTCGCAAAATCGAAAGAAGCCGTAGAGTGAATAACCCAGAAGCCTACAATAAAAATGGCACTATTAAGAAAGATGTGCGTTTTAAACCACTTTCAAAACGTGCGAGACGTCTTGCTGTACGTAGGCAGACAGCTTACCGAAAATTAACAGAAGATAGAAGAAAACTTCAAGGTGAATTAGTGAACCGTATTATATCAGAAAGCTCAGTTATCAAGATCGAAGATTTAGATGTTAAGAGTTTAATGAAAAGAAAACGTGAAACACGAATTAACCCTAAAACAGGTAGACCTTTTAGTAAAAAACGTTATGGAAAGGCTATATTCAAAGCTGCTCCAGGATATTTTAGAACTTTATTATTACAACGTGCTAACTCAACTGGATGTAAGGTGGATATTATATCACCGAAAAAGACAAAACCAAGTCAATATAACCATATAACTGGAGAATTTGAGAAAAAAGAACTAAAAATACGTATTTATAACTTAACAGACGAAATAACTGATGTACAAAGAGACTTATACTCTGCATTTCTAATAGCTCATATAGAAGACGATAAGTACTTAACAGAACAACTAGAAGGAAATTTCAGAAACTTCTATAACAACATGAAAGAACAATTATGCAAATTAAGACAAAAACCAACTAGACTAAGTTGGTATGTAGAATAATATGTCAGAAAAAGACATTAAAATCCGCGGGGCTGACGCCCCTGCGTTACTGCACAAGGTAACCTAAAGTTGAAAAAGCTTTATCACCTTTTGAGAAAAGCTACTTGTGAAACCTCCAATGTTCAGACACATACCGAGATTGAGTCTCTACTCAAAGCAGGTCATTATCTTAAGATAGTCGTTTTTAGTCTATATAACCTAGAGACGAGAACTGAACCCGTTTAATATAACAAACGAGGAGACATTAGAATTTAACCCTAATGAATACGTCAAGTTAAAAAATGTATCGGATATTGCAAATTATTTCCTAACCTATGAGCCTATGTCTAAACAAAAGTTGCAACAACTTTGCTACTTATATTCTGGTTGGGCGCTTGCCTTAAACCGAAAAACAGGACTAAAATGTGGTGTCTTCGTAACGTCTGAAAATGGACCTATTAATGCGTCACTTAAAGTCTACTTAGATAGTTACGAATGTGATATCGTTCCGATCTTCGAAGATGAACTTGAAGACTTCACCGAGCAAGAATATTTCGTACTAAATACAGTATGGAACACCTACGGTTCACAATCTGAAGAAAAACTAACCAAAATAAGTATAGATTCTGGACCTTACCGAGAAGTATTCAACTATCACGGACTAAACTATCCAATAGACAGATATAAAATGGAAACTTATTTTAAAAAGCAAAAAGAAGACCTATGTTTAGGCTAAAAGACGGTAACGAATCACGTTATCGTCTTTATTTTTTGCCTAATTCATGATATAATGTTGGTATAACTTAATTTAGAAAGGAAAAAAAAATTATGTCGACAAATTTAATAATTTTAATTACAGTTCTACTACTAATTGCAATATTAGCACTTATGTATAATGGACTTGTACAAAGTAGAGTCCAAACCCAAGAAGCTGCATCTCAAATCGATGTTCAGCTGCAACGTCGTAACGACTTAATCCCTAACCTTGTAAACACAGTTAAAGGTTACACAAAACACGAAAGTGAAACTCTTGCGAAAGTTGTAGAACTTAGACAACAAATCGTAAATGCACCTGATTTAAACACTCAGATGGAACTGTCTAATCAAATGTCTAAACAACTTCCACAAATCTTTGCTTTAGCTGAAAGTTATCCAGATCTTAAAGCAAACACTAACTTCTTGAAATTACAAGAAGAACTTACAAATACTGAAAATAAAGTATCTTACTCTAGACAACTTTATAACTCAACAGTTGCAGCATATAATACAAAGGTACAATCATTCCCTACTAATATTATAGCAAAAATCTTCGGCTTCAAATTAGCTGAACTAATTGTCGTACCAGAAAGTGTTAAGGAAGTACCGAAAGTTGAGTTTTAGGTTATGCTTTACAATCAGATCAAAAGTAATAAAAGAAAAACTATTCTAGTGGTTACACTATACTTTATTCTTTTTCTACTTGTAGGTACTGGTGCGGGTTACTACATTATGCATGATCCAATACTTGGAACAATCGCCGCAACAGCATTCGGTGCAATTTACACCCTAATAATGATTAGACAAAGCACCGATATTGTTATGAGTATGAATAATGCTACCCCAATCAATGAGGATACCGACTACATGTTAAAAAACGTTGTAGAGGATATGGCTATGGTAGCAAATGTACCTGTTCCGAAAATCTATATTATCGAATCAGATGGTTGTAACGCATTTGCTACAGGTCCATCACCTAAAAATGCAGCCGTTGCTGTCACTCGTGGTCTACTAAATACATTAAACCGTGAGGAACTAGAAGCGGTAATCGCTCATGAGATGGCTCATATCAGAAACTATGATATAAGACTTCAGACAATAGCTGTAGCACTTGGTGCTGTCATTTCGATAATCGTTCAACTAACACTTAGATCAAGAAGTAATAACAATAATAATCAAGCTGCATCAGCATTCGCAATTGTTGGGTTACTACTTAGTCTAATCATAGCACCTATGATTAATTTGGCAATCTCAAGACAACGTGAGTACCAAGCTGATGCAACAGCCGTTAGACTAACACGTAACCCTCTTGGGTTGATAAGTGCATTAGAGAAAATAAGTGGTAACAGTGTAATTGAAGACACACCAAATGATTCTAAAGGAATGTATATCGCGAACCCAATGGAAAGTGAATGGTTTTCAACCCACCCTAAGATGGAAAAAAGAATAGAACGATTAAAAGAGATGTAGGGGTTCCTACATCTCTTATTTTTATTGTCTCTTACCTAATTTACGTCGTTGTTTAACCATCACAGCACCAACTGCAATTATACCAAGACCTAAACCTGCTGTATTTGTTGTGTCAGATCCCGTATTAGGTAATACTTTTTGTTGAACAACTGGTTCCGCTGTTTTAACCACCGGTATAACCTTAGGTTCTTCTTTTACAACTTCTACTGGAGTCGGTTTAGGAATTTCCAATGGTTTAGATTGCTCTTTTGGTAACTCAACCTTAGGTTCTTTCTTAGGTGGATTATACTCTGGTAATTCTACTACAGGTGCATCTTTTGGAATACTGAACTCCATGTAGTAGTAAATAACTGTCGTACCACCTGCTTTTACTTCACCGTTCGCATTAAACGGTACTGCTTTAAGTAACCATTTACGAACACTTCCATCTTTTAGTTTTTCTTCGATCACACGAGGTGCTTCAGTAGTGTACTTACTTCCAATGTCCTTCTTACCTTGTTCTATACTATCAGCAAGTTTCTCAGTTGTTCCTTCCTTGTAGTAATGCACTGTTACTGGAGCTTG